>ENA-OSEY01002415-OSEY01002415.1-marine-metagenome-genome-assembly--contig:-NODE-2415-length-12099-cov-2.901847_pt1 | contig 12099 bp, 12 predicted proteins | sample MGYA00248465_ERZ534230 | MGnify/ENA primary metagenome ERZ534230 (study PRJEB26409, sample SAMN06344110) | marine metagenome | isolation source: Sea water from surface | place: Atlantic Ocean:Southern... | reverse complement strand
CTGATTACGCTCCTATAACTATAGTATCTTTACGTGAAATGCACTTAATTATCGCTGAAAGCAAATTAGCTGGAGGTGACAATGCCGGGTGTTTAACTGAGCTAAATGCAATCCGTGCTTTTGATGGTTTAGCTGCTTACGCTTCTAGTCAAGATGCAGCAGCTGCTTTTAAGCATGAGCGTAGAGCAAATCTATTCATTCAAGGTAGAAGGTTAGCAGACATGTATAGATTTGGTGAAAAGTCAGTTGTTTGGGACCCAGTGGAGCAATCTCCTGCAGGTTCTTTTTTCCCAATTACTATTCAGGAAATCAGAGCTAATCCAAACATCAATCAATAAATACGATAATATCGCTTAACTAGCGATTTAGATTGAGAATGGGCCCATGAATAATGGGCCCATTTTTTTTTTGTTCTAAATATGATTAAAGATTACTTTTTATAATGACAATACTTAGATCATTTACCTTTTATACCATAATTCTTTCAACAATTCTCTTTTACAAACTCAGTGCTCAAGATCAGCCATCCAAGGTTTTATATGCAGGTGTAGAGATTGAAGGGTTAGAAAGTTGGATGAAAGAGGAATTTGAACTGAAATTCAATAAAATTTTTGAAGATATAACCGCTGATCAAATGATCGATGATAAAAATGCCTTGGATGTAGCTGGCGAAGAATTAGACTCATTATTTAGTGAAATAAATGACTTTAGATTTAAGCAAGTAGCGGACAAGATGGATGTAGCTTATATTTTTGCTGGCAAATTTAAAAACGTTTCTCCGGATGACAGAAAGGTCATGATACAAGGAGAGTTCTACAGATACAATGCTCAATTAAATTCTTCATTTCGCTATGATGTGTTGCGATACTATGAACGCATGGATGCAGAAGCGAGAGTGATCAAACAGCAAATGGTTGATTCGCTACCAACAGTCACAACACCATCATCATTCAAAAACGTTCTTCTTTTGTTTGGCTCAATTCTGTTAGTTGGAATATTATTGATGTCATTAGCAGGAACAGACTATAATTCTACTGGTGATGGTTCAGGCGGAACACCGGTAACACCAGCTTAAATAGGATCAAATATGGAAAAAGTACTGATAACGGGGGGCTCTGGCTATATAGCTCTACATTGTATAGTTAAATTTTTAAAAAATGGATTTTCAGTGCGAACATCTATAAGGTCAACGTCAAGAGAAGCTGAAATCAGAAATGCTGTTGATGGTGAACTTGAAAAGAATCTAGAGTTCTGTCAATTAGATCTTAATGATGACAAAGGATGGGACGAGGCTGTTAAAGGCTGTGATCGTGTGATCCACATGGCATCTCCAGTAGTGTTTAAGAATTTGCCAGATGAGAATTCGATTATTGATCCAGCTAAAAACGGCCTCTTGAGAGCATTAAAACCTGCTGTCAAATACAAAGTAAAACGATTTGTCATGACCTCATCTGTTGCAGCTGTTTATTCTGATAGTAAAAATCAAAAAAAGGTTTACGATCATAATGATTGGGTAGATCTTTCAGACCCATCACTTAGTTCTTACTCTAAGAGTAAAACTTTGGCAGAGAAAGCTCTATGGGAATACTTAGACACATTGGACCCTAAAGATAGAATTGAAGCATGTACTATAAACCCTGCTGTTGTTGTGGGTAGGTCTTTAACCAAAGACATGGGCAAATCAAATGATATCATAAAGCGTATGGTTGATGGGTCATTGCCTTTTAATGCACAAATCAATATCGGTATTGTTGATATTGAAGACGTCTCTGAGATGCATTTGAGAGCGGCAACTTATCCTAAAGTAGATGGAAAAAGATTTTTGTTATCAGAAAGGTCAGTATGGTTAAACGATATAGCAAAGATCCTACTAAAGAATGGTTTCAAAAAAGCAGTAGTTCGGGTTGCGCCTAATTTTTTAGTTAAATTATTCTCTTTAGTAGATGCTCAAGTTAGAATGGTGGTGGCATCTTTAGGTAAGGATAAAATATTTGACTGTAAATTATCTAAAGAAGTTCTTAAGTGGAAACCTACTGACGTTGAAAATGCTATTGTTGAAACTGCAAGGCAATACCAAGAACTTGGCAAGATCAAATAGTTCAAACTCAAAAATAGTTAAAGAGTAAAATGCCCGAGCTGCCTGAAGTTCAAGCTGTCGTTGACTCAATTAAGCCATTATTTTTATCTCGTAAAATAATAGAAATAAAAAACCCAAATTCATACAAGAGCGTATTCGCAACTCATTCACTAGAAAAATTAAATGGTCTAGTTATCAATAAGAGGATAAAAAATGTTTTCAGAAAAGGAAAATATATTCTCATTGAACTAGAAAGTGGATATTTAGCTGTTCATTTGCGAATGACGGGAAATTTTAAAACTAGCTCCGATAATGAGAGCGATGCGAAACATATCAGTGTAGAACTTATTTTAGACAATAAAAAGTCTGTTTACTATAAGGATTATAGAAAATTTGGGAGAATTTATTATTTTAATGATCTCAATTATTTAGAAAATAAGCTTGGCTGTGAGCCGCTATCTAAAGATTTTGATTATCAATTTTTAAAACATGGTCTATCAAAATCAAAGAGTATGATTAAGTCAAAATTACTTGACCAATCATTTATCGCTGGCCTTGGTAATATTTACGTTGATGAATCCTTGTGGCTTGCAAAAATTCATCCAGAAAAAAAATCAGACACCATCAGTGGTATAAAAATTAGAAGACTCTCTGATGCAATACCGATGATTTTAAAAAAAGCAATTGAGCATAATGGCACAACCATAATTAACTTTTCTTTCGGAAATGATTCGATCGGGAGTTACAAAGAAAAATTAAATGTTTTTGGCAAAACCGGTGAAGTGTGTATTCGATGTAAGAAAAGTAAAATAGTTAAAATCTTTGTTTCTCAAAGAGGAACGCATTTTTGTCCTCGTTGTCAAAAAAAATAAATATTTGAATTTTTTTAATTTCTTTTTGTCATAGTATTATTAATTTGAGTCTTACTACTATATAAAGAGAGATGTCCATGAAAAAATTTTCAAGATGTTTGATAGCATTGTCATTCTATTTTGTTCTGAATAGTTCTATTTTTGCCAACCGATGGACACCAGAGATGATGATACAGTATCAGAGACTATCATCAACAGCTATATCTGAGGATGGAAAATTCATTGCCTATGAAATATCAACACCAATCCTTGAATCAGAAAAATCTGAATTTCATTCACAGATTTGGCTTTTATCAACCTACGATGAAAGTCGTTTTCAATTGACTCAAGGAAAGACCTCTTCATCGCAACCAAAATTCTCTCCTGATAATAAATGGTTGGGATTTCTATCTGCTAGAGGAGAAAAAAAAACGAAACAATTGTTCATAATATCTGTTTCTGGAGGTGAATCGATTCAAATAACCGATGTTGCATCATCGGTCAATCGATTTGATTGGTCACCTGATGCTATGAAGATCGCTTTCACTATGGCTGACCCAGAAACCGATGATGACAAAAAAAGAAAAAAAGAAAAACGCGATTGGAAGATTGTTGATGAGGATTACAAATACAATCACTTATATGTTGTTAATATTAAAGATATTGAGAAGCCAAGACAACTAACCAAAGGAGAAATGAACGTTGGAAGTTTTGATTGGTCACCTGATGGTGCTAAAATAGTTTATGACCACACTGAAATACCTACGGCAAACTCTTCTTCAACTAGCAATATTTCTATTGTTGGTCTGGCAAGCGGGTCTTCCAGAGTCATTGTTGATTGGGGAGGTCTTGATGCATCCCCAAAGTTTTCCAATGACGGCAAAAGGATAGCTTTTGTTTCTGACGGAGATAATCCAAGCTGGGGAAGAGAGCACTATGTTTATACCGCGTCATCTAGTGGGGTTAGAAAGAAGAAATTGCAGCCTACCCCAAGTAAATATGTAAATGCTATTGAAGGATGGTCTCCAGATGATAGCTATATCATAGTTCAGGAGGCAAATAAAACATCACGTAGATATTTTTATGTTCCTTCAAGTGTTGGCGGTTCAGTGAGCGCAATCACAATAGGACCAGGAAACTTTTCCAACTTATCCTATAATCAGTTTGGACAAATGGTTTTTGTCCATGAGCAATTGAATGTACCAGCAAATGTTTTTACAACAAATATGGGTGAATTTAAACCGCAAAGGTTAACCAATATGAATCCTTCGTTTGAGAATATGGCCCACGGTAAAACTGATATCATTCGCTGGCGCTCTACCGATGGTTTGGTCATAGAGGGGCTGTTAACCTATCCAATTAATTATAGAAAAGGCAAAAAGGTGCCTCTAGTATTGAACATTCATGGTGGTCCTGCGGGTGTTTTCACTGAAAGCTATACAGGAAGAAGTTCAGTATATCCAATACAGGCATTTGCTCAAGAGGGTTATGCAATCCTACGTCCTAACCCTAGGGGATCAAGCGGGTATTCAAAGGAATTCAGATTTGCAAATCGATCGGATTGGGGCGGAAAAGATTATGATGATCTGATGTCTGGCGTTGATTATGTCATCAAGATGGGAGTAGCTGATCCAAAAAGTTTGTTTGTAATGGGATGGAGTTACGGTGGATATATGACATCCGCAATTGTTACTAAGACTAAACGCTTTAATGCGGCAAGCGTTGGAGCTGGAGTACCTAACTTAGTTGGGATGTTAACAACGGATATCCATGATTTTATCCCTTGGCATTTTGAGGGAGAATTTTTTGATAATGTGGAAAAATATATTAGACATTCACCCCTTTTTAATATTGCCAACGTCGTGACACCATCACAGGTTATTCACGGAGAAAAAGATGTAAGAGTACCTGTTTCACAAGGATATGAGTTTTATAGAGCTATAAAGCGAAAAGGGGTAGATACAGAGATGATTATTTATCCTCGTATGCCACATGGAATTCGAGAACCCAAATTCATTCAGCATTGCGGAGAGTCAATAATGGAATGGTTTGATAAATATAGGAATTAATTATGAAAAAAAAATCTACTCTATTTTTATTATTTATTTTTCTGTTTGGTTGTGAAGCCAATTCGAATCTAAGCAATAAAAGCACATCAAAAGAAAAACCCGTATATTTGCAGACAGATGCTCATGCTGCTTTAGATAGGCCTTATTCACAAGCAGTCAAAGTAGGTAATATGTTATACTTATCAGGCGTTATTGGTAGAAAGCCTGGAGAGACACAATTAGCTGCAGGAGGAATTGTTCCTGAAACACGCCAAGCTTTAGAAAATGTTAAAAATACTTTGGAAATGAATGGATCATCCATGGAAAATGTAGTTAAATGTTTGTGCATGCTAAGTGATATAGGTGATTATGATGCAATGAATGCGGAATATAAAAAGTTCTTTCCAAAAGATAGAAGGCCTGCCCGTTCAACATTTGCTGTTTCATTACCAGTTGGAGCAAAGATCGAGATCGAGTGTTTTGCCACTTTAAAATAAGGATAAAGTTATGAAAAAAAATATATCAAGAAGAGAATGGATCAATAAAAGCGCAACTGTTATTGGGGGCTCATTTCTTGGTTCCATGATCGGTTTTTCCCCATTAAAGGGCGCCCCTTTGTTAAAAGAGCCTGTACGAATGATGTACAATGAAAATCCCTATGGACCTTCTGATATTGCAAAAAGAGCAATGCGAAGAGCATTCTCTGAATCAAATCTTTATACCATGCGAGCAGCTTTATCAGAATTTAAAAATCTTATCGCTGAATTGAACAATGTAAAGCCTGAAAATGTAGCCATTGGATTTGGATCAAGAGAGATTCTGAATAAAGCAGCTATTATGAATGGAATAGATGGTGGAGAACTTATTTCCCCTACATTAACATTTGAGGCCATTAATCAATTCGCTTCTAAAACCATGAAGACCAATGTAGTTCGGGTGCCAATGACCAAAGAAATAGGCATTGATCTAAAAACAACTGGTCAAATGGTCAATTCCAAAACAAATATGGTCTATTTATGCAACCCAAACAATCCAACAGGGGTAATTATGAACCCCAAGGAGTTAGAAGTTTTCTGTAAAGAAACTTCTAAAAAATCTATTGTTTTTGTTGATGAGGCCTATCACGAATATGTAATGGACAAACAATACCGGTCTATGGTAAGTCTGGTTAACGAAGGTTACGATGTTTTAATTTCAAGGACAGCATCCAAAGTTCATGGTTTAGCTGGCTTAAGAGTCGGATATGCTATTTCAACACCTAAAATTATCAAACGTCTTAATTCGTACATGAATGGATCTTTGAATGTTGTTGGTTTAAGAGGGGCTATAGCTTCATATAAAGATAAAAGATTTCAAAAATTCAGTATCGAGAAAAACAACGAAGGAAGAACCATTGTTACCGATTACTTGGATAAGAAGGGCATAGAATATCTTGATTCTCAAACCAACTTTATTTTTATCAAAACAGGAATTGACATAAAAAAGTTCCAGCCAGCAATGGAGAAACATAAGGTACTTGTTGGACGACCATTTCCACCTTATACTGATTGGTGCAGATTAAGTATAGCAAAACCCGAGGAGATGGAAAGCTTTAACAAAGGCTTTAATAAAGAGCTTGGTTAACATATAAAATCTTTCAATTCAGTTGTAGGAAAATGATGGACTAAAATGAGCGATCTCTTTGATAAAACTAGGCGTTCATTTTTACTAAAAAGCTTGCTTGGTTCAACAGGTATGCTTCTACCAACAAAAGCATTATCATTTACAAATGCAGGATTTACAACCAATGATATTCCAAAGGGTAATAGCGATCGCGAATGGCGTAAGGTCCGTTCAAAATTTATTTTAAAATCAAATGTTACTTATATGAACAATGCAAGCTTAGGAATGCCACCTAAGTTAGTTGTTAATGCTGTAAGCAATGGTTATACATCTATATCTGAAGAACCATTGATTGGAAAACGCGAACTACAAAAAAAAATAAGATCGAAAACCCTTCCTGCGCTTGCAAGAATGTTTGATGTTTATAAAGATGATATTGTATTGACAAGAAACGCTTCTGAAGCTCTGTTTCTACAGGCAATGGGAGTTGAACTTAAGACCGGTGATGAGATCTTAGTAACATCTCAAGAGCATCCAGCAGGATCAAGACCCTGGATGTATCGCAAGAATCGTGATAATATTATAATCAAGAACGTCTTTATACCAAGCCCACTGATAAGCAAGAAGGATACGGTTAATAGGATAATTAAAGAGATCACACCTAAAACTAAAGCTCTAAGTTTTTGCCACATAACTAGGGGAGGTCATTTATATCCAGTAAAAGAAATATGTAATGAGGCCCGCAAAAGAAATGTTCTTTCTTTGGTTGATGGTGCTCAAGCAGTAGGTCAGTTTCCAATTAGTATTACAGATTTAGGATGCGATGCTTATGCCGCAAGTCTACATAAATGGATCTTAGCACCTTCTGGAACGGGATTTCTTTATATTCAGAAAGAATCTCGAAAAAGAATAAGAACTTTATTCGATCCCGATTTTTTAGCTGAGAATCCCTCTTATGATCCACCTGGAACAAAGGATCTTCCATTGCGTGCAGCTATCTATGATGCTGTAAACTTTCTCCAAACCATAGGATTAGAAAAAGTTAATAAAAGGTGCAGATATCTATCTAATTATCTTAAGCAGGGATTAGCGAATTTTAATGATGTTAAGATCTTAAGCGGTACGGATGGCGAAATATCTGCACCTGGTTCAACAATATTTGAAAAAGAAGGGTTAGACGCGGTTGAAGCTGTTGATATAGTCTACAAGAAAATAGGAACACATATTGATGAACACCAAAGAGACGGGCATAATGCTATCAGAATCTCTACGCATGTATACAACACTAAAAGAGAGATCGATAAACTTTTAAATACTCTTGAAATGATATAATATGACAAAATTCTTTTTTTTAGTTTTTACATTCACTTTGTTTTTGTGCTCATGTATCTCACAAACTGAACAAAAAACAATAAGTAAAATTTTTAAAGAGGATGATGTTAGAAAGGCAGGAAAACTTCTACAAAGCCTTCCTATGGGGTTGACCCTATTAAATGGGACAAATAATCAAGCTGACACTGTATTTGTTGCGGTACATGGATATGCTTCAGAGGGATATGAATGGATTAAACCGCTTCGAAAAATCATGCAAAAAGGATTTCAACTTTATTACTACAGGTGGGATTGGAATACGTGTCCTGATTATGCTGAAAGAAAACTCTTAAGGATTTTAGAAGATCTAATTGTTGATAAATCACAAATAGATCACCTAAATATTGTAGGTCATAGTTATGGAGGAACTTTAGTTGCAGGATTAGCTGATGAAACTACCGCTATCACTATGAGTATCCATACTGTTGCAGCGCCCATGATTCCGTATGAGAGATTGATGAATAGATGTGCAAACTTTAGTGGCTATGAAAATATGACTATAGCTAACGACCTTTTTCAGTGGAGAACAGTTAAAGAAGAGGACGGCGCTTTTAAGAATATGGCTGTAGATCCACAGATCGTGAACATTCCAAACAGCACGGTCATTGAGTTGCCACCACAGTTTCAAGATGGCAGGAGACTTGGACATAATTGGTCTATATCATGGGTAATAGATAATATTTTTGAGGATTAAATGCCTTTATCGTTAAAAGAAAGATTTAATTATAATCTTTACCTTTGGTTGTTTGGATTAACCAAGGTGAGGATGATCAACTTTGTTAGTCCACGAATTATAGATATTGATGATACTAAAGCTGTTATTAATGTGCCATTAAATATTAAAACGCGAAATCATGTAAAGTCTATGTATATAGGGTCCATGGTGGTTGGCGTTGATTTGGTCGTCGGATTTTCAGCGTATTTACAAACGAAAAAAAAGAATCGAAAAATCGTTGTAATCTTTAAAGATCTCAAAGCTGACTTTATTAAAAGAGCGGAAGGCGACACCCTTTTTTCTTGTAATAGTTTAAAACAGATCAATGATGCGATAAGCAAAGCAATTGACACAGGTGAGCGCGTCAATTTACCCGTCCCTGTTACTGCAACTGTACCCAGTGTATTTGGTGATGAACCCGTAGCAGAATTTGTCATAACACTATCTGTAAAAGAGAAATAGATCCTGAATTTATCAAGAGCACATCTTATTTTGCTGGTGGCAGCTTTGATGTGGAGTTTTGGTGGTCTATTTATAAAATTCGTTGATCTAAGCCCACTTGCGATCACTGGACTGAGGAGTTTAGGTGCAGCTCTTGTTTTGTGGATATATCTTAAAACTCCAAGGTGGCAGTGGAAACCTTATTTTATTATTGGTGTAATCTCTTATGTGGGCATGATGATCATGTATGTGATATCCATCCGAATGACATCAGCTGCCAACGCTATTTTTCTGCAGTTTACGGCTCCAATTTATGTAATTATCTTAGGATATTTTCTGCTAAATGAAAAAATAAATAAACTAGATGTTCTTGTCATGTGTATCATTTTTAGTGGTATGATTCTATTTTTCATTGATGAGTTGACATTGGGCGGTTTTTGGGGAAATATATTAGCTCTAGGTGCTGGTGTAGCTCTCGCCATTATAACGGTATTATTTCGCAAGGAAAAGAAACATGCTGTAGACCTAGTTTTTTTTGGAAATTTCTTTACTGCTTTAATTTGTTCTATTTCTATTTTGAATAGCATTGCTATAGATAGCAAATTTGAATCATCGTTAATGATTTTTGTGGGCGTTTTTCAGTTAGGTATTCCCTATGTTCTTTATACTAGAGCATTGAGGTCAGTTGTTGCTTTGGATGCTATTTTATTATGCATGATAGAACCTATTTTAAACCCATTTTGGGTGTATATATTTTTAAACGAACCAGTTGGTAGATGGTCTATAATTGGAGGATTATTGGTTCTTTTTGGAACTTTTTGTAAGGCTTTTTTAAGTCAAAGGAGAAATCAATGAAAGGAATAGTGAAGGAATACGATAATTCAAAAGGATATGGTTTTATAGCTGGAGAGAATGGAGAAGATTATTTTGTTCATGTTTATGGATTAGGGCCAAAATTAAAGAACTTTGGCTTGCGTTCAGGTCAAAAAGTACTCTTTGATGTTGAATTTGACAATATGAAAGGGGATAAGGCGGTCAATGTGCGACCAGGCTAATACTTACTTCAAGTAAGTTATTTTATGAGTTTTGCTAGAACCTAATGCTTTGACATTGATAAGATAAGTGCCCCCTGCCCAATTATTGGGCAAAACTGTATATTGATGCGTACCTCTGTTCTTATATCCAAGTTGCTCTCTTAATATCTCTTTACCGTTTAAGTTATAAATGGAAATAGTAACGTCACTCCCTTTAGGAAGTCTATATTTTACAAGACATGATGGATTGAAGGGGTTAGGATAGGCTGGAGATAATTCAAATGATGACGGCATTTGAATGTCATCAGAAATATTGAGCGATGGTTCTTTTATAAGATCAAGCGGTGTATAATCGTCTCCAAGCACCTCTTTTGCGGTTATTTCAGGAAGCTCAAACCAATCTTTCATGATTGAAGAATAGATCTGCCTGTAGTCATATTGAATTTTAACATTACCTTTACTGTCAAGATCACTCAAATTAGGCTGCGAGCCAAGTATTTTTCCTCTTAGGGAGGTACCGTAAAGGAATATAGGCGCCGCTGTTCCATGATCGGTCCCTTTTGAACCATTTTCTTTTACTCTTCTTCCAAACTCAGAGGTAGTAACTAGTAATACATTTTGAAGCATTTCTTGTGCGCTCATATCTTTTATAAAAGCAAAAACAGCATCATCAAGTTGCTGTAGAAGATCAGCATGAAAAGAGAATTGATTTGCGTGTGTGTCGAATCCTCCCAGATTCAGTCTATAAACAGGTGTTTTTAGCCCTCCAGAAATTAATTTAGCAGCAACTGCAAGCTGCACACCAATTTGAGTATTGGGATATTCTACTTTATTTAAACCGCGATTGCCAGCATTTTGAATAGTATCTGAGTACTCAAAAGTGCTCCTGTCGATTGCCCTTATGTATTCAAGCTCACTTCCGCCATAATTATCATTAGCGGGGTCATTGGTTCCTGGAAAATAATTTTGCTTGATAATATTGTACAGAGAATCATTACTCCCTATAATTGTACCCATATTAACATCTTCTGCTTGGAATTCTAAAAGATTTGAACTTTCCATTTGAATTCCGATGGGATGTTCAGGAATCGATGATGGATAATCAGGATAATCATATTTAAACATTCTTCCTAGCCAGCCGGTCTTCCATATCTTTTCCGAGCCTGAACCAGTGACCCAAATATCAGAAGACCTGAAATGAGAGAGATTGCCTGATGGATATCCAACACCATGGGCAGCAGAAGCCAGTCCTTGATCAAACAATGTTTTGGTATTTTTCATTGAAGGATGAAGTTTTGTATCGTACGTCAATGGGAGACAATCATTTGTCCTTAAAGAAAGGTTTGGCCTAAGATCGTAATAAATTTGATCTTGAACGGGAATCAATGTATTAAGTCCATCGTTTCCTCCATTTAATTTGATCATAATTACAATTCTATCAGGATTCCACTTGCCAGAAGACGTTCGTAAGTGTTTAGGTCTGCCGAATGCCATTAACGGAATTTGAGAACCTGCCACTGATAATGCTGTCAATGATTTTACAAAGTCTCTTCTTTTCATATCAGCTGCGTCTCTGGGAGTTTTAGTAAATTTTGAAACAATATATTTATTCGATTTTCAATTCCATCTGCATTGAGATCCCATTCGTATTCTGATGCACCATCCATAACGTTATCTATTAGTTTATCTTCCAATGCTTTAGAAAGAGGTATGCCAATGAAAACTAATGCAAGATCCTTGATGGATTGTCTTAAATCTTGTGGCTTAGATAAATCATTGAGGATTTCAATTAAATTCGTTTCAAATTTTAAACTTTTATTTAAACTTGGGTTAGCAATCTGAGAAACGACCATCTTTCGAAAAGGCAAAGTAATTGAGTTGATCCAGGAGCGATACCCTGACCATCCGTTCACATCGGGTGGATAAAATAAAACCATACCCATAGATTGAATACTTCTAT
>ENA-OSEY01002412-OSEY01002412.1-marine-metagenome-genome-assembly--contig:-NODE-2412-length-12102-cov-7.050146_pt1 | contig 12102 bp, 9 predicted proteins | sample MGYA00248465_ERZ534230 | MGnify/ENA primary metagenome ERZ534230 (study PRJEB26409, sample SAMN06344110) | marine metagenome | isolation source: Sea water from surface | place: Atlantic Ocean:Southern... | reverse complement strand
TAAAGATATAAATAGACTTATTAAAGTAATAGTTAGGAAAAAATTAAAAATTGGAACTTTAGCATGTAAAATTAATGATAATAAAGTAAAACAAAAATTTAATGACAAAAATATTGTAAAAGTTAAAACCTACAAAAAAATAAATAGAGAAACATTCTCAGTGGCAAAAAATTTTTTTAGAATTTCAAAAAAAAATAAAAATAAAAACGAAAATTGTTACCAACACATAGGAATTTATATATATAAATTTGAGATACTTAAATTATTTGTCTCACTAAAACAAACTTTACGAGAAAAAAAATTAAAACTTGAACAATTAAGGGCTTTAGATAATCAAATTCCGATAAATGTTGTCTTGGCCGAGACGAAACCTATGGGTATAGATACAAAATCAGATTTTGTAAAATTTAAAAAAATATTGGAAAGAAATAATTTTTAGAATATAAGATGCTATGAAATTTGCTTATCAAGGAATTCCGGGATCATACAGTGAAAGTTGTATAAAGGAAAATTATCCAGATTGTGAAAAAACTATATCTTGCAGAACCTTTCAGGATGCCTTTGAACTTGCAAAAAATAATAATAATGTAAAAGCTTTGGTTCCAGAGCAAAATCAATTGATTGGCTCAATAAATATTGAAACACTTATATTAAAATACAGACTTAATATTGTTGCAGAACATTTTTTTAAAATTAATCATAGTCTTCTTGGTATCCCTGGCACACAATTAAAAGATATTAAAAACGTTTATTCGCATACAGCAGCATTAAGCCAAACTAATTCATTTATAAGAGAAAATAATTTTACTGAAAATGTTATGGCAGATACCGCCGGAAGTGCAGCTTATGTTGCTAAACAAAATGATAAGTCTAAAGCTGCTATAGCATCCTTGCACAGTGCAGAAATATATGGATTAGAGGTTATAAGCTCAAAAATTCAAGATGAGGATGAAAATTATACAAGATTTTTAGTTTTTCAAAAAGATGTTACTCAACCAGATTTTAGTGAAAAAGAAAAATATATTACTTCATTTTTGTTCAAATTAAAAAATAAGCCATCTGCACTCTTTCAATCTTTAACAGGAATGAGTTTAAGGCAAGTTGATATGACTAAATTACAATCTTTCCCAGAAAAAGGAACTTTTTCGTCATATTTCTTTTTTTGTGAAGTTCAGGGTCATATTGTTGAAGAAAAAATTTCAGGTGCTTTGAGCGATTTAGAATTGCATTGTTCCGAGTTTCAATTGTTAGGTGTGTTTAAACAATCATCTTTTAGAAATAGGTGAAATATTATAAATTATTTTTTATTAAAATAATAACTGATATAATATTTACGGGTCAATCAGGTGGATATACGGTCAATCCTGCCAGGTTCGAAAGAAAGCAACAGTAACCAGTATTTTTCAGGTTGATTGGCCCTGATAATTTATGAATGAGTCTAAAGTTTTAGCTTTGAAATACCGACCTAAAAAATTAAATGATTTGATAGGTCAAGACATTGTAGCAAAAACCATATTTAACTCTATTAAAAATCAAAAAATCCCAAATGCTTATTTATTTCACGGAATACGAGGAACAGGTAAAACATCAATTGCTCGTATTATTGCAAAAAGTCTTAATTGCGAAAATGGAATAGAAAAATTATGTGAGAAAAATTTTTGTAGCAATTGTGAAGCTATTGCAAATTCAAATCATTTAGACGTCATAGAGCAAGATTGTGCGACTGCAACCGGAATAGACTCTGTCAGAGATTTGATTGAATTTTGCCGATATCCGCCAACACAAGGCAAATTTAAGGTATTAATACTAGATGAGATACAAGCAATGTCTAAGGCAGGTGCACAGTCCTTATTAAAAATATTGGAGGAACCACCTAAATATGTTCGATTCATATTTTGCACAACCGAAATTAAAAAAATTTTAGTAACTTTACTATCTAGATGTTCTAGGTTTGATTTAAAAAGAGTTAGATCAAATATTATGTTCGATCATATTAAAAAAATAACAATGATTGAAAAAGGAAAGATATCGGATGAAGCTTTACAATTAATATGTAAGTGTTCCGAGGGCAGTGTTAGAGATGCGCTGTCATTACTCGACAGAGCTCTAATGAACTCAAGTGAGGAAGTTATGAATTTAAATTCGGCTCAAAAAATTTTTGGTCATTTTGATAAAACTCTTATAATAGAATTATTAGAAAATATATTAAATGGTGATGAAAAAAAAGCATTAGAATTATATAAATTAATTTATGACGTTGGGATTGAACCGAACATATTTCTCAATGATTTCTTAGAAATAATCTATTATTTAAAAAATATAGACTTTATAAATTTGGAAGGTAATAGCTTTGATTTGAACGACAAAGAATATAAAAAATTAAAAGATCTAAGTTCTAAAATTGATAATAAAACTGCTCTTTTATTTTGGCAATTTACAGTAAAAACTTTAGAAGAAATAAATCTTGTATCTAGCCAACATATTGCAATTGAGATGTTTATAATCAGATTGTTATATTTAAAAGAAATTAGGAATACTAACAATAAGGATAGTCTTAAGAGTGATAAATTTGAGAAGGAACAAAGTTTTAACTTAAAAAAACCTATTGAAAATAAAAATAATAATGAACTAATTAATCAATTAAAAAACATCTCTCAAAGTGAAGAACCTCAAGTCAATATAGATAATAAAAAAATTGAAGATATAAATTCGTTTAATGATTTAATTAAGGTTTGTGCTAAAAAAAAGGAGATGAGTTTAAAATTTGAATTAGAAACAAACGTAAATTTAGTAAGTTTTGAAAAAAACAGAATTGAAATATCATTCAACGAAAATCTAAAAAAAGATTTTGTGAAACTTCTTTCTGCAAAATTATATGAATGGACTAATAATAGATGGATTATTATGTTTTCCAAAAATCTAGGTGAAAAATCTATTAAAGAAAATAAAGAAATTATTAACAAAAATGAAATAGATGATTTTAAAAAAACAAAAGAATATGAAAAAATTCAAAGTATATTTAAAGACTCAAAACTAATAAATGTAGAAAAAGATAATAATGAATGATTTCAGTAAAATTTTAAATAAAGCAAAAGAATTAGAGTCTAATATGAAAGAAAGCCGAGAGAAAATTAAGAAAATTACTGCCGAAGGAGTTTCTGGAGGTGGAAATGTTAAAATTACTCTTAATGGTGATAACGAAATTGTTGATATAAAAATTTCAAAAGAAATTTATAATGAAAATTTAAACATTCTAGAGGATCTTATAAAAGCAGCACATAATAATGCTAAAGCTTCTTTAAAAAGTAAAACAGAGGAAGAAATATCTAAATTAACAGGTGGCCTTGGAATACCTGGTTTTAAATGGCCAATTTAAGATGGAAAATATTCCTGAAATTGAAGAGCTGATTAAACTAATTTCTAAATTACCAGGTTTAGGACCTAAATCTGCCAGAAGAATAATTCTTAAACTTATTAATAATAAGGAGGATTTACACAAACCAATGGTAAATTCTATGGCGAATGTGTTTAAAAATATTATCAGATGCAATAAATGTGGAAGCATAAAATCAATAAATTCAGCCTGTCAGAATTGTGAGAAAAAAAATAATAAATCAAACAAAATTTGTATTGTTGAAACAATTTCTGATCAATGGTCAATTGAAAATTCAAATGTATTTGATGGTTATTTTCATATTTTAGGTGGAAATATTTCTTCTACAAGTAATAACAAAAAAGAATTTATGATAGAAAGTTTGATTGAAAGAATTAAACTTCTTGATATTGAAGAAGTCATTATAGCTACAAGTGTGACTATTGATGGTCAAACTACAGCGTACTACATACAGGATAGTTTAAAAAGTTCTAATGTAAAAATATCTAAACTTGCGCAAGGAATACCTATCGGAGGAGAATTAGAAAATCTTGACGATGGTACGTTAGTTTCTGCTTTCAAAAACAGAAAAAATATAAATATTTAATTTTTTTTAATCAATCTATTTAAATGTAAAAGAGGTTCAGTGTAACCAGAGGGTTGAGCTTTGCCTTGAAATATTAATTCACAAGCAGTTTTGAAAGCTATAGATTTATCGTAATTTGGAAACATATTTTGATAATTCTTATCTTTAATATTTTGTTTATCGACAACTTTTGCCATCTTTTTCATGATCTCAAGTACTTGTTTTCTGCTACATATTCCATGATGCAACCAATTAGCAATAAGTTGCGAGGATATTCTCAGAGTAGCTCTATCCTCCATTAAAAAAACACCATTAATGTCAGGAACTTTTGAACAACCTATGCCTTGGTCGATCCATCTAACAACGTAACCTAGTATACTCTGAGCACAATTAGCAATTTCGTTCCTAATTTCTTCTGTTTTCCATCTTTTTCCATTAGCGTAAGGAATTTTAAGTAGATCTTTTTGTCTAATTTTTTTTCTTTTTTTTAATTCAAGTTGCTTCTTAAAAATATCGATTTCGTGGTAGTGTAAAGAGTGCAGAGCTGCAGCCGTAGGCGATGGAACCCATGCACAATTGGCTCCAGCATTTAGATGATTAATTTTTTCGATCATCATTTTATTCATATTATCTGGTTCCGCAAACATACCCTTGCCTATTTGTGCAATACCCATAAATCCACATTTTAAACCTATATCAACATTATTGTTTTCGTAAGCTTTTATCCAATCTGCATTTTTCATATCTGCTTTTTTAATCATTGGTCCAAATTCCATTGAGGTATGTATCTCGTCACCAGTCCGATCTAAAAAACCTGTATTTATAAAAAATACTCTATCTTTTAATTCTCTAATGCATTCCTTTAGATTTAATGATGTTCTTCTTTCTTCATCCATAATCCCACATTTAATAGTATATTTTTCCAATCTTAAAACCTTTTCAACTTTTTCAAAAATCAAGTTAGTAAAAGAGCATTCCTCAGGACCATGTTGTTTTGGCTTAACTATCATTATAGACCCCGTCCTCGAATTTTTTTTTAGTTTAAGGTCATGCATGGAGCATAATGATGTTACAAATGCATCTAGTATACCCTCTGGAATTTCAGATCCATCTTTAAGTAGAATACATGGATTAGTCATTAAATGACCAACGTTCCTATTTAGCAGAAGTGCCCTTCCGTGGAGTTTGGATAAAGATCCATCTTTTTTTACAAATTTTCTATCTGGATTTAATTTTCTAATATAAGTTTTACCTTTTTTTTCAAATTTAGATTTTAAATCACCTTTCATTAGCCCTAACCAATTTTTATAACCATTAATTTTATCTTCAGCATCAACTCCAGCGACAGAATCCTCGTGGTCACAAATAGTCGTTATAGCAGCCTCAACTATTATGTCAGATATTCCAGCCGGATCACTTTTGGCACTAAATGCTGATGGATTAATGATTATTTCAACATGTAAATTATTATTTTTTAAAATTATAGCAGACGGTTTCTCCTTAGCACCTCTATAACCTATAAATTTATCAGGTTCCTTCAATTGATCTTTAATTTTGTAGGTGTCTAAATATAAATCCTTGTTAATTATTTTGATTTCAATTACATCTTTCCAGCTTTTTTTTTTCAAAGTAAAAAATTTATCTAAAAACTTCTTTGAATATTTAATTACCTCTAATCCTCTTTCAGGATCGTATCTTTCACTAGCAGATTCTTCAGTTTGTATGACGTCAGTTCCATACAAACTATCATATAACGATTGATATCTAGCATTTACCGCATTTAATGCGTACCTTGAGTTGCTTATAGGCACTACGAGTTGAGGCCCAGGTATATTTGAAATTTCCTCGTCTAAATTCTTTGTTTTAATTTTAAAATCGGGCCCTTCCTTTTTTAAATATCCAATCTTTTTTAAAAAAGTCTCATATCCGTCTAAATCAAAAGTATTTTTATTATTATTTAAATGCCATCTATCGATTTCCAATTGTAACTTTCTTCTATCATCTAGTAATTTTTTGTTTATCGGAACTAAAATCTCTAAAGAGCTACTCAGACCTCTCCAAAATTGATTAGAAGATATTCCGCTGTTAGGTAAAGCCTCATTATTTATGAAGTCATATAGATTTTTTGAAACTGATAGATTGCTTACTTTTAAATACTCCTCTGACAAATTTTACACCTTTCTTCTCGTTCTTATTCAAAATAAAGATTTTATTGACATTTTATTGCCTTTTTTGATTATAATAAACCATATTTTTATGAAAAATTATTTAAATTTTGAAACAGAAATCAAAGAAATAGAAAATGAACTTGATAAACTTAAAGATCCTTTTAATTCCGAGGGATTATCACAAGTCAATACAGATAAAATTTTAATACTTGAAAAAGACCTTGATAAAAAATTAAAAAAAATTTATTCAAACCTAAATCCATGGCAAACTACACTTGTTGCAAGACATGAGGATAGGCCTAAAGCCAAATTCTTTTTAGAAAATATATTTGAAGATTTTATACAATTATCTGGAGATAGATTTTACGGTGAGGATAAATCTTTAATTTCAGGTTTTGCAAGATTTGAGGGAAAATCAGTATTAATACTAGGTCAAGAGAAAGGAGAAGATCTTGATACAAGAATTGAAAGAAACTTTGGGATGATGAGACCTGAGGGATATCGAAAAAATGTAAGATTGATGAAATTAGCTGAAAAATTTAATATTCCAGTAATTTCTTTTATAGATACTCCAGGAGCATATCCGGGTGTTGGTGCAGAGGAGAGAGGACAAGCTGAGGCTATCGCACGATCAATTGAGACTTGTATGGAGCTTACAGTTCCAAACATTTCAATTATCATAGGGGAGGGTGGTTCCGGAGGAGCCATTGCTTTGGCTTCATCAAATAAAGTTGTTATGTTAGAAAATGCCATCTATTCTGTTATATCTCCAGAGGGCTGTGCAACAATATTATGGCGCGACCCTACTAAGACATTGGAAGCTTCTGAAGCAATGAAATTAACATCTTCAGATCTGTTAAAATTAAATATTATAGATGAAATAATAGCTGAACCAGTTGGAGGAGCTCATAGAAATAGGGAAGAGATACTGAGCAATGTAAAAGAGTCAATTTCAAAGAACCTAAATTTTTTTGCAAACATGAGTCCGGATGAGATCCTTAATCACAGAAAAAATAAATTTTTATCAATAGGAAGAAACGATGGTTTCATTGAAACGAATAACCCTAATAGTCTCATAAGTAAAAAATCAGCACCATTAAAATTAAAAGAAAGAATAATTAAAAATAAGAATATAATAATTATTGTAGTTGCTTTATTATTTATTTTAACAGTATTTATATTATAAAGATCCACAACAATGTTTATATTTCTTGCCTGACCCACAAAAACACGGCTCATTCCTACCTATTTTTTTTCCTATAAATTTTGGATCAATTTTTTTTTTATTGGATTTTATTTGATTATTATTTTCTTGTATTATGGATATGTTGGCTATTATCGTAACAAAATCTGTTTTTAATTTTTCTAATAAGTTTTCAAACAAATTAAAAGCTTCTTTCTTATACTCTATTAAAGGATTTCTATTTCCATACGATCTTAGTCCTATAACTTGTCTTAATTGTTCGAGATATTGAATGTGCATTTTCCAATTTTGATCTATAACTTGTAAAAAAAATTTTTTTTCAATGTCTTCGTAATTTTTCTTTCCTAATAATTCTATCCTCTCTTTTTTAATAGAAAGATATTTATTTTTAATAAGTTCCAAGAATTCACCATCCGGTTTTTTTGTTAATTCTGAAAATTCGTCGTCATTAAAAATTCTTCCGTAGATTTTTTTAAATTTATTTTTAAAAATATTATCATTTGGATTTATGAGATACTTTTGTTTCTCATTAATTAAATCCTGATTTATTTCATCAATAAAATCATCGGTAAAATTGAAACCTTCTTTATCAAATATTATTTTTTTTCTTTGTTCAAATACGACTTGCCTTTGATCATTAAGAACGTTATCAAATTTAAGTAATGTTTTTCTTATATCAAAATTTCTAGACTCAACTTTTTGTTGAGCTCTTTCTAATGCCTTATTTATCCATGGATGATCAATACTTTCACCATCTTTTAAACCAAGCTTTTCTAACATTTTATTCATGGAGTCTGATCCAAAAATTCTCATTAAATCGTCATCAAGACTCACATAAAATATTGAGCTTCCCTCATCGCCTTGCCTGCCGGATCTTCCCCTTGCTTGGTTATCTACCCTTCTGCTTTCCATTCTTTCCGTGCCGATAATATAAAGTCCTCCCAATTTTTTTATTTCATTTTTTTGCTCAAATTTCTCAGTTTTTCCCCCAAGTTTAATATCTACTCCCCTTCCTGATATACTCGTTGTAATAATTATAGATCCTATTCTTCCTGCATTTGCAATTATGTCTGCCTCTCTCTCATGATTCTTGGCGTTTAAAACTAAATGTTCAATTTTATTTCTTTTTAATAAATCAGAATAGTGTTCACTTTTGTTAATACTGGATGTAAAAACTAATATTGGTTGCCCTTTCTTATTAACTTCAGCAATATGTTTGATTATTGCGTCATCTTTTTCTTTTTGAGTTCTAAAAATTTGGTCGTTCATATCTTTTCTTATCATTTTCTTATTTGTGGGAATAGAAACTACATTTAAGTTATAAATTTCAAAAAATTCTTCTGACTCAGTTGCTGCAGTTCCGGTACATCCACATAATTTTTTATATAACTTAAAATAATTTTGATATGTTATAGAAGCCAAGGTTTGGTTTTCAGATTGAACTTCCAAACCTTCTTTAGCTTCTAAGCTTTGATGTAATCCGTCTCCAAACCTCCTTCCAGGAAGTTGACGACCAGTTTGCTCGTCTATGATTATAATTTGTCTATCCTTAACAATATAATCTTTTCCATTTACAAATAGATGATTTGCTTTTAAGGCTTGGTTAACATAGTGAACTAAGCTAATATTTTCAGGATCATAAAAATTATTATTTTTTAAAACAGACGCATTTGAGAATATATTCTCAACTTTATCTACACCTTTATCAGTTAATAAAATATTTTTATCTTTCTCATCAATTTCAAAATCTTCATTATTTAATTTTTTTATAAGTTTATTCACCATGGTATACTGGTTAGCCTTATCTTCTGATTGTCCACTTATTATTAAAGGAGTTCTAGCTTCGTCTATAAGACATGAGTCTATTTCATCTACAATTGCATAATAATGGCCTCTTTGAACCATGGTTTCAGATGAAAATTTCATATTATCTCTAAGGTAGTCAAAACCAAGTTCACTATTTGTAGCATAAGTAATATCGCAATTATAATTTTTACGCCTTTCCTCATCAGACTGTCCTGAGTTTATATATCCGCATGTCATACCTAAATAATCAAATATCTTACCCATATTTTCACAGTCTCTTTTAGCCAAGTAATCATTAACCGTTACCACATGAACTCCCTTTTTATTTAATGCATTTAAATATGCTGCTAACGTTATAGTTAAGGTTTTTCCCTCACCAGTTTTCATTTCAGCAATTTTGGAGTCATTCAATACAACTCCCCCAACTATCTGAACATCATAATGCCTCTCATTAAATATTCTTTTTGAACTTTCTCTGACTAGTGCATATGCTTCTGGGAGTATCTCATTAAGTGATTTGCCATTGCCTATTTTTTGTATTAACGATTTTGTTTTATCTTTGAATTGATTTTCACTTAAAGTTGAAATTTCTTTTTCAAAACTATTGACTTTTTGAACAATTTTATCAATTTTATCTAATTCCTTCTGATTATTAGACCTTATAAATTTAGAAAAAAATTTTATTGGATTTAACATTATTTAATAATTTGATGTATAATTATTTCACACTGTTTAATATAGTGATAAACATAAAAAATTAAATAGTATGGCAATAAAGATAAGTAATTTCTTCAATTATCAAAATAATAACTCTAAAATTGGAGATTTTCAGGATTTAGAGCATATAGATGGTGTCTCAATTTCAGCTACAACCGCTAATTTATATAACATTAAAAGAGATGATGTAGTTATGTTTTATTTTAGAAAAGGTGCTTCATATGCTTCCGTGTATACCCAATCAAAAATCATTTCAGAGAATATTAAGTGGAATCAAAAAATTAAAACCAAAAAAATTAGAGCTATAATTATTAATACTAGAAATGCAAATGCTTTTACAGGAGCTGAGGGTTTCAAAAGCTTAAAAGTTATAGCTGAAAATTTAGCTGAAGGTCTAAGTATTAAACAAAAAAGTGATGAGGAACAACCAGTAAGAATTAAACCAAATGAATTACTATTCGCATGCACAGGGACTATTGGTGAGCCTTTCCCCCAAAAAAAAATTATTGATTGCATACCGTCTCTTTTAAAAAATTTAAAATATACACAAAATAAATATCTTTGGATAAAGGCTTCAATGGGTATTTTGACCACTGATACAAAACCAAAAATGGCGATGGATGAATGTAAAATTGGAAATACGGTTGTAAAAATTTATGGAATTGCGAAAGGCTCAGGTATGATTTATCCAAACATGGCTACAACATTAGGATTTATTTTTACAGACGCTAAGTTATCATCAGCTATATTAAAAAAAATATTGAAAAAAAGTATAGCAAATTCTTTTAATGCAATTTCGTGTGACGGTGACACAAGTACTAATGATATGGTAACTATTTTTGCAACCGGTGAAGCAAAAAATTCAGAAATAAAAAACGTCAATGACCAGAAATTAAATGAATTTCAAAAGAAAGTAGATAGTGTAATGCTCAATCTCGCTAAAAGTGTTGTAGCAGACGGGGAAGGAGCTACAAAATTTATTACAATATCAGTATTAAATTGCAAGAACGAAGAAGATGCAAAAAAAATTGCCTTTTCGATTGCCAATTCACCCTTGGTAAAAACAGCCATTAATGGTGAAGATCCAAATTGGGGTAGAATTATAATGGCAGTTGGAAAAACTAGTGCAAAATTAAATTTAAAAAAATTAAAAATAACGTTCGGCAATGTTAAAATAATCGAAAATGGTGAGTTATATTCAAAATATAATGAACAAGAAGCTTCGGATTATATGAAAAATGAAAAAATAGACATCTTTGTAGATTTAAATATGGGAAATAAAAATTTTACAGCCTATACAATGGATCTTAGCAAAGAATATATAGATATAAATTCTGATTACAGGTCATAGATTATTGAAATTTGTTAATTAAATATTAAATAGTAATTATGATAAAATATAAATTACAGTGTAAAAAATGTACTAAATCTTTTGATAGTTGGTTTAGCTCGTCTAAAGAATTTGAAAGAATTAAAAAGTTAAAATTATTAAATTGTAACTTTTGTAAGTCTAAAAATATTGATAAAACTTTAATGGCACCTAACTTAAAATCAAAAAATAGTAATGAAATTAATATTAATGAAAATAATTTTAAAGAATTAAAAAAGCAAATAAGAAATTATCAAAATTTTATAAAAAAAAATTTTAAATATGTAGGAGACAGCTTCGCATACGAGGCAAGGTCTATTCATTATTCTAACAAAAAAGGTGGTAAAGGCATCTTTGGTAGAGCTAAAATAAAAGATATTAAAGAATTAAAAGAGGAAGGAATAGATACTCAAGTATTACCCTGGTTTCAAGATAAAGAGAATTAAGTTTTTATAAAATTAGAAATATAATTTACAGAGCTATCTTTGCTCAATTTCCATTTATTAAGGAACAAGTCTAATTTAACACCATCTAGCTTATTAAATTTTAAAGAGTTCTGTTTAGCTATCTCCCTTAATTGATTTGGTTTAACAAATTTATCCCAATCATGGGTTCCGATAGGTAGCCATTTCAAAATATATTCAGCACCTATTATTGCAAAAAGATATGACTTTAAAGTTTTATTAATTGTAGCTACATACATTAACCCATTCTTTTTCAAAAATTTAGAAGTCTGATTTAAAAACAAATTTAAATCTTGTACGTGTTCAACAATTTCCATATTTAATATAACATCAAATTTTACTGTTGATTTAAACTTTTCAGGAGTTGTACAAAAATATTTAACCTTTAAATTCCCTTTTTTTAAGTGTCTTTTAG
>ENA-OSEY01002411-OSEY01002411.1-marine-metagenome-genome-assembly--contig:-NODE-2411-length-12111-cov-2.809623_pt1 | contig 12111 bp, 10 predicted proteins | sample MGYA00248465_ERZ534230 | MGnify/ENA primary metagenome ERZ534230 (study PRJEB26409, sample SAMN06344110) | marine metagenome | isolation source: Sea water from surface | place: Atlantic Ocean:Southern... | reverse complement strand
TAACACTTCTGTTGCTTGACATCGATGGTGTATTCTAGTTTTTAAAATTTTAAATATATATAAAATATGAAATAACAATATAACTGATCTATGAAATTGTAAAAATTAATAATATAAAGTGCATAATGGCCTTTAAATATAATAAAATTAATAAAATAAATATTATATGCCTGGTCTAAAAAAACGTTTTAATATTTGTCTTTATCATTAAAACAGGCAACCTCCTTTATATAAGTACAACCTTAAAAACTTGATTATCAACTATCCACATATTTTCCTTTTGTGGAAAATATAAAAAGAAGCTTATTTTGAATTGAAAAGGACAATGCATATCAAAAAACATTTTTAGGAAAGATTTTGTATCCACCAAAATGTTTATAGAACTTTAGTCTACAAATAATAAAGTAAATAACTATCTAATACATATTTGGTAATAACATACAATTGATTTTGCCTTGAAATATGAAATACGCATAAAGCATATAAAAACAACAAAATATAATGCAATAAATATCGTTAAACTATCTTAATTTCAATATTTTTTTCTAACCGAAATCTAATAAAGTTTTACTAATTTGTAATATGGACAATAAAGCAATTACTATTCTAATAATTGAGGATGAACCTGATATATCTGAACTAATTGAATATAATCTTTCTCAATCTGGTTACAATATCTTTGTTTCAAACAATGGCGAAAAAGGGATTGAAAATACTAGAAAGCATTTACCTGATCTTATACTCCTTGATCTTATGCTTCCAGGGATTAATGGTATCGATGTTTGCAGAATTCTCAAAAATGATAAAGATACCTCTGACGTATCAATTATCATGCTCACAGCACTTGGTCAAGAAGAAGACATTGTCAAGGGACTCGAAACTGGTGCTGATGACTATGTTACGAAACCCTTTAGCTTTTCTGTTCTCGAAGCCAGGATCCAGTCTGTATTAAGGAGGGGCATAAAAGATAACCTTGTAAATGATAACATCCAAAATTCTGGAATTGCTATATCGTCTATAAAACGTGAAGTTCACATAGATGGGAAAAAGATTGAAGGCCTCACGTTTACTGAATTTCAAATATTGCATCTGTTAGCCTCCCACCCAGGGTGGGTTTTCACTAGATATCAAATAATTGATAAAATTCGTGGTGATAATTATCCTGTTACTGATAGGTCTGTTGATTTTCAAATTGTAGGATTAAGAAAAAAAATGGGAAAAAAGGGAAAATTAATTAATACTATCAGGGGTGTTGGATATAGATTCCAACCTGATGAAACGTAGACCTCTTTTTATACAGCTTTTTTATTCTTACGTGCCGATTATTATTATCGCACTTATTGTATTGGTCCTCTTTATTAATCAAATTACTAGGGACTTCTATTATAAACATGTGAAAGAAGATCTCTACGAACGAGCTATTCTAACTTCAAAGCTTATCACGTTTCATAAGGGTAGCAGACAATCATTTCAGGATCTGGTAAAAGGCGCAGGTAAAGAAACCAGTATGAGGATTACCATTGTCGATGAAAGCGGTTTGGTAATTGCAGACTCTGATGAACAACCCTCTCTTATGGATAATCATTTAAATAGACCCGAAATAATTCAATCTAAATTAAAAGGAGTAGGATCCTCCCAAAGGTTTAGTACTACCCTCAATCAAGATATGATGTATCTAGCTATTCCACTATCACTAGATAAAAACAATTGGACGGTAAGAGTTTCTATGTCCCTAAGCAATTTAGAAATGATCATAGAGGACTTACAAAAGCAGGTCGTTTACCTAGGGGTCGTTATAGGGTTTAGTCTTTTGCTTATTAGTTTTTACTTTTCAAGGAAAGTAACTATACCCCTTCAATTAATGCGAAAAGATGCTGAGTCATTTGTTGAAACGTTTCAATTAAATGATCCCATATCAATTCCTAAAACAAAAGAACTAGCTTCACTAGCCATATCGCTAAATAAGATGGCAGTTGAGATTGAAAAAAAAATCAGAATAATTCAGCACGAAAAAGATGATCGAGAAGAATTGCTTTCTAGTATGCAGGATGGGATTATTTCACTCGATAATAAAATGAAAGTTCTTTCAATTAACGACATCGCTAAAGAATACCTACACATTGAAGCAGGAAATATTATTGGAGAAAAAGCAACCAGTATTATTAGACAAAAAAAAGTCACTTCATTTATCAAAAAGGTCAAGAAAAAAGAGGGTAAAACACAAGATGAAATAGTTATTAAAACCAATAAAAAGAGGACGATAATATTTAATGGGACCCCATTGATTAAAGAAAAAACAGTATCTGGAATATTAATTACGATGACTGATGTTACTTTCCAAAAACAACTAGAAAGACTCAGGCAAGACTTTGTTGCAAATGTAAGCCATGAATTAAAAACCCCCATAACCTCGATGCTCGGATACATGGAGATTATTCAATCATCTAACATTGAAGATGATAAGAAGCATGAGTTTTATGGTAAGGTATTAAATCAAACTAATCGGATGAATGATATCATTGATGACTTGTTGAGGCTGTCAAAAATTGAATCACAGGAAGAAGATAGCAGTATTGAGTTAGTCGATATGGAGATAAAAACTATCCTTGAAGGATCGGTGGATGATGTGCTCGATAAAGCCCAAAACAACAATAACCGCATCTTGATAAATTGCGGCGACATAAGAGCAAACGTAGATGCACAACTGCTAAGGGAAGCTGTTGCAAACTTGTTAGAAAACTCCATAAAGTATGGTGACAGTGGAAGGGATATAAAAATCATTGCTGAGGTCGGTACACAGGTCCTTATCCATATTGAAAACTCAGGTCAAAGGATATCAGATAAGCATAGAGATAAAATTTTTCAACGATTCTATAGAGTTGATAAGTCTCGAGATAGGAAAGCTGGTGGTACAGGACTGGGACTAGCAATCGTAAAGCATATAGCACTAGTTCACGGAGGAGAAGTTTTTGTTGCAGACTCTAAAAAGAACAAATGTAGATTTACATTAAGTCTTCCAAAAACAACATAATGAATAACTGGTTTAAAAATTTTCATCAAAGGGTTTTCAAGATACGTCGAGAGCATTTAATTTTAATGCCGTATGCATAGATCTATAACCACTTTTGCCCTGTCACTACTCTTCGTAGGAAGTTCTGTGCATTTCCACGGCTCTTACGATATAAGCATGAGCGAACAGGGAATGTGTGATGTTGACTGTAATAATAAACAACACAAGTCTTCACCTACTGAATGTGATAGATGTTTAAATGAAGAAACCCAAAGAATAATATTTAAAGAGTCGGGTAGATCTCCATTAGAGAAAAGTGAGTCCCTTCTCTTTTTAACTAAGACTAATCCAACTGCCGGGTTTTTGCCATTAGAACTATATGGACGACCTCCACCAAATCTCCTTTAATTAAAACAATATTTTTTCAATCGCGCTACATTTAATTATAGCGCAATTTTAACATTAGAATTTTTAGGAGCATTTTATGCAATTTTTATTTTTACGAGCTTTAAAGCCGTATGTTACTTTACTATTTACAGGTATGTTATTATTTACAACTGGTTGTGAAGATGATGATCACGATCATGACCATGACGAAGACCATACTGACGCAGATGGGTTTGTGTTAGAAACCGAAGCAGGTGAGGTAGTATACAGAGAGTTTGAAGGAACTCAAACAGGCGGTGTCACACTTAGTGTCGGAGAAACCCTTGAGCTAATGGTCCACTTCCTTGATCATGAAGGTAATGAGATCGAACACTCAGATGACGAGCATGATGACCACGACGACGGTGGCGATGATCACGATGATGATGGAGATGGCCTTGTAGTTTCTGAGAATGATGCAACCATCGCAATTGTTGAAGTTGAAGGACATGACGAAGAAGACGGAGACGACCACGAAGATGAACATGGTAATGCGCTTCATGTTGAAGGTGTTAGCGCAGGTACAACAAGCTTCAAGCTTCAACTGATGCATGATGGCCACGCTGATTACACCTCAACAAATAACGTTCCGGTCACAGTAAACTAATTATACAATCATAGCTTTTGTTTCCTGGCTCCCTTTTGAGCCAGGAAACTTCTGCTCTGATAAAATATTTCTAATGAAGTTTAGAAAAGTCTACAGGGCTACGTCCTTTCTTTGCCTATTCGGGACCTTGTTATCCAATCAATCTTTTATCACTGGAATAGTTGTTGATAATGAAAAGCAGATCCCAATACACGGTGCTAATGTATATCTAGAAAAACTTGGTATAGGAACAACCTCTCAAGTGGATGGTCAGTTTAAAATAGATCAAATACCATATGGAGAAGTTTCTGTCAAGATCACCATGATAGGTTTTAAGGATGTTAAAAAATCACTATCAATTGAAAAAAACAGCTATGATTTAGGAATGGTCTCGATGGTGAAAGACACCATAACAATTAAAGAGATAATTGTTGATGCTCATCATGAAATCAAACCACAAGAGCTTTTATCTAATATTTCTGTGTCTGGATCTAGACTACAGGAGAATCTAAAATCAACCCTAGCTATGACTCTCGAACAAGAAACGGGTGTCTTTATACAGACAATGGGGCAGGCTGTTGCAAAACCAGTATTACGGGGCTACACAGGAGACAGGTTCTTGTTAACAGAAAATGGTATCACCACAGGCGACCTATCAAATACTGCAATTGACCATGCTATAAGTTTTGACATGGCTTCATTCAACAATGTGCGAATTATCCGCGGTCCAGAAGCATTGCTCTACGGATGCAATACTATAGGCGGTGTTATTGATGTGTCTAGACAGTCAAGTCTTGACCTGAGGTTTGAAAATGTAAGTGTTTCATCATTGATTGGTTCGAAGTCATCAAATAATGGGACATTTGGAAACGTCACAGTTCACCTTCCGATTAAAGGGGCAATTCTTGATAATGATTATGAGCTCAAGTCAACCGTAAAACACCAGTTTAAGTTTTCTTTATTAAGTAGAAATGCAGATAATCAAAATACCCCAATTGGGGTGTTGGATAATACCGGGTTGTCAAATAACGAACTGGGAACAAGTTATACATTTTTTGGAAGTTCCCACCGCACAACCATGTCTTATGAGCAATTAAAAATGGATTATGGACTACCCGGAAGCCCTGAAGGCCATATTGATGGCGTTAATCTTAAAATGGATAAGCACTCACAAAAACTCAATCACCATAGAGATATTTCCTTTCTAGGTTTTCAAACGTTTGACTTAGACCAGCGGTTTATAAACTATAATCATTCCGAATACGTTACGGGTTCAAACTTTGCTTCTGTTTCTATGGGTCAAAACTTATTCTCTTTGCAAGGAAAGCTTATGGGGGATCAATTAACCTTAGGGTCTTTGTTTCAATATCGTGATTTTCGCGCTGGTGGTTTTTACTGGACTCCTGATACGGAAGAAATTAGGGTTTCCCTATTTGGCCTTTTTCAAAAGAAAGTAAACAAAACTACGCTACAACTTTCTTCAAGACTTGAGCACTTATCTGTTGTTCCAGAAACTTCATTTCTATTTATGTCAAACCTAGATGAGAGTAAAATAAGAAAAAGAGACTTCACTATTCTTACAGGCTCTGCGGGTCTGTTTAGATCATGGGATAATTTAGATGTTTCACTGGCTACAATGATTGCTGGACGAGCTCCAGACTTAGATGAACTCTATTCTGATGGGCCACATCTGGGCACCTATTCATATGAGATTGGACAACCAGATTTAGATCTAGAAAGAACTATTGGCATTGAAGGTTCAGTAGACTATAGCATAATTAAAGGACAAATAAAATTAACGGGATACTATAATTATAGTCCTAACTACCATATTAGTACAGCCTTGGGCAACAGATATGAGCCTGGTGCTGACTGGATTGAATGGGGTAGTGGGTCAAGTGGTTGGTTATACAAATACCAGATGAAAGGATTAGAGGCTCAGATATATGGCTGGGAGTCTGACATTATGCTTCCAATAAATAAAACAATTAACATTGTTGGAAGCGCGTCTGTTGTTAGGGGTAAAAACCTATCTCAAGATAGAGACTTAGAATATATGCCTCCAGATAAGATTCAGCTTTTAGCAGAATTTGATTTTAAAGCTTTAGATGTAGGTTTAAATATGAAAAAAGTATTTCCACAAATAAGATTAGGTGAGTTTGAAACAAAAACAGAGGGTTTTTCTTTACTTGATTTGCATGCAAGTTACACAATGTATTCATCTAAGATGACTCACAAGTTAATCGTTCAATTAGATAATGTATTTAATGAGGTTTATTATAATCACCTATCAAGAATTAAATCCATTATGCCCGAAGAAGAAAGGTGCCTAAGTATACAGTATCGTTTAATATTTTAACGTTTCAGTCTTAATCAATAATTAACAAAAAAGGGAGCAAATAATTGCTCCCTTTTAGTATATAAAACCCTTTTGAATGGTGGCTTAGTCAGCCCAGGATGCTTTTAATAAACAAACAGAGGGATCTGCGGTATTAGATACCAAAACATAACCATCTTTATAAGCCAATCCTTCAGACTCGCCTGTTGATTCGCCATCTCCGGTTGAGTAGTCAACAAGTTGTGTAATTGCTCCAGAGTCCCACGTTGGGTTGGTTGGGTCTGTTATATCATAAACTACAACTGCTGCAGGATCTTGCAACGTTGCCAACACATATGATTTACCATCATGCTCTGCTATGACAACTTCTTCCGGCTCAATGCCTTTTCTTTCATCTGTCCAGGTCCAGGTGCTAGGAAGATCATCTGCGAGGTTTGCGTAGTATTGCGCTCCAGGTGTTCCATCGCTATTAAGCAAGGTGACACCTAGTTTCCCATCATACTCTCCGCCAGTACACACAACGGTACCGGTGCTGTTTACCCATATACCATCTGGCTCATGTATTGCACTCGTAAAGGAAACGTAATCCTGAAGTGTATCTGGAGGGCTGAGAATAGAGAACCATCCCATCTGATTTGATTCTTGCAAGGTCATATATACGGTTTCTCCATCAGGAGCAATTTTTACTCCCTCTGGCTCTGCTAAATTACCATTTTCACCAGTATGAGTAATTTTCATGTGTTTTACTAGTGTTCCGTTATCAAGTCCCTGGCCTACATCCCAGATAGTAACTCCAGGATAATAAGGCTCGGTACAACCAGCAGTGCCATCTTCATAATCATATTCGTTAACAACCACAACAAACTCGTTGTCTACTGCAATGTCTACTGCATCTGGGTTATACCCAAGTTCGTAAGGCCCATATTTTTGTCTTGTTGAAGCATCAACAAGATACAGCTCACCGCGCTGACAGGAACCAAAAGTAACAACAACAGCAATAATGCTCTCATCTACACTCACATCGATTGATGAGCACTCTGCATCATCACTATCGGTTATATTGATTGATTCGCCAGTAATGGTTAATTCACTGGAGGAAATGGTAAAAAAGTCAATTGTGTTTTGACTCGAATTCACAATGACACCCTCAGATGAATTGATAAACCTAATCAGCTCAGGAGAAGACTGACTGGCGTCTCCTGTTGACTTAACATCAACTCTGCTGATATTAAATTTATCTGTAGATAATGTGTTATCATTATCTGCTGCTTCATCTTCACACCCTGTTATAAAAAACAAAACAGAAAAGGATGAATAGAGTAATATCCTTTTTATTATTGTATTCACTGCTGTACTCCTATTTTACTTGTTTAAAAGTTGAATTTCAGCTGTATTAGCATTTGATCATCATCTACACTTGGTTGGGTATCATCTCCCGTTTCTTCATCCAATATGTAATATTCAAATTTCAGCTTGGCATAGCTTGTTATATCGTAACCCAAAGCAATCGTAATCATCGTCCGGTTCCACGTTTGAGGATCTTTCAATAGAGGATAGAATCTTTCGTTATCATCATCATCATTCTCAAGTAACGATGTATCATAGCTGTTCCTGTAAGGGTTCAAGAAAGAATCCGTTAACCTCATGGGGTCAATCTTTAGTTCCCCAAATCGTAATAGCGCAAAAATATTATTTAGAGATAAAAAGTTGAATGAGGTACTGGTTTCAACATAATATCCATGTCGCGGTAAAAATCCGTCTTCTGAAAATATATACTCAGCTCGAGAAAGTATATTGCCTAATAAAAGTTCTGCACGACCGCCATACCAAAAATGACCCACATATGCACTATCACTCAATACCTGATCGTCTTCAATAGTTGCATAGTAATCAAAATCATAATGTAGTCTTGCTTTCCATTCTTCATCATCAACAAGTTTCCCAAAATAGTACCAACCCTGTAATTTTAGAGGTTCAAATGATGTTTCTGCTCTCATTCCAAACTCAAGAGTTTGGCCATCTATCTTTTTAGTATCATCATAAACCATCATTTCAAAAGATTTGTCTTCTGCAGCAGCATCATATCCGATTAATCTTTTAAGAGCTACAGATAGTCCAATCGATGATGAAGAGAAGTTTCTTTGGTAGTCAAGATGGTATTGACGCCCTTTCCAGTAGGCGGTTCCAATTAGAGGATATCCTTCCGTTTTTCTTTTTAAAGCTATAAGAGGACGGTTTTTACCAAACTCTAACGTTGACCTTTCTGTTTGATATTTTAAAAAGTGTTTATCTGCATAAGCACCATCATCATCAAATCGAAGGCTGAAATTATAGGTGAGATTATCCGTGTAGAGTAGTTTGAAGTCTAAAACCGTTTTGTCTATTTCGACAAAGGGACTGCGGTAGTCAACCTTTTGGATAAACTCATCTCTATATTGGGCTCCACCTCTTCCCTCAACATCAATAAACTCAACCTCCACCTCTCCAGATATTTCTATCCCTACTCCAGATGGGATGGTTATTCCAAAACCATTATTAGTTCCTTCGCTTTGGCCATTTAAATATATGGAGCAAAAGAAGATTGGAATAATAAAATTTTTCATTAATGTCACCTCTTGACTTTTCCGTGGTGTTGATCAGACACCATATTTAATGTATAAAAGTACATATCAATTGTTAGGATTGTGTTAGGGCTACCTATGTTTCAATATTAATGCTTTTGCATTAGCACATTTTAGGATCCCTGATATAGAAATTTGTGAGTTGTTAAATAGTTTAGTGTAAGAAGAAAACATCAAACACAATTAAAAACAAGCCTCATTAAATTATGCTATGATTATTTACAACAGAACCGAGTACAAGGCACTCTCAACTCGTCAATATTCAAAAGAGAAAAAGCGATTGCAAGTAGAGTTGCTTAAACTTGAAGAGTGGGTCATAAAGAACAATAAGCGCGTCGGAATAGTTCTTGAAGGACGAGATGCTGCAGGGAAAGGTTCCACCATTAAGCGATTCATAGAAAATATGATGCCAAAAGCTGTAGATGTGATAGAGCTTGGAGTCCCTACCAAAAAGCAGGCAAAAAACTGGTTTCGGACTTGGGAGAAAAGATTGCCTGAAAAAGGTAAGATTCACTTCTTTGATCGCAGTTGGTATTCCAGAGCCTTGATCCAGCCAGCAATGGGGTATTGTAAAGAGGCACAGTATAAATATTTTATGAGAAAAATTAATAGCTGGGAGGAAGAGCAGATTAACAATGGACTGATTCTAATCAAATTCTATTTATCTGTATCAAAAGAGAACCAAGAAATAAGATTCCATATGAGAGAGTCAAGTTCATTAAAATATTGGAAGCTATCACCAAATGATTGGGAAGCGCATAAAAAGTGGCGCCTCTTCACAAGTTATAAAGAACAAATGTTTCGAAAAACTTCTACCCACCAATGCCCCTGGGTTGTTATCAATTCTGATATCAAGATGATTGGGCGGCTAAATGCAATGAGGTATGTATTATCAGCAATTGACTACGAAAATAAGAAAGTATTAAAGCCAAAGAAATGGAGCAAGGACAGCCCCAGCTACAATCTTATCATTAACAATATCAAATTTGAAAATCTAAATAAAGAACAATATGAGTTTTTGTATAAACTGAAGGCCAATGAATAATAAAATTGAGACCGCTGGTGGAATTGTTCTAAAAAACGATAAAATCCTGTTCATTTTTAAAAGGGGGATGTGGGATCTTCCAAAAGGAAAGGTAGAGGGAGGTAATAGCAGTAAGAAAACAGCCAAAATAGAAATAAGTGAAGAAACAGGGTTACCAAAAAGCCAATTAAAAATCCTCAAAAAACTTATACCCACACATTATCACAAAAGAGTTGATGGAGAGGTTATTGTAAAAAAGACTGAATGGTTTCTAATTAAGTTCAAAGGCGATGAAAACACTCCACTGGTTCCAGATAGAGATGAAGGCATAACCGAATGCAAGTGGTTTGCCTTTGATGAATTAGTTCTTGTCCTTGAAAAGAGTCATGGAAGAATTCGGTACCTGATTGAGTTTTTTCTTAATACGCCTTATTACAAAAGGTATCGTTTAAAGGTGAATGAAAAGTAGGCAGCACCCCTTACTTAAAGTAGCTTATTAGTATTAATAAAGTATCGACTTGAACCAAAGTTTTCATTATCTGTTAGCAGCAGAATTCCATTTCTATAAGTAGTCATAGCTTCTACTTTCTCGTTTTCAAACGTCTTACTTGACTTCATTGGCCTAGTTAGACTGAAAGAACCCCCTTTTGACATTTTTCCAACTTTGAATAGCCTAGTTTCAAATGGTCCATCATTACCGGGATCAGACGTTGCAGCACTCCAGAGATTTCCTTCTTTGTCAAAAACGAGATCGGCAATACTTCTTTTGTCAGACATATCTTCTAATAAGGAAAAGCTATACGATCTTACTACCGTAACCTCATTTAGTTGCACATTATAATCCGCGAAAAACAACGTAGATGGCCTGCTATCTGAACCTCTATCTCCGTAAAACACTTTAAGAGTTTCATTATTCTCAATTAATGCAAACCCTTCAAGATTCATCGATTCACTTAATCCCGGGAGTTTGAATTCACCCTTTACCTCTATCTGCTCAGTATCTGGCCCAACAAGAATTCTATAACATTTTCCAGTACTCTCCATCACAACATATTGATTTTCATAATTGGGAATTGAGTGAATTGCCTCCAGATCATATGGTAGTAATGAAAGAGGCCATCTCAGTTTCTTCAATTGATTTTCTTTTGAAAGTAAACTTATCCTTGGCTGGTCAACCATTTTATTATCATGCACTACTAGCCAGCCGTTATTAAAAGCAGACACTCCGCTTATTGAATAAATCCGTTCCTCACTAATTTTTATCCAGTTATCATCGTCACAACTAAAAAAAGACGCAAGAGCAGAGACTGTTATAATTAAATAGGTAAAGTTTCTCATTGTTCGTAAAGCATATGATAAGCTACTCCAAACATAAACAAAAAAAGATTCAGACACACATTTTTATTCAACTTCCAACATTAAATCAATACCATCAATCCTATCTCATATCTATTCAATTGCTAATCTATTTCTAATCCTTTATTTCCAAAATATGTTCAAGGTACGTATATGCCACAGGCACAATTTAATTGTCATTCTGCTCCATTGGTGTCTGTGGCATCCCACCCTAACAAAAAACAAACACACTTCAAATTCAACACTAATTCCATCTAATTAGTTTTAATCGATCAAAAATTATTGTGAGGTGAATCTTTTGAAACTATTGAAAATAAAATTATGCATAATGCTTGCTTTTTCAGGACTGGTAGCTGATCAGTCCATTGTATTAAAAGGAAAGATTATCGATTCTAAAACCAAAGAGCCGCTTATTGGAGCCAATGTCATAATAGTCGGTACTGGGCAGGGATCAGCGTCAAATATGAACGGTGAATTTTTTATAAAAGGTATATCTGAAGAATTTGTGGATATCAAGGTCGCATACATTGGCTATGTATCCAGAACCTTTGAAAATATAGATGTATCAGACCAAGAGTTTATTAATGTGGAATTAGTCGCAGACGTTATATCTGTTTCTGAGGTTGAGGTCCAAGCTGAAAGGAGATCTGGAAGTCAAGCAGAGTCTATTGCGTCAAAGAAAGAAGCTCTAGAAATGCAAGATAATATTTCCGCAGATCAGATATCAAAATCTGGAGATGGTCATGTGGC
>ENA-OSEY01002410-OSEY01002410.1-marine-metagenome-genome-assembly--contig:-NODE-2410-length-12113-cov-1.769109_pt1 | contig 12113 bp, 10 predicted proteins | sample MGYA00248465_ERZ534230 | MGnify/ENA primary metagenome ERZ534230 (study PRJEB26409, sample SAMN06344110) | marine metagenome | isolation source: Sea water from surface | place: Atlantic Ocean:Southern... | reverse complement strand
TCCGACCTTTTAAGACTTGCCGTTCTTCCTCGGACAAACCTGGAACATCTCTTACGTCAGTGCTGATCAGATGATGCGGAACCTTATCGGCAAAGAATTCGAACCAGAAATTCGATATCTGCGTTAACACAATCCCCTTGCCCGGCAGCCCGTTTTCCATCACCACATCAAAAGCGCTGACCCTATCAGTCGCGATAATAAGCAGGGCTGATGATCCGCTGGAGAGCTCAACATCGTAGAGGTCCCTGACTTTGCCAGATCGTTTATTTGGGAGGTTTAAATCTGTTGAAAGTACTGCTTCGGAATTCAAGACATCTCCTTAATTAGATAGATCTCTGGCGCAAATTACACCAAGGCGGACCCGTCAAATTTAACCAAGAACTATTTTATGCACAACAAACCTAGAGTCCTGATTAAGCCCTGCTACCACCATCCAAAAGGTAGTTGGCTCCGGTAATAAAGCGACTCTCATCGCTCGCAAGAAAGAGGATTAGTGCCGCCACGTCGCTCGGTTCTCCATAGCGCTGCATAGGTACTCTTTGCGTCATAGCATCTTTGGCGTCTGAGGGTTTTTCCGGATTCATTCCCTGCTCGATGGATCTCATCATCCGAGTATTAATAAACCCAGGATTTACGGTGTTAACTCGAATGTTCTGCGAACCAAATTCTTTGGCCGCAGACTTCATCAATCCTATCACTGCATGTTTGCTCATCGAATAAAGAGCCAAGCTCGGCGCTCCCATTACACCTGCAATGCTTGAAGTAATTATGACGCTACCACCGTTGTGTTCGAGCATAGCGGGTATTACCGACTTCAATCCCAGCCAGGGGCCCTTTACATTGATAGACATCAGCCGTTCAAATTCTTCTTCAGAAGACTCTAGGATACTTGAGACACGCCCCTCAACACCGGCATTTGCGACGAAAATGTCCAGCGCCCCAAATTTATCAATTGCTTCTCTCGCCAATTGTTCATTGTGTTGCTTCTGCGTAACGTCACCGGGTATACAAGAGCAGGTTTCATGTTCAAACTCTTCACCGACCTTTCTTAGACCTTCAACATCATTATCAGAGAGAACAACCTTAGCCCCCTCACTAACAAATCTATGCGCAACAGCTTTTCCTATACCTCCTGCAGCACCCGTAATCACGGCGACCTTTCCGGATAATCTCATTCACTGACCTTCTATTTTTAACAATCTATCAACCCTTGCGACCTCGTCAGACTTTTTCCTCCCAAAGATTGAAAACTCTGGAGAGTGCGGAGAGCGCCAACGCGTGCTTCAATTCCCCGCCCTGAACCGCGGCCGTGATCTCTTTCTGAGATAGAAACTCGATTTGAATTGCTTCCCCTTCACCTAATAACTGAGCCCCTTTTTTATAGATGTTTTGTGCCAACCAGTGGTGACAAAGGTGATTATGGAAAGCAGGATTTGGTTCGACCGCACCCAAATAAGACCATTCATCGCTCGCAAAGCCAGTCTCCTCCAACAGCTCTCGTTTAGCTGAGTCAAGAGATTGTTCTCCCGGATCAACCATTCCCCCGGGAGTCTCTAGAGTCACGTATCCGACACCAAACCGAAATTGTCGCACCATCAATGATCGATTCTCTGAATCTAAAGCTACGACGTTGACCCAGTCGACCGACTCAAGGACCAAGCGGTCCAACACTTTTTGTGTTCGAGGATTCTTTCGTTTATCTATACGCTTATCGAAAAGAATTAAATCAGCATCGTGGTATTCTGATCCTTGCAATTCCCAATTCAGTTCCTCAAATTTCTCCATAGCTTCCTACCCTCACATAATCACGGTCACGAAGAGCGTGGCTGCATACCTTGCCGTCCTAAGTCTTCAGTTCAGGGAATTACGTGCTCAGCAGCCCTTACACCGGAGATTGCTTTCTCGACACTATCGAAAGCAACTAACGCTTCAAGAGAGCGCAGAGTTGGATCGATCATGAGCCACTCTTTCTCCTTATAAAGATTCAACGCTGACTGTGGTTTTATCCATTGACCGTCGTCCGCTGTCTCCGATGTATCAGCTAATGCCTTTTGAGCTTCAGGCATCGCAGCAAGAAAGAATCGAGTGTCAAATCTTCTCGGCGCTGCTTCTGGTGTTATCCAATGGCTAAAATAGACTAGTCGGTCCGTCATAATTACTAAGTCATTCGATTCTAAAAAAACAGCCCAATCTAGCGTACCCGCCAAAAGCTCTTGTCTACCCTTTGATGCTAACTCTAATCGTTTATCTGAGGTGAGAAATTGCCCATCCGCGGTCGTCGCCAAGAGCACACCGCACTCCTCGAAGCACTCTCTCGCGACACAGAACCAATACCGCAAGCCTCCCGATTCAATTCCCATGAAACCGCTGGCATCTTCATCGGATAACCCCTTGCACAGATCTGGATTCCAATCGTTCTCCTCTAATTTACCACCCGGAAAAACATGGAGATCAGGAAAATCCCCTCTACCGGGCCTCTTTATCATATACACCTGCAAACCCTCGTTGCTATCTCGAACCAACATGACCGTAGCCGCGAGGCGGATGTTTCCCCTTTGTAACGGTTGCAATGAGTCCTCCTATGAAACCTTTCTGTAGCGAGAGGATACGGCACTCTCAGCCTTACCGAAACAATACTCTGTCAGTAGTGCAAGTAGCGCAGCGGGTATTGCTCCTTGCAATATTAAATTCATATCACTGAGAGATAGTCCAACAACAATAGGATCACCTAATCCACCCGCGCCTATGAAAGCAGCAAGAGTAGCTGTGCCAATACTGATGACCGCTGCAGTCCTGATTCCAGCAAAAATGGCCGGAGCGGAAAGCGGCAGCTTGACCAAACGCAGTTGCTGCCACTTTGTCATACCTAGGGCATCTGAGACAGAGATCAATACTGGGTCGATAGTGGTCAATGCGGTCAAAGTATTCCTTACGATTGGGAGCAATGAGTACAAAAAAAGGGCGATCACTGCAGGGAGAAATCCAATGCCAAATATCGGGATCATGATTGCCAGCAATGCTAGCGAGGGGATTGTTTGCAATAGTCCGCAGAGACTCAAAACAATTTTGGAAATCCCTGCTTTGTCGTATGCAAATAGGCTAATGGCTAGGCCAAAAAATGTTCCAAAGAACAATGCCAATCCCGTCAGTTCAAGGTGCCTAATTAGATTGCGACCGAGATCAGATAATATATCCCTCAACACGCTTTCTTTCTCTGCTTCGATGACTCCGTCTGCGACAAAGCCTTTTTGCAGGACGAAGGCTCTCGCGACCCGTTGGTAGGTGATGCCCTCTGACACAACCTGTGCATTCAGAGATCTCATAGTCGCATCATCAATCTCACCGCTTAGTTTTTCTATGACTCGGAGAATAGAGGCGTTTTCTTTATCTGAGGCCCAGGAGGCTCGTACCAGAGGGACAGCGAAGTAGGTAGGAAAGAACGATAAGCTGTCATTAAGAAGAACAAGATCATATCGCTCCAGCTCCCCGTCGGTGCTGTATGCATCCGTCACATCGATAACACCGTCCGCCAGTGCTCGATATGCCAAGCCATGCTCAATACCTGAGACTGAAAAAGACAGGCCGTATCGCCTCGATAAGCCATTCCATCCGTCAGGGCGTTCGAGAAACTCATGACTAAAAACAACTTTCAAATCTTCTTGGCCTCCCAAAGCACCAATTGTTTTACCTTTCAACAGATTGGCTGTTTCGCGTCTAACTGCTATGGCATATGTGTTGTTGAATCCAAGACGAGGCATCATAAACAATCCCTCGGTAAGTAATTGCTCTGCCAGACTCTCCTCGGAAACTACTTCTTCAAGATTCAAAACAGCACGACTCAGAGTTCCCGTATATTCGAAATACAAATCGATTTCCTCGTTTCTCAATGCTTCGTAACAAATCAGAGTGCCTCCCAAACCAAATGCTCTATCCACAGAGAGACCCTCAGACTCCAACATGAGAGCCAAGATTTCAGCTAGTAGAAAATTTTCACCGAAGTTCTTCGAACCAATCGTTATCGAGCGCTCTGTTGCCGAAAGGCCGCTAAAAATAAAGAAAGTAGTCAAAATCAACGCAAGGAGTTTAAGTCGCACTTTGAACCAACCTTTCGACATAGGGAGTCGCGGGATTTCCAATCACATTACTAATCAGATCGTTTTGAAGAATTATTCCGTTTTGCAGCACGACCATACGATCACCCAATCGCTTCGCCTCACCGAGATCGTGCGAAACCATCACAATACTGACCGCTTCATTTGAAATTAGCTTCTCTACAACTTCATAGAGCTCTAACCTCGTTAACGGGTCAACAGCGGAGAATGGCTCATCGAGCAGTAATAGTTTTGGTTTCAACATTAAAGCTCGACATAATCCAACTCTCTGTTGCTGACCCCCTGATAATTCATTGGGGATTCTGTCTGACAGATCTAATGGTAGTTCCATCTGACGCATCAGCATTTCAAACCTTTCGTCTATATCTTCGCGGCTCCATCCCACCAAACGCGCGATCAGCACAATGTTCTCTTTGACAGAGACGTGTGGAAAGAGACCAGCTCCCTGTACGGCGTAACCTATCTTCCGACGGAAGTTTTCGATATTATCCTCGGGGACGAGATCGCCAAAAACCTCCAGTCTTCCTGAGTCTGGCTTTATCAGACCGTTCACCATTCTGAGCAACGTCGTCTTGCCACTACCACTTTGACCTACGATCACTGTGGTTTGCCCGTTGGGAATTTCGAGATCAATCTCTGATAAGACGACGCTATCGCCGTATCGTTTTGATACGTTAGTAAAAGTGATTATCGGCGTAACCATGACTAAGCGTTATCTATATTAATTTGATATCTCGAAGCTAGCTTTCGACCATACTTCATTAAATCTTCCAGGATCAAATGGTCTGATGTATTGGGCCTATCGAGCGCATTTTTAGACAATTCACCTATCTTCTCAAAATATTCGTCGATACCCAGCCAAGGGCCGTCAGAGGTTAATTTATTCCTTACAAAGTTACCCCAATTGCGTTGCTCTGACTCAGACATACAATGCGGAAAAGATCTCGCTTTCAATCTAGTGGCCAAACTATTCAAGCGAGATTCCGTGAATTGAGTATCTAGCCAACGATTTTCTTTAATCGCTTCGTTGAAAGGTTCCATTTTCGCAACATCTTGATCACTCAAGAACCCGTCATACAGAGAGGCGTCGGGATCCTCTTCTCTCATAGGTGGATGGACTGAAAAAGCTGACAACAAGTTCTCTGAAAACCAGTCGCCTTGAAGTTTTAAGCGTCTGTTTTCTACTTCCTCCCAATCAATTTTGAGGTAGTGATTAATCCTTTGAGTAACCACTTCTTTAGTTACCACAAAGGGACACTTGTTTAAGCGGATATCTCTTATCGGATACCTATCCTCTTTTGATGCGGTTAATAAATTATGTCGAATTTCTTCCGAAGTCGCTTCTAATAGGGGATCAATATCTAAGCTTAGATCCACAGCAATGACTGAATTTGAATTGAGCGGGTTTAATCCGACGGCTAACACGGGCGCTACATTGAATTTCTCTCGAGAGTTAAGAGCACTGACAAAAACTACTGGCGTCTGTCCGAAAGGCTCGAGAAGCCTCTGGACTCTTCTCTTGTCTCGCAAACTCAAGTAATAATCAAAAAGCCGAGGCTGCTCTCGTCGAATTAGCCTAGCCAAGCCAATAGTCGCAAACACGTCTGAGAGCGCGTCATGGGCATTCCCGTGATCTATGTTGTTCAGCTCAGTTATGGCTTCTAAGCGATAGCTGGTAGTCCCATCATCATTCAATGGCCAATTAATGCCCTCTCTTCTCAAAGCACCAGCGGCTCGCACTAGTTCAAAAACGTCAAAACGAGAGTTGCCGTTTTTCCATTCTCTCGCGTATGGCTCAACAAAATTTCTGAAAAACCCGTAACGTAGAAACTCATCATCAAATCTAAGGTTGTTGTAACCAACCGTGCAAGTGCCCGGCACTGACAGTTCTTCGAAGATCGCATCCAGGCCAGCTTTTTCGAACACCCCTTCATTTTGAAGAGTGCTAGGCGAAATGCCTGTAACTAGTGATGCTTCAGGATTAGGCAGGACATCGTCAGATAGTCGAACATAGAAGGATTTCGGGTCGTCTATTATATTCAACTCCGTATCAGTTCTTACTCCCGCAAACTGAATAATGCGATCCCACTTTGGATTGGTTCCCGTAGTCTCAAGATCGTACCAATAGAAACTCTCACTCATCTTGGTTAACCTAAATCAGATGCCGAGCACTCAACTTAATCTAAGAACTCTCGCTTTAACTTTGGGGCCCACCGCTGGTCTTCTCGTTGGTGTGCTGCTATCCCAAACAACTGTCGAGCCAAATGCAGCCATCACCCTAGCAGTAACTATTTGGGTAGTCATCTGGTGGATCACTGAGCCGATTCCAATACCTGTCACGGCCCTGCTCCCGTTGGCACTGTTTCCTGCGTTCGAAATCATTACAGCAAGAGAACTGGGCGCAGCCTACGGACACCCACTCGTTCTGCTCATGTTGGGCGGGTTCATTATCGCGGCCTCACTGGAGAGGAGCGGGGCCCATCGCAGACTTGCTTTTTTTATGATCCGACTATTTGGAGGAACAAGTCCCAGACGACTCGTTTTGGGTTTTATGTGTGCGAGCGCTTTCTTGAGCATGTGGATCTCTAATACATCTACTACTCTAATGCTATTGCCCGTGGCTATAGCGGTTTTACAACTTTCGGAGGATGAGGCGAAATTATCGACTCCATTGCTTCTCGGCATAGCCTACGCGGCCAGCATTGGCGGAATCGGGACCCCCATCGGCACTCCGCCCAACATGATCTTCATGGGCGTCTACGAGGAGATTAGTGGGCAAGCGGTGAGCTTTGGTCAATGGATGATATGGGCCCTCCCGATCATTTTAGTAATGCTACCGATTGCTGCTTTTTGGATTACCCGCGACCTGAAGGAACGATCTCAAATAATCCTGCCCACGCTTGATCCCATTTCTGTGGCTGAGAAACGTGTTCTCATAATTTTCTCCTTGACGGCATTTTGTTGGGTCACAAGGACAGGGCCATTCGGGGGATGGTCTGCCTGGTTAGACTTTCCCTACACCAACGATGCAATGGTCGCATTCACTGCCATTATTCTTCTTTTTATTGTTCCCAATGGGGAGATAGACAAAACGAGCGGTGAAGCCCAAAAACTCCTCGACTGGGCCACTGCCGAGAGAATCCCTTGGGGAGTTCTTATTTTATTTGGATCTGGCATAAGTATCGCAACAGCTTTCACAAACTCAGGCTTAAGCGCTGAGATCGGCGGAGCATTAGAAAATCTAGCTTTACTGCCAATCATCCTAACCATGTTCGCCTTGTGTTTCGCAGTAACTTTTCTTACCGAAGTGACAAGTAATCTCGCCACTACGACTCTGCTAATGCCTATACTTGGTGCGGCAGCAATGGGAGCTGCAGTGGACCCGATGTTATTTATGATACCTGCTGCAATCAGCGCCTCTTTTGCTTTTATGTTGCCTGTCGCGACACCTCCCAACGCGGTAACCTTCGGCACGGGCCGTTTTTCGATACAGACAATGGCCTCAGAGGGCTTAACATTGAATCTCTGTGGAGCTTTTGTAATCACTGCTGCCTGTTACCTCATGCTGAGCTAACGAACGCAAAAGATTTTGCCTTTCTGCTTTAGCCAAATTCCCGAGAGCTTCGACCTCTTCATAAAAGCGCTGCCAATCTCCTTTCGAATCCTCAAAAATCTTGCGAAAACTGGGGATCCAATCAGAGTAAGTAGCCAGTGACATCAAAAAAGCGTTATTGAGAGATTCATAAACCAAACCATCATATTTCCCTCGCCCTAGCTGATTTTTATTTTTTTCATAACAGGATAACCACCCCGAAATTTTTCGGCTCTTCTGCGCACCTACTTCGTCAGAGGTCAACTTCACTGAGGTGTATATGGAGCCCAATTCATTTCTCAGGACAATCAAAAAATCCTTCAAATTCGTCCAATCCGTCTTTCGGGACACAGGCACCAATGGCTGCTCTTTGGAGCCTTGAGAACCGACTTTATCTAACCACTGGGCAAGCCCTTGCTCAGCCACAAAGCTTGCAAAGCTCTCGTTGAAAGCTACATCTCCCTTTATCCATATTCGTCCGTGAGCGCTTTCATGAAATATTAAACTCGCAAGGGACAAGTGATCTCTGTTTAACATCGAGCTCAGGATCGGATCTTTAAACCACCCCAACGTAGAGTAAGCTCGCACTCCGGAAACGTAAGTATCAAAACCATCCTCTCTCAACAGATTGGCAAACTCCAAAGCATCCTGCTGATCAAAAAAGCCACGATAAGGAGCACAACCAACAAAGAGATAGCACCAGGTTTTGCTCTCCATCTTGTAGGGAGGCGAGGCATAAACTACCCATGTGACATATTCACTCCCCACTTCAACATAACGATCAAAACGAATAGTGTCATCCAAAGCCATACGCTCTCTAGAAAATCGAACGATATTTTGGACCTGGCGGAGTTTTTCCTTAAGTAATTCTGATTCATCGTCAGAAGCTAACACCACGTTTATTTTCTCGGCCGACGACATCAGTTTTAAATGACCAGAAATCGCCTGCTGATAATACGGTACGCTCTGGCAAGCCGAGCAACTCAAAATCAGGGTTAAAAGAAATATTTTTTTAGTCACGAATAATTGAAGCTCTCTGATTTGAGTGACAACATGACGATTCTCGAGTTACTGGTGTCGTTCAAACAAATGAGCCTTATGAAAGGAATTCTTTCTTGCATATTAGTCACGTTCGCGGCCGTTAGCGGCTGCGTGATTCTCGGATTCTGGAAAATAGTTACCAGAATTTCTGCTAGCAAAGCAGAGCCGTTACTATTGAGAAAAGCTGACTATACAATCATATGGTGGAGCTTGGTAAATCAAAAAATGATCCAATGGCTGGGTCTATCTAAGATCACCATCGACATCGATACCAACAACCCTCTTGACCTTCAAAAATGGTATTTGATTTTCTGCAACCATCAAACCTGGGTTGACATCTTAATTCTGCAAACGTCGTTGCTCCAATTAATAGCTCCCATCAAGTTTTTTACGAAATCTCAATTAAAGTGGGTGCCTTTTATTGGGATCGCAATGTATGGCCTCGACTTCCCCTATGTCAAAAGAGCAACGAGGGAGCAAATTAAATCTAACCCGGCCCTGGCAACACTCGATCGAGATAACATTTTTGAGGCTTGTGAAAGATTCAAAAACCACCCAACTTGTATTCTAAACTTTTTGGAAGGTACGCGTTTCTCTGTCGCAAAACATCAACAGCGGAACTCAAAATATACACACCTCCTCTCTCCCAAGATAGGAGGCGCCTCCTATGTGCTTGAAGCCATGCACGATCACCTGGATTCTATTCTCGATATTACAATCTACTATCCGGAAGGCGTGCCTACTTTCTGGGATTTCCTATCGGGAAAAAATAAAAATGTCATCATGCAAATTAAGGACTTTCCGATTCCGGAGCAATCGGGGCCTTCAAGCTCTCATCACAAACGTGAGGTCCAATCACTCGTTGAGAAAATCTGGGAGGAAAAAGACCTCTATTTACAGGATCTCACTCAAGAATCACTCGTATCATGATCCAAGACTAGGGGGTGCTTGTTCCTGTCAGCACCCCAAGTTTTTCCTCTAGTTGATTAACGCGTTTATTCGTGGCTATGCGATAAGCGTCGAAGGATCTTACAGCCTCAGAATTATCATCCACATCTACTTTGATCGTCGTTTCAATGTTAGTGAGCTTCTGGTTAGCCGCATTGACTTTATCTACTAAATCCCGCTGCGACCTACTCATTTGTTGTATCTGAAGTTTCAAACTCGTTATTTGATCAATGAGCTCCTGTTGCTGCCCTAGAGATTCTTCATGCCTGCTCGTCGCTGCCGTTAAATCACGATTCTTGGCCACCAAGGAGTCTATAGTATCGCCATATTCTTTAAGATCAGCCTGATTGTCTTTTATCCAACCCTTGTTCCGTTCATTTGCGATAGCCCATAGCTTACGGATTTCAGACTCCCAAAGAGAAATTTGCTCCTTCGTATCCTCTCCTCCTTGTGACATCGCGAAATCCGTCGCGGACAACCGCTTTTCTAGCAGAGCCAACTTGTTAGACGTTTCGTCAACAAGTACTGATTGAGCCTGAATCTGTTTCTGTTGGAGGTAGATGAACCATCCCGCTGCCAAGGCCGCGAATAAAAAAACCACGGTAATGAAACCGCCTGATGAGGCACCTGACTTCTTATCAGTATTTCTACTCCTGTAGCGAGCAGACGGATCTGTAGATAGAATTTCCTCGTCAGAGTTAGTCATTAAAAAATCTAATAATGTCTATTATGGCCCCAGAATATCATGCCCACTTGGATGATCCATAACATCTCAAAAACAAAGCAAAAAAAAGCCCGGCCGAGGCCGGGCTTTTATCTATTGCAGGAATATCCTACATCATGCCTCCCATATCGGGCATGCCGCCTCCTGGCATCGGAGGAGGATTATCTTCAGGTAGTTCGCTTACCATCGCCTCAGTGGTGATCATCAGACCAGCTACTGACGCAGCGGCTTGCAGAGCAGTCCTAGTTACCTTAGCCGGGTCTAGGATTCCCATCGAAAGCATATCTCCGTAGTCACCCGTCGCGGCATTGTAGCCCTCGTTTCCATCTAGAGACGCGACCTTGTCCAACACTACCGCTCCTTCGACACCAGCGTTTTCCGCTATTTGCCTCAATGGTGCGCTCATGGCTCTAACAGCAATACCAATACCAACCTTTTGATCGGCATTAGCGCCTTTCGCTTTCTCAGCAGCGCCGATGGCTCTAATTAGCGTTACGCCTCCGCCAGGGACCACTCCTTCCTCGACAGCGGCTCTCGTGGAATGCAGAGCATCCTCCACACGGGCTTTTTTCTCTTTCATCTCTACTTCAGTAGGTGCTCCAACCTTGATTACGGCGACACCGCCAGCAAGTTTTGCCAGCCTTTCTTGAAGCTTTTCGCGATCATAATCAGAGGAAGTATCTTCGATCTCTTGTCTGATCTGATTGATGCGACCTGAGATATCACCTTTATCACCGGCTCCATCTACGATGGTCGTATTTTCTTTGCTAGAAGAGACTCTCTTAGCTGTTCCAAGATCTTCGATTGTCGCGCCCTCCAGTGTTAAACCGACCTCCTCAGAAATAACAGTGGCACCGGTTAGAATAGCAATGTCTTGGAGCATTGCCTTTCGTCTGTCCCCAAAACCAGGAGCTTTCGCTGCAGCCACTTTGACGATGCCACGCATGTTATTGACGACGAGAGTTGCTAACGCCTCTCCCTCGATGTCTTCCGCAATAACAACGAGCGGTCTGCTTGCCTTCGCGACACTTTCGAGCAGTGGCAAAAGATCTCTAATGTTGGAGATCTTCTTATCGCAAAGAAGTATGAACGGGTTATCGTGCTCTGCAGACATCGAGTCTTGATTGTTGATGAAGTATGGCGACAGGTAACCACGGTCGAACTGCATACCTTCTACCACGTCGAGTTCGTTCTCTAGGCCAGAACCTTCTTCAACGGTGATCACACCTTCTTTACCAACTTTTTCCATCGCTTCGGCAATGATCTCGCCCACAGCGGAGTCGCTGTTTGCCGAGATAGTGCCCACTTGCGCAATGGCTTTGGAATCTTCACATGGGGTCGCCATGCCCTGGATTTTCTCAACCGCAGCAGCAACCGCTTTGTCGATGCCCCGCTTCAAATCCATTGGGTTCATACCCGCTGCAACGGACTTCAAACCTTCTTGCAAAATCGCTTGTGCAAGCACTGTCGCAGTGGTGGTGCCGTCGCCCGCCTCGTCAGACGTCTGGCTGGCCACTTCTTTGACCATCTGTGCACCCATGTTTTCGAACTTGTCTTTAAGCTCAACTTCTTTCGCAACTGAAACACCGTCTTTGGTCACAGTCGGCGAACCAAAGGCCTTGTCTAGAACAACGTTACGACCTTTAGGACCCAGGGTTACTTTCACCGCGTTGGCAAGGACGTTGACGCCTTCGAG
>ENA-OSEY01002409-OSEY01002409.1-marine-metagenome-genome-assembly--contig:-NODE-2409-length-12113-cov-4.094300_pt1 | contig 12113 bp, 11 predicted proteins | sample MGYA00248465_ERZ534230 | MGnify/ENA primary metagenome ERZ534230 (study PRJEB26409, sample SAMN06344110) | marine metagenome | isolation source: Sea water from surface | place: Atlantic Ocean:Southern... | reverse complement strand
TATTATCCACATATTGGTACTGAAATTGGCAGATATAAAAACACAAGATTTTGGCAACATTGGATGCCAAGATATATAAATCACTCAATGCAATTACACTTTGTACATCATCTTCATCCAAACATTGGGCACTATGACGAACCTAAGGCTATTGAAGAGCTAAAACCTTTTTTAATTGCACGAGGGGTTCCTGGTGCAAAAGATATTCCAGACCGAATTACTTACAATCCTCTCATAAAGATCTAGTACTAACTCCTAACAGGATTATTATTCAGTTCTAATATTCTTTGACTTCATTCTTTTGACAAAAGGAATTATTTGATCTGCTGTCCATTGGCTACTAATACAAATTTCAGATCCATCTTTTAAAATCAACACCATATCTTTATTTTTCTTGTAATCTGCACCCTTTGAGGCAATATGAAACCTTTTGTTTCCAGTTCTATCAAAGACCTCAATAGCATCCTTATAAATTTTCCAAGTGTCATATGTTCCCTTCCTGTTAATTCCAACTTCTTTAAATTCATCTCCTCCATCTTTAGGGAAAATCTTCTCAAAGCCAGCAAGTGATAAATCTGGATTCTCTTTGACAAAATTATTCATAACTTCCCAAACATATCTATTTTTTGGGTACTCTATGCCATTGAATGATGGCTTACTATAGTCCCTTCCTTTTTTACCAGTTTCAGAAATAGTTTCAACAGCCTCAATTATTAGGTCTTCTTCTACATCTCTATCAGCAATACCCAAATCTAATCTGCATTGACTTGCAAATTTTGATAAAGATTCAAAAATTTCATTTTTGTCTTCTTCTAAAATTGATACTGTTTCATTCTCATCTGCTCCATAGATTTTATTGAGTTTTTGATTAACTGTAGAAAAAGATTTTATTGTTTCGTCATTTGCAAGCATTTGAAGTCTTATCAAGGGAAATGGAAGCCTATTAATCTCTTCTTTTGAGATCTTTCCATCAAGCAACATGTCTCTAGTAATATCCATAATTTCTCTAAATAGCCTCACCTTTTCATCAAATACTCTTTCACTTTTTTTTGATTCTTGTTCAATTTCAGTTTGTTTATTTAAAAGATACATAGTAAGGATTATTACAAAAATAGCTCCAAAAGATGAGCTAATTACTGACTTTGCAACACCATCTGGTACATTAGCAATCAGTGGTTCAAAACCTATGTATACTGCAATTGCTATGACCGCTATAGATATTAAAGTTCTGCTACCTTTTTTTCTTGTTTCTTTTAATGACATAAAAAAATCCTAAATCACATGCAAAAATTATTCAATGCTTAGTAACTCTATTTCAAATATTAATATGGAGTTCGATGGTATGCCTGGCCTGCCTTCCTCGCCATATGCCATCATTGGGTCTATAAATACTTTCCACTTATCACCTTTTTTCATTAATGCTATAGTTTTTTGGCACCCAATAATTAATTTTGATAACTCAATAGTTAAAGGATCTCCATCAATTGAAGTCCAAAATACTTCTCCATTCGTTAATGTTCCATGAAAGTGTGCAGAAATAGTTTGGTTGAGTTTAGGACTTTGACCGTCAAGATCTCCTTCATCAATGATCATATATTGTAATCCAGGTTCTAACTCAATCACTTGATCATTTTTCTTGTTATCAATGAAAAACTGCATATTTTCTATCTGTTGAATGTTTGGGCTGTCTTGATTGCATCCATATATAGCAAACAAAATACTTAAGATTAAAAAATTTTTCATAACTATGTCTTTATTTTTAAGAACTTTCTCTTGCCGACTTGATAAATATTTTCAGTACCAGATGATATAAAAAACTTTAGGTCGTCTACTTTTTGAGAATTGACTTTAATACCACCTTGTTTTATGAGTCTATTACCTTCAGAAACGCTAGCAATCATATTAGCGTTTTTTAAAAGATTAACTAATAAAATTTTATCTTCAGTTAAGTTTACAGAAATTGATTCTATTTCATCAGGTATATTGCCTTTTTGAAATCTATTTAAAAATTCTTCTTTGCATTTTTTGCCATCGCCCTCCTGATGGAATCTATCTACAAGCTCTTCAGCTAATATAAATTTTATATCCCTTGGATTTCTACCATCCTTATTGTCTTGTTTTAACTTAGCAATATCCTCCTCGGGCATAAAGCTGAGTAAATCAAACCATCGCCACATTAAATCATCAGAAATAGACATAATCTTTCCAAACATTTCATCAGGATCTTCATCTATAGCAATATAGTTATCCAAAGATTTTGACATTTTCTTAACTCCATCAAGACCCTCTAAAATCGGGACTGTGATGACAACCTGAGGCTCTTGCCCGTAATCTCTTTGCAGCTCCCTTCCAACAAGAAGATTGAATTTTTGATCTGTACCTCCACATTCGACATCAACCTTTAAAGCAACCGAGTCATAGCCCTGAACAAGAGGATATAGAAATTCATGAATAGCAATACTTTTATTTGAAGAAAAACGCTTATTGAAATCATCTCTTTCAAGCATTCTCGCAACATTGTATTTTGATGCAAGATTAATTAACCCATCTGCCCCTAAATCATCACACCATTCTGAATTAAATTTAACCTCTGTAAGATCTTTCTTGAGTATTTTAAAAACTTGTTTTTCATACGTTTTTGCATTTTCTAATAAATCTTTAGAGTCTAAAGTAGGTCTTGTCTTATTTGTGCCAGATGGATCACCAATTCTTCCGGTAAAATCACCAATAAGGAAAATAACTTTATGCCCCAAATCTTGAAAATGACGCAGTTTATTTAGCAAAACAGTATGGCCGAAATGTAAATCGGGTGCAGTTGGATCAAATCCTGCCTTAACTACAAGTTGTTTACCAGATTCTAATTTTTTTTGAAGATCATCTTCAGTAAGAATTTCATCTGAACCTCTTTTTATATGCTTTAGTGCATCATCCATATCACTATCATAGTATTTTTATATGATTAATAGAATCTCAATGTTGCTACTTAGTGCTTAAAGATTAAAATATCCGTTATGCCTGATGCAAAAAATAAATTTATTTGTGAAAAAGAGCTTTTATCAAATATAGCAGATGACGCTAAATTTCTAAAAAATGAAGTCATTTCTCAAAATGCACAAAAAATAATTGAGCTTTGTCGTAAAAATAAAAAAGATAGAACTAAACTAGATGCATTTTTAAGTGAGTATGGTCTTGATAACAAGGAAGGTGTAGCCTTAATGTGTCTTGCTGAGTCTGTATTAAGAATTCCAGATAAAAATACCAGAGACCTCATAATTTCTGAAAAATTATCTGAAGGTAGATGGATAGATCATCTAAACAAAGCTGATAGTCTCTTTGTAAATGCCTCTACTTGGGGTCTATTGCTTGCGGGCAAAGTAGTATCGACTCCATCAAAATGGTCAAAAGATCCTAATAATTTTATTACAGAATTAATTTCAAAATCTGGAGAAATGCCAATTAGAACAGCTGTATTAGCAGCAATGGGAATATTGAGTCAGGAATTTGTGATTGGAAAAGATTTTAAAGATATCGAAAATATACAAGGTTTAGAAAATGAATCTTATTCTTTTGATATGCTTGGAGAGGCAGCAAGAACATCAAGTCAAGCAGAAAAATATTTTGAATCCTATTTTAATGCAATTGATGAGGTTGGAAGATTGAACTTGACTAAAGATTTATCTAATGGTGTTTCAATTAAAATTTCAGCTCTTCATCCAAGATATGAAATGAGAAAATTAGATGAACTAGAATCTAAACTCTTTCCAAAGCTAGCTGAGCTTGTTAATTATGCTTATTCAAAAGATGTTGAGATTACTATTGATGCTGAAGAACAAGATAGACTAAGTCTAAGCTTTCATATTATTAAAAAATTAGCATTTGAGAAGAAAATTAAGGATTGGTCAGGATTTGGAATTGCTCTTCAGGCATATGGCAAAAGAGCTTTGAGAGCAGTAGATTGGTTAAATAAAATTGTAGAAAAAAGAGCTGGGATGCATTTAAGGTTGGTTAAAGGAGCATACTGGGATTATGAAATTAAACATTCACAAGTTTATGGATACGAGGGATACCCTGTGTTCTCAAAAAAATCCATCACAGATATTTTCTATCTCGCATGTGCAAAAGAAATATTAAAAAATAAAAAACTTTTTGCTAAATTTGCAACACATAATGCGCATACAATCTCTTCAATTCAATATTTAGGCGAAGGTTCTGATTATGAATTTCAAAGGTTATATGGAATGGGAGAGCTTTTATACCAAAGTGCATCAGAAGCTTTAGAGCTCAGTTCAAAACCATCTATTTATGCGCCTATTGGAAGTCATAAGGATTTACTTCCATATCTTGTGAGAAGGCTTCTTGAAAATGGAGCAAATAGTTCTTTTATTAATAGGCTTCTTGATCCTGAAACTGATTCTGCTTGGTTGGCAGAAAATCCATATGAAAGATTGAAAAAAGAAACAAAAGATATTCCAGTTCCAAAAAAAATATTTTTTGATAGAGAAAATTCCAGTGGTAAAGACATCTCAGAAATAGAAAACCTAGAAGATCTTAAATCAAAGATTGATAACTTTAGTGGATTAAAAGTTGATGCAGAGTCCATCTATGCAGGAAGACTCGATACAAATAATACAGAAGAAAAAGCTTTTTCAATAAGCAATAAATGTGAAATTGGAACAATAACTCTGGATGATCCAATTCAAATTAAAAAGGCTCTTGAAAAAGATACATTGGATGAATGGAAAGAAATTGAAGTTAATGAAAGAGCAAAAATTTTGAATCTTATTGCAGACGATTTAGAGAATAATCCCTATGAACTTATTTATTTCTTAATTAATGAAGCAGGAAAAACTATTCAGAATGCGATAGATGAAATTAGAGAAGCTGTAGATTTTCTTAGATACTATTCTAGTCGATCTATTGAATTGTTTAATAATACAGAATTGAATGGTCCAACTGGTGAAGATAATCAAATGAGTTTTACACCAAAAGGAACATTCTTATGTATTAGTCCTTGGAATTTCCCAGTAGCAATATTAATTGGTCAAATATCTGCTGCACTTTCATGTGGGAACAGGGTTATTGTAAAGCCATCAGAATATTCTTCTATTTTGGGGTATTTGGTTGTAAAAAAATTTCACGATCATGGAGTTCCAATAAGTGCCTTAAGCTTAATATTAGGTGATGGTTTATATGGGGATTTTTTAACAAAGATAAGTCCTCTTCATGGCGTTGCATTTACAGGGTCACTTCCAACAGCAAAAAAAATTCAAGCTAATATTATTGATAACCAAAATCAAATTATCCCTCTAATAGCTGAAACTGGCGGGATAAATACAATGATAGTGGATTCAAGCGCTCTTCTAGAACAAGTCACTGATGATGTTGTTAGATCAGCGTTTGATAGTGCCGGTCAAAGATGTTCTGCATTAAGAGTGCTATGTGTGCAAGAAGAAATATATGATGATCTTAAAGATATGATCATTGGCAATATGCAAATTCAAACTGTTGGTGACCCTAATTTTTTCGACACAGATATAGGACCAATAATTAATGATAAGGCATATAAAAAACTTACTAGTTATATATCGCTCTGCTCTGAAAAGGGCTATAAAATTCATCAGCCTAATCAGAAAGTTTCTGATATGCATATTGCACCAACTCTTATTGAGATTAATTCAATTTCAAATATAACAGAGGAGCAATTCGGTCCAATTTTACACATCCTCAAATACTCATCAAATGAGATAGATGAACTAATTAATCAAATTAATAGAAGTGAATATGGTCTAACAATGGGCATTCACTCAAGAATTGAGGCTAGAGCTGATTATATGAGCTCAAGATCAAATGTTGGAAATATCTATATAAATAGAGATATGGTGGGTGCGGTGGTAGGCTCACAGCCCTTTGGAGGAATTGGTTTATCAGGAAGTGGTTTTAAAGCAGGTGGACCAAACTACCTTCTTCAATTTGTTAATGAAAAGGTGGTATCTAAAAACTCTGTTGCATTTGGAGGCAATACTGAACTTCTTAATATCCAAGAAGATTTATGATTGGATTTAAAAAAATACCAAAAAAATCAGTTTTTACTGTTTTTGTGGTTGCTGTTATATCAATTCTATTGGTATATGTGGATACTCAATATAACGATCCATTACCTATTGAAGAAGTTAGTTTTTCTGAAGAACTAAATAATAATCCTGAACCAATTCAAAATAAACAAATTCATGTCGTTCAAAGAGGTGAAAGCTTGTCTGTAATTTTTGATGATAAAGAAGTTCCTTTAAACACAGCATACAAAATTTTCAATTTTGATAAAAATAATCTTTTAACAAGTATCAAGCCTGGCGACATAATGGAATTTTCATATTTAGGTAATACACTTGAAAGTATTCAAATCTATAAAGATGACATAAATTCAATAATTATAGAAATTGAGGATGACATCTTAATTAGAGAAGTAGTAGATGAGATACAGGTTGTCCAGTCATTTGCAAAAGGAGAAATTACAGGCTCTTTTTATAAGAGTGCCCTAGATGTTGGGATGCCAGATAGCATTATTATGGATTTTGCTTATATATTTGGTTGGGACATAGATTTTATTCTTGATGTTAGGCAAGGTGATAAATTTTCAGTAATTTATGAAACTGATTACTCAGGTGGAGAGAAAATTTCTAGTGGTGATATCATTTTTGCTAAATTTATTAATAAAAACAAAATTTATATAGCCCAAAGATTTTATGATGATATTCAGGGCAAGCAGTACTTCAATCAAAATGGCGATAATGTTAAGAAAGGTTTTTTAAGAGCTCCATTAGACTTTACAAGAATCAGTGATCATTTTAATCCAAACAGAAAGCATCCGATTCTTCATACAATTAGAGCTCACAAAGGAACAGACTATGCTGCAGCTACGGGGACGCCAATTCAGGCAACAGGTGATGGTGTCATAACTTTTGCTGGAATAAAAAATGGTTGCGGCAATGAAATTCTTATAAGGCATGCAAATAACTATCAAACCAGATATTGTCATTTGCAAAGATTTCATAAAGGCATAAAAAAAGGAAAAAAAGTTAGTCAGGGAGAAGTTATAGGTTACGTTGGGAGTACTGGTTTGGCTACTGGACCTCATCTACATTATGAGTTCATGATTGGTAATAAACACACTGACCCTGTTAAGGTAAAGCTTCCATCCGCAAAGCCTTTAAATAAAAATCAAATTGAAGATTTTAATAAACTTCTTGAATTAAATTTAGAAAAAATTGCAGAGTATAATTCGACTTATGGCAACTGAAAATTTTATTGGTATTATGACTGGGACAAGTGCTGATTCCCTTGATGGCTGTATTGTATCTTTCGATAAAGAATTTCAACTGCATGAAAGTATGAGCATTGATATTTCTGAAAACTATAAAAGTCTTATAGAGAATTCAATAAAAAAAGGTTTTAAAGATATATCAGAGTCTAACGAGCTTTATAAGGCTGAAATTGCACTGAATAATAAATCTGTTGAACTAATAAATAATCTATTAATAAATTCTAATCTGAATAAGTCTGAAATATCAGGAGTTGGATTCTCAGGCCAAACAGTCTTTCATACATATCAAAAAAGCTATCAAATTGGTAATCCGCAAACAATTGCAGATAATTCAAAAATTGATGTTATATCAGATTTTAGAAATTTTGATATTAAAAATGGTGGTATGGGTGCTCCTCTTATCCCAAAGTTTCATCAATATTTATTTGGAAGTGAAAATAGCAAAAAGATTGTTTTCAATATTGGTGGCATTGCTAATGGTACTTACCTAGATAATAAAAAAATAATGCTTGCTTCCGATGTGGGTCCGGGTAACTGCTTGATGGATTTAGTTGCTAAAAAAAAGCTTGATTCTAACTTTGATCTAAAAGGAGAAACAGCATCAAAGGGAAAAATAATAGAGAGTCTACTAAAAATGCTTCATGCTAGCTGTGTTCACTTAGATTATCCACGAGCTGACGATAAGCAAGATTACTATAAAATTTTAAATATTAATTTCGATGAGCATCAAACTGAAGATATTTTAAGAACATTAGCAGAATTTACTGCTGACAAGATCTATGAGTTTTTTAATAACTGTGGAAATCCAGAAGAAGTTATTTTTCATGGTGGTGGAATAAATAATAACTTCCTGATGAATTTAATTGAAGAGAAATTAAAAGTTCAAATAAAAACAAGTGATTTTAAAATTCCAGCAAAATTTGTTGAATCTGCAGCGTTTGCATATTTAGCATTTTTAAGAAAAGGGAAGATATTTTCAGCTAAATTGTAAAAGACTCTCCACAGCCGCATGTGGTTTTAGCATTTGGATTATTAATTACAAACTTAGAGCCTGATAAATCTTCAACAAAATCTAAGGTTGAACCATATAAGTATGGATATGACATTGAATCTAACAATACTGAAAAGTTGTCAAAATCAACAACATCATCGTCAAAAGCAATCTCTGAATCAAACTTAAATCCGTACTGAAAACCAGAACACCCTCCTCCTGTAACATAGACCCTAAACTTGTTGCCGAGATCAGAATCATTATTCATTACTTTGCAGATTCGATTAGCTGCACTTGGTGTCAGTTGTATTGAGTTATTTGATAAACTTTCTGACATGTTAAGAAATTCGTTTGACTTTAATTTTTACATTTGATGATGTATTTATCATCCAAAATCCACCCATTGTTGCTTCCTCAATAACTATTTTATTTTTAGCTCTGAAATTATTAAGTTTGATTGATGATAAGACTGATTGTGACTCCCATAACTGATCATTTGATAACTTGAATCTGGTCTTTCCTCCAACTGCCTTTGCAACACTTGATATTGATGAAGCTAATTGTGATTTAATAACTTGAATGTTGGCATCTTGTTTTTGTCTATTTGATAGACCGAAAGTTGAAATTTCTTCAGTTTGAGCAGATGTAACATTCTCTTTTTTAACTAACTCTTCGGATGATTTTGAAACTCCGGTCAAAATATAGTCATAACACGCGAGTCTCTTTACATCAGATTTTATTGTCGCACAATCTTCTAGCTTAACTTCAGCAAAGCTATGAAATGTAATAAATAGAAATGTGGCTATAAAAAATTTTTTCATATGTAACATTATAAATTTAAATATCAGTATAAAATATAATTATGCTCAAATACTTTTTTTTCAAGAATTTCGTAACGATCTAAAGCTTAATGAAAAAAATCTTATTAACTTATTCGACGGTAGACGGACACACTAAAACAATATGCGAAAAAATATTGTCATACTCTGAAACTTCTCAAGTTGATATCTTGCCAATTGATAGCAGCATCAATATTAAAGATTATGATACCGTCGTTATAGGGGCAAGTATTAGATATGGAAAGTATCGAGAAGAAATATTTGAGTTTATAAAAGAAAATGAGGAGCTTTTAAATTCAAAGGATAATGCTTTCTTCTCTGTTAATGTTGTTGCTAGAAAGGAAAACAAAAACAAACCTGAAACAAATCCATATTTAATAAAATTTTTAAATAAGATTAGTTGGCAACCTAAAATTTTAGATGTATTTGCAGGTAAAATAGATTATCCAAAATATAAATTCCTTGATAAGTATGCTATTAAGTTTATTATGTGGATTACTAAAGGCCCAACTGACACATCTAAAGTTTACGAATTTACTGACTGGAATAGAGTAAAGTCATTTGCTGAAAAACTTGAATTATGAAAAGTATCAACAAATCAATCAAATTATTTAAAGAGGCTAAATTACATATGCCAGGAGGTGTCAATTCTCCAGTAAGGGCATTTAAGAATATTGACGGTAATCCTATATTTTTTAAAAAAGCTAAAGGTCCATATGTTTATGATGAAGATGGTAATAAATATATTGACTATATTGGCTCATGGGGTCCAATGATTATGGGGCATTCGCATCCAATAATTATTAAAGCGATTGCTAAACAGATGAAATTAGGTACTAGTTATGGTGCTCCAACAAGTATCGAATCAGACACGGCTAAATTAATTAAAAAATGTGTTCCGTCGATAGAAAAAATTAGAATGGTTAATTCAGGTACTGAGGCAACCATGAGTGCAATTAGGCTTGCCAGAGGATATACGAATAGAGACAAGATTATTAAATTTGATGGATGTTATCACGGACATGTTGATTCTTTGTTGATAAAGGCGGGATCTGGTGTCTCAACTTTTGGACTACCTGACTCTCCAGGAATTCCTTCAGAACTAGCTAAAAAAACTTTAAGCTGTGAGTTTAATAATAAAGAAGAATTTCTAAAAGTATTTAATAAAAATAAAAAAGATATAGCTGCGGTAATAATTGAGCCTATTGCAGGAAACATGGGTTTTATCCCAGCAGATAAATCTTTCTTAGAATTACTAAGAAAAACAACAAAAGCAAATAACTCGTTACTAATTTTTGATGAAGTAATGTCGGGTTTCAGGGTGGCTCTTGGTGGAGCGCAAGAACTTTATAAAATTAAGCCAGATCTTACTACTCTTGGTAAAGTTATCGGAGGCGGATTGCCAGTCGGGGCTTTTGGTGGAAATAAAAAAATTATGGACTATCTAGCTCCTAGTGGTCCTGTATATCAAGCCGGCACTTTATCTGGCAATCCTCTAGCAATGGCAGCAGGATCATCTTTAATAAAATTACTTATCAAAAATAATCCATATAAAAATCTTGAAAGTAAAGCTAGCGCCCTACTGACTAGTATGAAAGATATTTTTCAAAAATATGATATACCCTTATCTGTAAATCAAAAGGGAGGTATGTTTGGATTTTTCTTTTCAAAAAAACTGCCTAAGAATTTAAATGATGTCATTAACACAGATGACATTCTTTTTAAAAGTTTTTTGAACAAATCAATTGAGAATGGCATATATTTTGCTCCTTCAAAGTTTGAAGCAGGATTTATATCAACAAAACATACTAATAAAGAAATTAATAATACAATAAGTATTATTCAAAATATTTTAGAAAAAGGAATTTAGATGAAATACGATATCAGTGCCCTAGGAAATGCTCTTGTAGACACCCAATACATGGTTAATCATGATTTTTTAAGTGATATTGGTTTAGAGCCAGACTCTATGACTCTTGCCTCTCCAGAAGAACATGCGCCAATAATAAAAAAACTTGAAGAAATGGGATCAGAATCAGTTTCAGATTGCGGAGGTTCAGCTACAAATTCTTTGGTTGCTGCTTCTAATTATGGATCAAAATGTCATCATGTTTGTAGGGTTGCTGAGGATACTGATGGTAAAAAATACTTAGATAGTTTGCAAAAGGCAGGTGTGGAACATATTGGCTATAGTAAGGAAAATTCTGATTTGCCAACCGGTAAATGTTTAATATTTGTCACTCCTGATGCCAAAAGAACAATGAGCAGCATGTTAGGAATCAGTGCTTATCTTGGATCTAAAGATATTAATTATGATGCCGTTGAAAACTCAAAAATTTTTTATATAGAAGGTTATATGGTCACTAGCGATGAAAACTTTAGTGCAGTTACTTCAGTTTTAGAACATCTAAAAGATAAAAATACGATTAAAGCTTTATCTCTTTCAGATGCTGGGATTGTGCATGGGTTTAGAGAGAAATTTAACATCATAGAGTCATATGGTATTGATATGATTTTTTGTAATGATGATGAAGCAATTGCATTTTCTGGCAAAGATACACTAGAAGAAGCAATAGAATTCTATAAAAAGCAGACATATCTTATGGCAATCACAAGAGGTGGTGATGGAAGTATTGTTATTAAAGATGGAGAATTAACTTCATCTCCGGCAGAATCAATAACTCCTGTAGATACTAATGGGGCTGGAGATATGTATGCTGGATCATTTATGTATGCTTACTTGCAAGGCAACAATATTGAAGATTGCGCAAGCTTCAGCAACTATGCCTCTTCAAAGGTTGTGGAGACATTTGGGCCTAGACTTTCATCAGATGGTTATAAAAAAGTTTTAAATAAATTAAAAAAAAGCTAGTAAATTTCTTAACTATCTGATACTTTCTCCACCCTAAAAATTAAACCACAATTTATATGCCGGCAAAAAAATCTACAAAAACTAAAAAAAAGA
>ENA-OSEY01002407-OSEY01002407.1-marine-metagenome-genome-assembly--contig:-NODE-2407-length-12121-cov-2.724012_pt1 | contig 12121 bp, 12 predicted proteins | sample MGYA00248465_ERZ534230 | MGnify/ENA primary metagenome ERZ534230 (study PRJEB26409, sample SAMN06344110) | marine metagenome | isolation source: Sea water from surface | place: Atlantic Ocean:Southern... | reverse complement strand
GCACCATGGTTGACCAGTTCGTACTTTTCTGGCGACTGGTTGATGTTCGGTGCCCTCATTATCGGCTTTCTCTCGTATGCACCTGTTCATCTTTCCCGAGGAATCTGTTCAGGTCAGGGTCGATTTACCCCTTTCTACAAAAGTAAATAAAGAGGGCGCCCCATGTACTGCCTTCGCAAATTAAGCTTGGTCAGCTTCCCATTATAGAAAAATCGTTACGCAAAGTATTATTGAAATAGATGGAGTTGATAAAGTTTTAGGAGCTAAAGAAAAATTTGACATTAATGTTGTCGAATATGTTAATCAATTTTTTTTCGATAAGGCTAAGAACAAAGAATATCTTGATCAACTCAAAACTAGATCAGAAGATGTCGGAGTCAAAAACCTTCTAATTATGATTGATGATGAAGGGAATCTTGGAGATTTAAATAAAAGAAAAAGACTTAATGCAATTGATAATCACAAGAAATGGGTCGAGGCTGCTAAACATATTGGATGTGAGCATATTAGAGTAAACGCAGCAGGCAATGGTTCGGAAAAAGAAGTTTCTATGCATGCGACTGAATCGCTTCAGGTATTAGGTGATTTTTCTAAAGACTATAACATAAATATAATTGTTGAAAATCATGGTGGTTATTCATCAGACGCCAAATGGTTAGTAGATGTAATAAAAAACACAGAAAGAAATAACGTTGGGTCTTTACCAGATTTTGGAAATTTTTGCATTAGATCAAAACCAAATAGATTATCCTCATGGGGAGGTTTAGAAGGTTGTGCTGTAGAATATGACAAATATAAAGGTGTTAGAGAGCTTCTTCCTTACGCAAGAAGTGTTAGCGCTAAATCATTAAACTTCGATGAAAATGGCAATTCTATTGAGATAGACTTCTATAAAATGATGAAAATTGTTAAGGACTTTGGTTATAGAGGTTATGTTTCTGTAGAGTATGAAGGAACAAGCCATACAGAAGAAGATGGCATCTTATTAACTAAAAAATTAATGATTGACGCTTGGAATAAGGCTTAATCTTTTTTGCTATTAATAAAAACACCACCCATAATTAGAGCCATCCCAAATAGTTGAATAGCGTTTATTATTTCTCCATCTAATACTCCAAATATTATTGCTACAATCGGCATGAGATATGTAACCATTGAGGCAAAAACTGTATCCTTTATTTTTATCAAATTATAAAAAACTATAGTTGCAATAGACGTGCCTAAAACCCCTAGAATAAATACGTACCCAAACTCCAGCGAATAATTGTTGAAATTGTTGAAATGTGATAAAAAAGGAGTTGAGTAAAACAATATATACACAGTAATTGGAAGAATAGAAACAATAGAAAAACTAGTGATAGTAATAGGCTTGAGGTGGTTTAGATGATATTTTACAAGATTGAGATTAATTCCGTATAGAAGTGTTGCAGCAACAACAAACAACCCAAATAAGTCAACTGAAAATCCGTCTGATTTGCTAGAAAATAAAATAAGGAGTGAGGTTCCTATAAACCCAATAACTAAACCTATGATATTATTTTTTGTTGCTTTCAGCTTATAAAATAACATTCCTACAATTAGTGCAAAAAAAGGAGTTAATGATGTTAAAACACCAGACGTTGCGCTATCGATCTTTGTTTGAGCTATAGGATATAAAAAATATGGTAGAACATTGCCAACTATTCCTGAGATAAATAAAATGAGGTAATCCTTTTTCCTTATTTCTTTTAGGTTTTTTGCAAGAAACGGAAATAAAACAAAAGAAGCTAGTGTTAGTCTCAAAGCTCCTATTTCAAAAGGATCTAGTTTAATTAGCGCTTTTTTTATAAGAATAGGTGAGCTCCCCCATATAATTGCAAGAAGAATCAGTAATGCCCATGCAATTAAATTTTTATTTTTCATGTGGAGGCGCTTACTTGTTTATTATTAAAAACTTCTGAAATTTCATCCAGCACATTCAATGAATAATCTAACGACTCACTTAAAATAAGTTTCATTCTATACTCTTTAAAATTTTCAATTGCTCTAAAATAATTTGTGTAGTGTCTTCTCATTTCAATTAATCCAAGTTTCTCTCCTTTCCACTTAATCGAAAACTCAAGGTGTTTTTTTACTACATTGATTCTCTCCTCAAGATTAGGCTTCGATATAAATGTGCCATCCTTGATATATGATTTGATTTGATTAAAAATCCATGGATTTCCAATGGAAGCTCTTCCTATCATAATTCCATCCACCCCATACTTTTCTTTATATTCATTTGCCTTTTCAGGAGAGTCAATGTCTCCGTTACCAAAAATAGGAATGTTTATTCTCGGATTATTTTTTACTTGAGCTATATAGTCCCAATTTGCAGTTCCCTTATACATTTGTTTTCTTGTCCTGCCGTGAATAGTTAGAGCTTGAATTCCAACATCTTGTAATCTTTCAGCGACCTCTACAATTTTAATAGAGTTTTCATCCCACCCTAATCTGGTTTTAACAGTAACCGGAATATTAACCTGCTTGACTATCTCAGCTGTCATTTTTTGCATTTTATCAAGATCCAATAATATTCCAGCGCCGGCCCCTTTACAAGCTACCTTCTTTACTGGGCAGCCATAGTTTATATCTAAAATTTCAGGCTTTGCTTGTTCTGAAATTCTTGCTGCTTGTTTCATGGATTCAATATTATCTCCAAAAATTTGAATTCCAATTGGCCTCTCCGAATCATAAATGTCTAGTTTCTGAACGCTTTTTTCTGCATCTCGGATTAGACCTTCTGAAGAAATAAATTCCGTATACATTAGATCTGCTCCGTTTACTTTACAAACTGATCTAAACGGAGGATCGCTTACATCTTCCATTGGAGCTAACAATAAAGGAAAATCGCCTAAATCTATATTGCCTATCTTCATAAAAAGCTTTATTTTAACCTTTTAAAAACAATCCACAAAGAAAACCAATAATGAATAAACACTTCAAAGAATTTATATTTATTATTATTTCTATTTCTCCCTTGTTTTTAATGAGTTTGGTTTCAAATTTAGTTGAAGCACCAACAGAAATATCATACGAAGGTTTGGATAGGAAGATGTTGTTATTATCAAATTCTTTTCTTTTGTTCTTCTTTCTGCTTCCTTATTTTGCTATCAGAAAAAATAGTTCCTATTCTATGAATTTATATAGGATAAAACTTATCCCGATATTTATAGTGATAGCTTCAACATTGTTTTTTATCATTTTAAATGCACCTGTAATTGAGTGGAATAAATCTGTTTCTTTTCCAAGTTTTATGTCATCTTTTGAGTCCTGGGCATTATTGAAAGAGAAGCAACTTGAGGATTTGACAATTTATTTGGTTTCATTTGATAATAATTTTGAATATATAATTGGAATTGTTGCGATTGCACTTATTCCTGGCTTCTGTGAGGAGTATTTTTTTAGAGGAATCCTACAAAAGAATCTAAACTTCATTATTAAAAATCACCATGCAGCTATAATAATTAGCTCTTTATTATTTAGTGCTTTTCATCTTCAGTTTTATGGTTTTTTTCCTAGATTGTTTTTGGGAATTTTTTTTGGTTATCTATTTTACTGGTCAGGAAGTTTGATATATCCGGTAATTGCTCACGCGTTTAATAATTTTTTAAGTCTAACTGTTTTTTATGCAGCAAGCAGCGGTGTCTTCGGTGAAAATTTTGACATATCTGTTAACTCATCCCCTGATATACCATTAGCTGTTATAGTTTTATCAATTATTATTTTCATATTTTTATTAAGTGTTTTGAAAGAAAAATTAAAAGATATTCATGAACCGCGCTAATTTAAAAAGAAGGGTTTTGACAGGAATGTTAGGAGGATCTTTGCTATTACTTTCTGCCTTACATGAGCTTTCTTATCTTTCTGTTTTTGTAGTAATTATTTTTCTTTCTTCAAGAGAGTACTACAAAATACTATCGAATAATGGGTTTAAACCTAATTATAATTTAGGCGTCTTTTTGTCTGTAGTTATTTTTGTAACAACATATTTTTATACTAGTAATGAAAGTTTAATTGGTATACACTTTGTTCTCGTTCCAATACTACCTTTAGTCTGCTTATCCGCCTTATATAGTTCAGATAATCATCAAACACTTTCAAATGTATCAGTAACATTTTTTGGTATTTTATATATATCGCTTCCAATCTCATTGTTAAATTTTATCGTTTTTAGTGATTATAATTATAATTCAATATATCTAATGGCTACTCTATTATTTTTATGGACTAGTGAATCTGCAGCTTATTTTGGAGGATCTCTTTTTGGGAAAAAAAAGCTTTTTGAATCTGTATCTCCTATGAAAACCTGGGAAGGGGTTTTTTTCGGTCTCATAGCTAACGTAATATTAGCTTATTTAATCCACGAATATGTATGGAGCTCTTTTCAGTCATTAACCTTTTGGATCTTCTTTTCAATTGTTGTGTTAATTTCTGGGGTTTTTGGAGATTTATTTGAGTCGTTGCTTAAAAGAAACTTTAATTTAAAAGACAGTAGTAATAAATTACCAGGTCATGGTGGCTTTTTAGATCGTTTTGATAGCTTCTTCTTTGTAATTCCTTACGTATATTTTTATCTAAAAATTATAGATCAGATAACTTAAAATTGTACATTTACATAACTAAACCCAATAAGATATGAGTTATAAAGAACCAGCTCCTATCATGCATGACAAGGACCCTCTTGAGTCTATGATGAAGAGGTTTCATGTTGCTGCTGAGTATTTAAATCTCGATGAAGAAGTTTATAATGTCTTAAAATCATCCGTAAAAAAAATTATTGTGTCGTTACCTATATCTATGGATGACGGTTCTATAAAAGTTTTTGAGGGTTATAGAGTAATTCATTCTAATATTTTGGGCCCCTCTAAGGGAGGGTTACGGTTCGATCCTAACGTTGATTTAAATGAAGTTACTGCATTAGCCGCTTGGATGACATGGAAGTGTGCTGTAGTTGATATTCCTTATGGTGGTGCTAAAGGAGGTGTAAACTGTAACCCAAAAGAAATGAGTCCCTCTGAGTTGGAGAGGTTGACAAGAGCTTATACTCAGGCCATGCATGACGTTTTTGGTCCAGATAAAGATATTCCTGCCCCGGATATGGGAACGGGTCCAGATCAAATGGCTTGGTTGATGGATGAATATTCTAGGGCAAGAGGAACAACTGTTAATGCTGTAGTAACTGGTAAACCAATTATTCTAGGTGGTTCTGTTGGAAGAATAGAAGCTACAGGAAGAGGTGTAATGGTTTCAACTTTAGCCGCATTAACTAAAATGAAAATTAATCCGTTCAAAGCTACAGTTGCAATTCAAGGATTTGGTAATGTAGGTTCGTGGGCCGCCCAATTATTAAAAGAAAGAGGCTGTAAAGTCGTTGCAATTTCTGATATATCTGGAGGTTATTTCAATAAAGATGGTATTGATGTTGGAAAAGCTATAACTCATAAAAATGAAAACAATGGTGTTTTAGAAAACTTTGATGGAGGAGACAAAATATCTAATGACGAATTATTGACGTTAGATGTCGATGTACTTATTCCTGCTGCCATGGAAAATACTATTACTGAAAAAAACGCTAATAAAATTAAAGCTAAATTAATTGTGGAAGGAGCTAACGGTCCAACATCACATGAGGCAGATCCTATATTAGAAAAGAAAGGTGTTGTGGCAGTCCCAGATATATTGGCAAATGCAGGTGGCGTTATTGTTTCTTATTTTGAATGGGTACAAAATAGATTAGGATTTAAATGGACAAAAAATAGAGTTTATAGAAGAAGCGACTCAATAATTAAACAAGCTTTCAATAATGTTTTTGCAATTTCTAAAAAATATAACATTTCTTTAAGAACTGCTGCTTATATTGCAGCAATTGATAAAGTTTCTAGAACCTATAAGTATAGAGATGGTTCTTTTACTTTCCAGAAAAATGGTGAGGACTCATAAAGAAGGAAAAAAATTTTTAACCGTTCTACTAATAGTATTAATTATAATTAATGCTAGCGTATTTGTTTCCAATCAATCTCTCTTGGTCTTTACGTCTTTGGTTTCTTTTTTTACATTTCTTTTTTTCTTACAGTTTTTTAGACACCCAAAAATTAAAAAAACTTTAGACGAAACTAAAGTTGTTTCTCCTGCAAATGGAAAAGTAGTTTTTATTGGTGAGGCTGAAGAAACTGAGTATTTTAAAGAAAAAAAACTTCAAATTTCTATATTCATGTCCCCATTTGATGTTCACATAAATAGACACCCAATATCTGGGACTATTCAATATTACAAATATCATAAAGGAAAGTATTTAGTAGCATGGCATCCAAAATCAAGTACCAAAAACGAAAGAACAACTACAGTTATTGAAAACAAGAAAATAAAATTATTAGTTAGACAAATAGCTGGATTAGTTGCCAGAAGAATAATTAACTATTCTAAAGTAGGTTCAAAAGTTGACCAAGCTAGTCAGTTAGGTTTTATTAAGTTTGGATCGAGAGCAGATATTTTCCTTCCTTTAAGCTTTAAGCCTTCAATTAAAGTTGGCGACAAAACAACAGGAGGTGTTACGATTCTTGGGAGTTTAAATTAATTTTTCCTCAATAATTTTAATAATTTTTTCCAGGTACTTTTTATCTGTCTGGTCAAAAGTATTTATCTCGGCGCTATCAATATCTAATACTCCAAATGTCTTGTTATTTTTAAAAATTGGTAAAACTATTTCAGATTTAGATTCAGAGCTGCAGGCGATATGACCTGGAAACTTTTCCACATCTGGCACAAGAATTGTTTCTCTTTTTTCCCACGTTGATCCACAAACTCCCTCACCTTTTTTTATTCTAAAACAAGCTACAGGTCCTTGAAAAGGTCCTAAAATGAGCTCATTGTTCTTAACAAGATAAAAGCCTACCCATAACCACTTAAATGTCTGATGAAGCGCAGCTGAAACATTTGATAGTATAGCAACTATATCTTCTTCATCTGATATTAAACTCCTTATCTGTTCAATAATACTGATGTATTTTTTCTCTAAATTTTGCTCTTTTGGTTCTTTAAATTCATGCATGATTAAAAATTGTATATAGTTTATTGTCTCCTATTTTTTCATATTGATCTGTATCAAATTTAGGGGCTTTTATTCCTTCTTTAAATGTTTTATTTGAAACAAAAACTCTTGCCTCATCCCACAGACCTTCTTTTATAAAATTATTGAGGGTTTTAGCTCCTCCCTCAACAATTAAACTTCCAATTCCTTTTTCTAAAATATCTCTAAGTATATGCTTAAGCTCAAATGATTTATTTTGTATAAAATTTTTATTGTTAGTTTTTTTATTTTTTTCTTTATTATATATCAAAACATCTCCCTTGTCTTTTAAAAGTTTTGTTTTTGATTTTAATTTTTGATTTGGATCAAGAACTATTCTCACAGGGTCTCTTCCTTTCCAAGACCTCACGTTTAGTGAGGGATTGTCAATATTAACAGTGTTTACTCCAACTAATATCCCTGCTTCCTCTGATCTCCATTTGTGAACCAACATTCTCGATAACTCGTTAGATATCCATTTTGATGAACCATCTTTTCTGGCAATGAAGCCATCCTCAGTCTCTGCCCACTTCAAAATTATATACGGTAAACCAGTTATTTGATTTTTAAAAAATCGTTTATTTATAATAAGCCCTTTCTCCTTTAGTATATTTTCTTTAACTGATATACCGTTGTTTTTTAGTTTTTTAATTCCTCTTCCATTTACTATTGGGTTCTGATCTAGATTTGAAATTATAACTTCTTTAGGTTTGTGCTTTATAATTTCATCTGAGCAAGGAGGAGTTTTTCCGTGATGACTACATGGCTCAAGATTTATATAAAAGGAGCTTCCTTTTAATTGTGATTTGTCTACAACTGAATTTATTGCATTTATTTCTGCATGTTCTTTGCCATACTCTTTATGATAACTCTCACCTATAATTTTTCCTGCTTTTACAATTACACAGCCAACCATTGGATTTGGTGAGACATTACCAAGGCCTTTATTTGCAAGATAAAATGTTCTCTCTATGTACTTTTTGTGATTATCTTTCATCTTTATTATTAATCTTCATGCAATCAAATTTAATATACGCTGAATTACTTAAAAAGGTAAAAAATTATTCTGATAATGAGTTAAAAAACATATCATTAAAATATCTCTATCTCAAATTTAATTTATCAAGTTCTGATTTACTTATAAATAAAACAGTGCCGTGGAACAAAAAAACTCAAGAAGAATTTAAAATTGATATAAAAAAATTGACTAATAAAATACCAGTTCAACATATTACTGGTTCTGAGTTTTTTTATGATAGAGTTTTTCATGTCTCTGACAAAACATTGATTCCTAGACCCGAAACAGAAGAACTTGTTGATGTTATTATAAAATCTGAAAAAAGTAATCATAAAAAAAATATTCTTGATATTGGGACAGGCTCAGGTTGTATAGCTGTAACCCTAAGCAATCATTTGACCTCTAATGTTATTGGTTTAGATATATCTAAGGCAGCAATTGATGTCGCCAATAAAAACAATACCTTGACTTCTAATAAAGTAAGTTTTATTACCTCTAAAATTGAGAACTATATTCCTGAAGAGCCTTTTGATATAATAGTAAGTAACCCCCCATATATACCGAAATCAGATGAAGACAAGGTAGATAAAAATGTTTTAATTCATGAGCCTCATAGAGCATTATTTGTTGGCTCAGACCCTATATATTTCTATAAAATAATTCTTGAATTTTCTAAAAAACACCTTAAGAAAAATGGTTCAATCTACTTTGAAGTGAATCAAAACTACATTGGTCAAATTAAAACTTTGCTGATGGGTTATGATTTTGATATAATAAAAGATTTATATGGACAAAAAAGGTTTGTAGTAATAAAAACCTAGAATTTTAAAATCTTAATCTTATTCCACCCAAAAAATTAGTTGTTGCTTGTGGATAAAATCCAGCGCCATCACCAGTTATAATTTTCCCCTCACTATCAGGGTATTCGTATGTATAATAATAACCCCTATCAACAAATTCTTTATTAAATATATTATTAACAAGTCCATGTATTGTAATTTCAAAACTTTTTTTAGTTTCTATCCTATATTCAAAGTTTAAATCACTTATAAAGAAACTCTCCAGCTGATCTTGATTTGAAATAGTACTGTTCAAATTACTCATGTATTGTTTTCCAACATATTTTGATAAGAATGAAATCATAAAGTTTTCTGAAGGCTCATAAACAAAAGCATTTCCGACAATAGTACTAGGAGAAAATGATAGTGGTGTGTTTCCTAAGTTCTGCAAGCTTCCATTTATAGATGCTCTAAAATCTCTGTTTTGATTTGAGCTAAATGATGCGTTAGGCCTTAATGTTATTTTTTTATTAATTGAAAACTCAGCATCTATCTCAATGCCTAATCGATAACTTTTTCCACTAGTCGCTCGAATCGGAGCCCCAACATCATCAATTGCCCCAGTTAAAACCAATTGATTTGTGTAATTCATATAGTATAAGTTAGAGCTTATTCGAAATTGATCATTTATATATCTCCAACCCATTTCAAAATCATCTAATTTTTCAGGAGACGAAACTCCATTTTCAAAATCATTCCTGTTTGCTTCCTTATGTGCTCTTGCATAAGAAATATATAGATTGCTCTCATCTCTTAGAGAATAAACTAATCCAGCTTTTGGATTAAAGAAATTATATTTTGCGTCTACATCAATAGGAACTCTTCTAGATGTAAGACCTTCAGTTTGATATCTAACAAAACGACCCTGAAGATCTAAATAACCTGATAACTTATTGTGAATATCAAAGGTTGCTTTGGAAAAAATATTAAAATCTTCTTTTTGTGAATCACTAAAGTAATAACGATCACTTATTGATGAGCCGTTACTCAAATTACTTCCCCATATTACTTCTCCAAAATGATCTCCCGAATAATTGCTATAGGAACCCCCAGTAATAAGATCCAACCTGTTCTTATTGTAAGAAGTGTTAAGGTTAATTACATAAAAATCATTATCCAACCATCTTCTGACTATTAAATCACTATTATCTTCAATTATATAGTTAAAATTTGCAGCATCTTCTTCAGTTTTAAATTGCTCAAAAAATCCTTTTCCTTTAGTATAATTTAATCCTAGGTTAGCAGACCAATTATTAGACAATTTTTCATTCCAGTGTAGCTGGTAGTGATTCTGGTTGTAGTCGTCAACTTCATTTTCATATGTATATGGGTTTTGTCTCCTATCCTCAATTAGTTGCTGTTGATCTAATCCGTACCAAGACTGATATGTTCTTTCTGAGCCACCAAAAGTAATAGCTTTTACTAAGCGGTGATCATTGTTGTAAGATGCTTGAAGAAAATATGATTTTAGATCTGAAAAGGCTCTGTCCACATATCCATCAGAATTAATTTTTGATAATCTTCCTGATAATTCGAAACCTTCGTTTACCATTCCTGTTGAAAATTTAACCGTGTGCTTCCTTGTATTATATGAACCTACAGAATTTGAGATCTCACCATAAGCATCTTCAGATATAGCATCGGTCAAAATATTTAAACTAGCCCCAAATGCTCCAGCACCGTTAGTAGAAGTTCCTACGCCCCTTTGTATTTGTATATCTTCTACCGATGAGGTAAAGTCTGGCATATTTACCCACCATACTCCTTGCGACTCAGGATCATTGAGAGGAATACCATCAATGGTTACATTTATACGTGTAGGGTCACTACCACGAACTCTAAATCCCGTGTAGCCGATGCCTGCTCCAGCATCGGAAGTGGTAACTACCGATGGGATTAGCGACAACATATAAGGTATGTCTTGACCTAGATTTTGCTCGTCCAATTGTTGGGCACCGATATTACTGAAAGACATGGGTGTTTGTGGTGTGGCTCTGAGTGCGTTGATGTGGACTTCTTGTAAATCAGGATACACAACTAGTGTATCTTTCTGTTGGGCATTTAACCCTAAGCAAATGGCTAAAAAGCCCCAGCTTAAAAACGATTTGATTGTCATAAAATATGGAGGGAATGTTTTTATTGATAGAAATATATTTAATAATTTTATCGAAGATATAAGTGTTTTAAATAAATTAGGTCTTTCAATTGCAGTAATTCATGGCGGTGGACCCAGAATTAAAAGAGAATTAGATAAGTCAAATATCCAATCAAAATTTATTAGAGGTTTAAGAGTTACTGACAAAAAAATTATTAAAATAGTTGAAGACGTTCTAATAGATTTTAATAATGACATTGTAGATTCTTTAAAAAAAAAGAATACAGAAGGGATTTCAATTCATACTAAAAAGAACAGTGTTATAAAAATAATTCCAGAATCTAAAGAACTTGGATTTGTTGGAAAACCATCTGAAATTGACAAGGATGTAATCCAAAATATTATCAAAAAAAAAATGGTACCTATTATCTCTCCTTTGGGCTTAAAAGATAGTCAGACATACAATATAAACGGGGATACAGCTGCAGGCGCTGTTGCAAAATCATTAAAAGCAAGAAGATTAATTTTAATGACAAATATAGAAGGTGTATTAGATAAAGATGAAAAACTAATAGAAGAAGTCACATCCTCAGAAATCTTACAAATGATTAAAGATGAGACTATAACTGGGGGCATGATCCCTAAAATTAATACATGCCTTGATGCCATAAATAATGGGGTTACAGGAGTAGTAATTGTTGATGGAAGAAAACCTCATTCAATTTTATTTGAGATTTTTTCCGATAAAGGTGCAGGAACTTTGATCAGAAAATGAAAGATCTTAAAAAAGTAAAATACCTAATTCTAGATATGGACGGTTGTGTATATCACCCTAAATACCTAAAAACGTTATTCGGTCAAGTATCAGCAAGGATGACAGAATTTATATCACTTAAGCTTGGTATAGATAAAATTAAAGCAAAAGAAATTCAATCAGACTATTTTTATAAACATGATACCTCATTAAATGGACTTCTGATCAATCACCCAGATAAAATTGACGCTCATGAATTTTTAAAGTTTGTTCATACAATCAATTATGACTGTCTTGATAAGGATTTCGAGCTAAGAGAAGAACTGTT
>ENA-OSEY01002406-OSEY01002406.1-marine-metagenome-genome-assembly--contig:-NODE-2406-length-12121-cov-3.567835_pt1 | contig 12121 bp, 18 predicted proteins | sample MGYA00248465_ERZ534230 | MGnify/ENA primary metagenome ERZ534230 (study PRJEB26409, sample SAMN06344110) | marine metagenome | isolation source: Sea water from surface | place: Atlantic Ocean:Southern... | reverse complement strand
ATTCCAGATCCTGCGCGCGTTCTCAGACCGACAGGTTATAAATCTCACGCGGGTCGCCGTCCCGCTTTAATCTGATGGCATTGCCGCTCTCGTCCTTCAGACGCCAGACAAACCCCGGCGATCGCTCGGCAATGGCGTTCACCGCATCAAGGGCGTTCATGAATCCTGCCATGGCAGGGTTGTCCACATCGGCGACTGATGTGGCTATGTTCAGTTCGGCAAGGCAATGACCCGCCGGTTGCGCAAAGATTTTGTCTTGTGACGGCTTGTCTGGCATGCGGTGATCAATCCGGTCTGGTTCCTGTCCTTCAGGACATAGCAGACTGATCCTAAGGAACAATGAACGGCCTCTTCACAATCAGGCCAGCCGCGCCTGCGTGTTACGGCTGCGGGCCACGCGCCAGGCCTGTCCGGCGCGGCACAGCTAGACCGTGTCATATGGTCGGTTGCGCAGGTCGGCGGTCAGGCGTCGCTGCCGGCTTCCGGCTCGTTGATGTGGGCGCGCACGCCGCGAATGGCGAGCAAGACGAGGAAAGCGATCACCGGCACAGCGCCGGCCTTGACCAGATTGATATCCCATCCCCAGGCCGCCAGCGGCAGCGGTTTTGCCAGATAGCCGACAAGGCCGACACCATAATAGGTCACCGCCGCGATCGACAGCCGTTCCACCGTCTGCTGCAGGCGCAGCTGCTGGCGGGCACGGGCGTTCATCGACTGCAGCAGGTCGCGGTTCTGCCGCTGGATGATCATCTCCGTCTGGGTCTGCAGCAGGTCGCCGGCGCGGGTGATCCGCTCAGACAGGCGCGACAGCCGCTCGGCAAAGGCCCGGCAGCTGTCCAGCGCCGGTGTCATGCGCCGCCCGAGGAACCCGCGAACCCCCTGAAACCCTGCAAGCCGCGAGAGCTGCAGGCTGGCGATGCGGTCCATCAGAATGGCTTCATAGGCCTTGGTCGCCGCCAGCCGGTAGGATGTCTTCGCGTAGATTTCCTCAAGGTCGGCGGCCTGCGCCGAAAGTACCGACAGCAGCTGCTGGACCTGGCCATGCGATTGCCTGATCTGTGCCGCAAGGTCGGTTGTCAGGCTGCCGACGGTGCGCTCGATCCGGCCAAGGGTGGCGCCATGCTCGCGCACCGCTGCAAAGCCCAGAAGCGCCAGCATGCGATAGGTCTCGAGCTCGACAATACGCTGGACCACGCGGCCCATCCGGTTTGACGAGATCTGCTCGTTGAATATCGCGATCCTCGAAAAACCGGCATCGTCGATGTCGAAGGCGAAATGGAGCTGTGCAGCGCCGTCGCTGAACAGGTTCGAGGCGATCGCACGGCTCTGCATCATCGCGCCGACCTTTTCAGGATTGATCCCGCGCGGCGGCTTGCCGCCGATTTCCAGCCAGATGGCGTGAAAGACCGGGGCCGGTATGCCGCGCGCCCAGGCAAGCGGAAGACGGCTGTTCGCAGCATCGAACGCGTCGCCCAGAAGGCCGGTCGCCTGCTTGCGCCCCTTCTCGATGAAGCTGACAGACAGGAACTCGGTATGCTGCTCCACCCGGATGGCGAACCCGTTCAGGTCCAGTCGCAGGAATTTTGATCCTTCGGGAATGGGCTGCTGGCCGTTGGCCACCAGGAATTCATCGATATAGGCAAGGATGTCGTCGGTGCCGGCCTCGGTCAGAAAGACATAGCGGATGAAACGGCCGGCACCTTCGAAATCGTGAAAGGCGCGGGCGTGAAGCTCGTCGGAAAGGCTGCGCCTGAGGGCGTGTTCTTCCATGGGGTCGGCTCCTGCAGCTGATCACGCCGGGCGGCTGTTGCCCGGATGACAGGTTTCATCTCTCCCCCACAGCCACCGGTCAGCGCGCGAGCTGTTTCTCGATGGCGTTGATTACCTTGCTTGAATCGGGCGAGGTTGTCGAGGCGAACCATTCCACGAGATTGCCGTCCGCATCGATCACATGCTTGTAGAAGTTCCAGCGCGGCAGTTTCATTCGTCCCTGCGCCGCAACCCACTGATAGTAGGGATGCGCATCATCGCCCTTGACGCGAACCTTGTCCGTCATCGGGAACGTGATGCCGTAATTGATCTCGCAGAACTGCCTGATCTGGTCGCTGTTGTCATATTCCTGACCGCCGAAATCGTCGCTCGGCACACCAAGGACGACAAGGCCCTGCTCGCGATATTTGTCATAGAGGGACTGCAGCGCCTCATATTGCGGGGTGAAACCGCACATCGAGGCCGTATTCACAAGAAGTACCGTCTTGCCGGCGAAATCGGACAGCGGCAGCGGACCACCCTCGATGTTCTCGAAAGTGAAATCATGCGCCGTCACGGGCGCGCTCACAGCCGGATAAGCCAATATCGTCTCCATGGTGATCAAAATGCAGGCGAGACCGCCAATTCTGGCGACAAGAGCACGAAATCTGCCTATAAATCCATTGCCAGTCATCTGTCGGGTTCCCGTATTCCTTGCATGGCAGCCACTGCCGCAACATATGTGGGAACTGAACGGCGCGATCCAATAGGCACCGGCAAGCCATCGGGAGATTTCATATGACAGATGACCAGCAGCCGGCAGTCGAAGCAGCGACCGGAGACAACGTCATGGGCAAGGTTCTCGGCACGTTCGACGGCCTTGTCGACAATGCGACCGCCCCGGTCGGCAGCGCGGCGTCAGCCGTCAAGGATGCCGGCGCGGGCCTGGTCGAAAAGGGCGGCGAGGTCACTGGAACGCTCGGCGAGAAAGCCACCGGCGCGGCGAGCAGCGTCGGCGCCGTGATCTCGGACAATTTCGACACAGCCGTCACCTTCGCCAAGGGACTGTTCGGCGGCTGAACACAACGTCGGAGAACCAACTGCAGGCCGGGCCGGCGGACATTTTGCCGCGACCTTTCGCCGAAGCGTGACTTTGATGCGTGCCACCTCTATCGTCTTTCTATCGTTTTCAACAACGCGAAGGAGGTGATCTGATGTCTAGTGTGATTGGTTTTGACGGTGCAAAAGCGACGGGCGGACTGAAGAGCAGCCTCGTCAGGAACGCCTGACGCCGCAAGAGGCACTTGTCATATCCAACAAACGGAAAGGGAGGCCCTGCGGCCTCCCTTTTTTCGTGACTCGGTTGTTCATGGCAATTTTGTCAGGCTTCAGTTGGCCTTCTTGTAGGTCCTGATGGCGGCCGCGAGCTGCTTCTTTTCCTTGCAGCTGAGAAAACAGACCTTGTTGAGCCGGTCGAACATGTTTTCGGCACCTTCGAGATTGCCAAGCGTCAGATACAGCTCGCCCTTGTATTCAAGCGCGCCCTTGTGCTTGGGGTCGATGGCGAGGGCCTTGTCATAGGCCACCTCGGAGGCGGCATAGTCCCCCAGCTTGCGCGACGCGAAGCCTGTCAGGTTCCACGCATCGGCATTGTCCGGGTTCTTCGCGATCTCGGCCTCGAGAAAGCTCAGCGCGCCGGCGTAATCCTCGTTCTTGATCATCACCGTCGCCTTGCGCATCTCCTTGGACGCAGCAGCCACCGTGTAGCCGGAACCACCAGAGCTGCCGGTATCACTGCCAGCCGCCTTGGCGGCGAAGGGAAGCATGGCGATGCCGAGGGCGATCGCCGCGGCAAGGCTGAAAACAATGATCGGAAAGGCGCGGTTGTCGGCAGCCTGAGCCCTGATCTTCGGATGGTTGCTCATGATTCCGTCTCTCCGCCAGCTTTGATCCAGTCACCGATGCCGCCGACATTGTGGACCTTGGTATAGCCCATCTCGCTCAGCGTCTTGCCAGTCAGCGCGGCCATGCCGCCGGCGGCGCAGACCAGAATGATTTCCTTTGCCTTGTCCATCGCCTCGTTGTGAAGGGGATGCGCGTCGTCTGCGGCAAACTCGATAAAGCCGCGGGGGATGCGCAGCGCACCGGCAATAGTGCCGGTCTTGGCGATGTCACCGCTGTCGCGCACGTCAACGAATACGGCACCGCCGGCCTTGTGAATTTCAATACCCTGTTCCGGCGTGATGCGCGGGACAACCGCGTTCGCCGCTTCGAGATAGTCAGTTGCGTGTTTCATTCTGCCCTCGCCTGTTCGGTCCGCGTCCGGACCGGTTTGTCCCACCCCCTGTTGCCGTCGCCCTCCAGAGATAGGCGCTGACGGGGTGCATTCAAGCAGGATCAGCCGGCGATGGAGATGCCGTCCGTGACGGCAGCGGACGCAAGGGTCTCGAGATCCGACGGCGCAGCCTGGAACACGCAGTGCGGATGGCCGGCGGCGGCCCACACCACCGGGAACCTGAAAAGCGAGGCATCGATGAAAACCGGCAATCCGGCCGGCAATCCGACGGGAGAGACACCGCCGATGGCATAGCCGGTCGCCGCCTTGACCCGGTCGGCGTCCGGCCGCTTGCATTTGCCGGTGCCGCCGACACGTGCGGCAAGCGCCTTTACATCGCACTGCCGGTCGCCGGCAACGAGCGCGATGACAGGTGTTTCGGGATCGCCCGCCGTGAAGACCAGCGTCTTGACGATCGCGCCCGTTTCGACACCGAGCGCCGCCGCCGCCTCTTCGGCGCTTCTGGCAGTATCGTCAAGCGCGATCACACCGTGCCGATGGCCTGCCGCCTCGAGACAGGAGGCGACATGCCGGACAGACGGATGGGACAGGAAACGCTCGCTCATCGCAATCCGGGCCCTCGCGACCGTCAGGCGTAATCCGGCATGGTGACCGGCGCCTTTTTCAGGCTGTTGGCGAGAAGCTCGATATGACCGGGTGTGATCCCGCAACAGCCACCGATGATTTCGGCGCCGCTCTCGACCCATTGTTCGGCATAGCGCAGATAGGCCTCGGGGGTGATGTCCTGGCGAAGCTGGTGCACGCTGGCGTTCGAGGCCTCATATTCCTCGTCCATCAGCGGAAAGGCATTCGCATAGGCGCCGATCATCGGCCGCGCGGCGCCATGCTGCGCAGTGAAGGCTTCGAGTTCGGCCCGCGAGATACATACTGCATCATTCATCACTTCGGGCTGGCTGCAGTTGAAAAGCAGGGCGTCAAAACGCATGCCCTCGATCGACAGCAGCAGTTCGGAAAGCGGCTCGCCGGACCGCAGGCGCGGCGCACCGTCGACCGGGTCACGATCCTCGAGGGTGACGGACAGCCAGAGATCGGCGGCGCAGTCGGAAAAGACGTCGAGATAGGTGGTCGCCTCGGCGACGGAGCCGAGGGTCTCGCCAACGAAAATATCGGCCACCGGCGCAAGGTAGCGCCGGAACTGAAGCATCATCCGGCGCGCGCCCTGCACCTCGAACTGTTCGGGAAGGTAACTTCCAAACATCGGAGGGACGCTGGCTGCCACCTGAACTTCGCGGGGCACCGAGTCGGCGGCGTCCCTGGCCAGCTTGGCCGCCAGCTCCAGCAACGCGCCGCCCTGATCCTCGTAGCGGTCCTCGCCGATATGGAAGGGGACGATGGCATAGGTGTTGGTGGTAATGACATCCGCGCCGGCGGCGATGAACTGGTCATGCACCTCGCGCACCGTATGAGGCGCTTCCATCAGCGCCAGCGCCGACCATTCCGGCTGCCGGAAGGGTGCGCCGTTCTCTGAAAGCTGCCGCCCCAGTCCACCGTCGAGAATGATCACCGGCATCTTCCTTTCACTGAAAAAACGCGCCCTGCCGAGGCGTCGGCTTGGCAGACATCAATGTAGAACGCCAGACCCGACAAGGGCAAGATGAACCCGGGCAGCGGCGGCGTTGCAAAACAGCACAGGACGGGCCCGAACGCGCCAATGTGATTTGCCCGGCCGACAATGCCCGTGCCATTCTTTCCGGCGAGGCGCAAGGAAAGGAAGCCACAGGACAAGGCATCATGTACGACCCGGGGCTGGCGGCAAGGCTGGACGACATCATGTCAGGCATGCTGGAGATGGAAGTCACCCGCATGTTTGGCGGATATGGCTTTCTGATGAATGGCCATATGTGCCTCGGCGTGTGGGACGACAGGCTGGTGATCCGCATCGGAACGGATGGATGGGACGCCATATGCGACCAGCCCCATGTCGGACCGATGGACTTTACCGGAAAAGTGATGAAGGGCTGGGCAATGATTCATCCGGACGGGCTGTCCGAGGATGAGGATTTGCGGCGCTATGTCGATATGGCGATCATGTTCTGCGCGGCGCTGCCGCCAAAACCGGGACGCTGACCAACGCTGTCCTAAGACGGATTACCCGAAATCGAAGCCGCACATATGGGCGATGGCGCGGACCACATCCTGGTTGCGCACGGCAAAGGGCAGCACGGCGATGGCCAGGATCATGATCACGCCCCAGATGACCCAGACCGACATATCGGCCGGATAACGGCTTTCGGAAACCGTGTCGGCAGCGTCGGTGCCTTGCGTGCCCTTGCTGCTGTTCATCTTCTCGTCCGTCATCGAATCATCAGTCATCAGGCGGTCCGCATCACAAATTCCAGCCCCGACTGCGAGCCGACATACAGCCCCGGCTTCTGCATATTCAGGGACACCAGAAGGTTGCCGCCGCCATCCAGCATCACATCGACACGGCTGCCGACGATCCGGACGATGGTGCCGGCGGCGTCCTTTCCGGTATCCGTGCAGGACAATTTGACTTTCTGGTCTAGCGCAAGCATGCCGGCCTCCCTTTGGTGTGCCAGCCTATCACAGGCCGTTACTGCAGGTCGATGGCATGCGCCTTCAGGTCCTCGAGCTTGCAGACGGCGAGTGTCACTCGGTTGGTCGACTGAAGCCGGACCTTCGGCGCGTGGCCTGCCTCGCGGGCCTGTTCCCAGCGGCCGGCGCAAAGGCACCACTGGTCGCCATCCTTCAGTCCGGGGAAGCCGAACTGCGGCATCGGTGTCGACAGGTCGTTGCCGACATTCTTGCTGAATTCGAGAAATTCATCCGTCATGATCGCGCAGACGGTATGCAGGCCCTGGTCATGCGGACCGGTGTGGCAGCACCCGTCGCGGAAGAACCCGGTCAGCGGATCGTGCGAACAGCTCTGCAGCGTGCCGCCAAGGACGTTCTTCTGCCCTTCCGGGCGACCCTGTGATCCATCCATGACGCTCTCCTCAACCGGCTGCCGTGTCGGTGAGATATGGGGCGTCCAGCTCTGCCATTCTAGTCTCGATGGCGGTCTCGAGCCGTTCCATAAAGTCGCGGCGCGACAGGCCGGGCTCGATCGGCGCAAGGAATTCGACATCAATGCGGCCGGGACGTTTCAGCCAGCTGTTCCGGCCCCAGACATGCCCGGAATTCAGCGCGACCGGCACCACCGGCAGGCCGGTCGCCTCATAAAGCGCAAAAACACCAATCTCGTAACGATGCTCCACGCCCGGGGCCACCCTGGTTCCCTGCGGGAAAATCAGGATCGAACGCCCGCCCGACGCGGCGGCGACGGCATCGTCCCGAAGTTTGCGAAGCGCGCGCATGCCCGCGGACCGGTCGACGGCAATGCAGCCTGCCTTGCTGAAATACCAGCCAAGAAGCGGCAGGCGCAGCAATTCGCGCTTCAGCACGAAGACAGGCGTGTGGAGAAGCAGCGCCAGAACCACCGTTTCCCATGCCGACTGATGCTTGGCGGCATAGATCACCTGGCTGCCGGCCTGAAGATCGCCTGACAGCCGGTGCGTGCCGCAGGCGACGCGCAGGGCCTGCACAGTGACCCAGCCCCACAGCCGCGCGGCGGCGCGAATGACGGGGGCAGGCAGCAGCAGGGCCGGCAACACGAGGATCGCCATGACCACGGTTGTGCCGTAGAAGAGAATGTTGAAAATCAGCGAGCGGAGATACACCATGGCCGCGACAATAGGGAGTTTGGTCTCCGGTCGCAATCACGGGTCGCAACCACGGGCCGTATTCAGGAACGCAGGATCATGACAGGCACCGGACAGCAGAATGACGACGGGTGGCAGCAGCGCGCCGCCGTAGCCCTGTCGGCCGCCGCCGCAGCAGAGCGGCTGGTCACCTATGCCGAGCTTGCCGATGCGGCCGGGATTACCGGAAAGCACCGCATCAACAGGCTGACCGCATGGCTGGAGGCGGAACTTGAACGCGAGGTCGGCGCCGGTACACGGCTGTTGAGCGCGCGTGTGATCTCGCGCGCCCGTGGCGGGATTCCGGCCCCGGGGTTTTTCCTCAAATGTGCTGAACTCGGCATCTATGACGGGCCGCCGGAAGGCCCGCAGGCGCTGGCTTTCCATCTGAACTGCCTGCGCTAGCCTGCCACCTCTATATGGAAGGTGAAGACGCCGCTCTCGGCATCATTGCGCACCAGCCTGTGACCGGCCGTGTCGCAGAAATGCTCGAAATCCAGAGGCGCCGCCGGATCATCGGCAAGCACTTCGAGAACGCCGCCCTTCATCTGGCCGATCTGCCGGCGTGCCTTCAGAACGGGCAACGGGCATTTCAGGCCGGTCAGGTCCAGCGAGACGGTGATGGCGTAGCTTTCATCCATAATGACGCGACCCTAGACCGAGTTCAGGCACCATTCCAGTGGCAATTGATCGCAGCGACGCTTGCCAGCACCTGTTGCCAGCCGCTAGATAGGCGCATGAGCATCTGGGGCATGATCATCGGCGGGGCAGCCGGCGCCGCCATCGGCGGTCCGATCGGCGGGCTTCTCGGCGCGGCCGCCGGGATTGCCGTCGAACGCGGATTCGTGACCCCGGTGCTGGCCGCCAATACGGAAAAGGACGCCAGCCGCGGCGTCGCCTTCACCGTTGCCGTGATCGCGCTGTCGGCGAAAATGGCCAAGGCCGACGGCATGGTGACGCGCGACGAGATCAGCGCCTTCCGCGAGCGCGTGCATATCCCGCCATCCGAGGTGCCTCAGGTCGGCCGGTTCTGGGATCTGGCGCGCCAGACAAAGGAAGGCTACGAGGGCTATGCGACGCAGGTGGCGCGGATGTTCAGCCCGCGCGCGCCCGTTCTTGAACAGCTTCTCGACCTTTTGTTCCACATCGCCGGATCCGACGGCAGCCTGACCGCGCCAGAAATCGAATATCTGGCCCGTGTGAGCGAGATTTTCGGGTTCACCGAGGAAGATTTCCACAGGTGGCTTGCGCTCCACGGCGACGAGGGGCCGCGCCCGTGGGATGTGCTTGGCGTCGATCCGGCCATTCCGGATGACGAGCTCAGGACCCGCTGGAAGGCGCTTGTCCGCGACCATCACCCGGACAAGCTGGTCGCCGACGGCATGCCCGAGGAATTCGTCGCCGCGGCGAATGACAGGCTGGCACGGATCAACGCCGCCTATGATTCGATGATGCGCTCGCGCGGTTTCGGCGGCGCCCCGGCCGGAGGCGCGGGATAGCATGCCGACGCCGCTCCTGACCATCGCCTCTGCCGGAATCAATCTCGGCGACCGCTGGCTGCTCCGCAACGCCGACCTGACCCTTCATGCCGGTGACAGGCTGGCGCTCGTCGGCCGCAACGGCGCCGGCAAGTCCAGCCTGATGAAACTGATGGCCGGCCGCACCGATATGGATGAAGGCAGCCTGTGGATGGCCCCCGGCTCCAGCGTCGCCTATCTGCCGCAGGCGCCGCAGCTGCCGACCGGCATGACGCTGCGAAGTGTGGTTGTCGCCGGACATGATGCCGACTGGCTGGGACGGCCGGTGCCGGTCCACAAGGCCGAGGAATTCCTGCAGCGTCTCGGCCTCGACCCCGACCGGATGAGCGACGGCCTGTCCGGCGGCGAGGCGCGCCGCGTGTCGCTGGCCCGCGCGCTCTACACCGAGCCCGATGTCCTGCTTCTCGACGAGCCGACCAACCATATGGACATGCCGACCATCGAATGGATGGAAGACATGCTGCGCCAGCATCGCGGCGCCCTTCTCGTGGTCAGCCACGACCGCGCTTTCCTGCGCAATCTGGGCACCGGCATCGTCTGGCTGCACAACGGCAAGCTGCGCCGCCGCGAGGGGGATTTCGCGCAGTTCGACGACTGGTCGGAGGGCATTCTCGCCGACGAGGCCGTCGTCCTGCACAAGATGGACCGCAAGATCGCCGCCGAGACCAGATGGTCGCGCGAGGGCATATCCGCCCGCCGCAAGCGCAACCAGGGCCGGCTTCGCGAGCTCGAGGCGCTGCGCCTTGAACGTGCCAGCACCGGCGGCATCACCCAGCGCACCATGAAGATGGAGACCGGCCCGGCGGAAGGCGGCGGCCAGCTTGTGCTGGAAGCCATCGACCTGTCGGTTTCGGTGCCGATGCCGCCGCGCCCAAACAGTGACTATGGCGACGAGGAAGCACGCCGCCAGCTGCTGAACCATTTCCATATGCTGGTACGGCGAAGCGACCGGATCGGCATTGTCGGGCCGAACGGCATCGGCAAATCGACGCTGGTGAAGGTGCTGCTGGGGCTGTCGGACCCCGATGGCGGCCGGGTGCGCCAGGGATTCGGCCTGCTGCCTGCCTATTTCGACCAACAGCGCAGCGCTCTCGACCGCAATTCATCGCCCTGGACGGTGCTGACCGACGGCAGCAGCGACATGATCGAGGTCGCCGGCACCACGCGGCATGTCACCGCCTATCTGCGCGACTTCCTGTTCGACGACCACAAGATGACGCAAAAGGTCGCCACCCTGTCCGGCGGCGAGCAGAACCGGCTGCTGCTGGCAAAGCTGTTTGCCGAGACGCATAATTTCCTGGTGCTGGACGAGCCGACCAACGATCTGGACATGGAAACGCTCGACCTGCTTCAGGAAGTGATCGCCGAATATGACGGCACCGTCCTGATTGTCAGCCACGACCGCGATTTCCTCGACCGGACCGTGACCGCCATCCTCGCCTTCGAGGGCGAGGGCAAGGTCAGCGCCCATGCCGGCGGCTTCTCCGACTATCTGGGACGCCGCACCGCCGCCGAGGCGCGCCGCGCCGCGAAACAGGATGGCAGGAAACCGGGCGGCAAAGGCGGCAGCAAGGGCGCCGCCAAACCGCCTCACAAACAGGCCGGCAACCGCACCGCCAAGCTGAGCTTCAAGGACCAGCACGCGCTGGACACCCTGCCGGGCGAGATCGAGGCGCTGGAGGAGGAGATCGCGGCGCTGGAAGCGCGGCTTGCCGATCCCGAGCTGTTCGCGAAGAACCCGGACAGGTTCAACGTCGCCGCCGACCGGCTCGCCGCCGCGCGCGACGAGAAGGATGACAAGGAACTCCGCTGGCTGGAAGCCGCGGAAAAGGCCGAGGCGCTGGAAGCATACCGGGGCTAGAACGCCCTCACCACCTTATCGTGATGTCGATCTGGTCGGCCGCCACGCCGAAGCGCACGGCGAGCCCCGCCTTTGCCTCGTCGATGCTGATACCGGGGCCAATTCCGGCACCAGTCACGGACTGGAACAGGGCGGCAAGCTCGTCCCGCGCCGGCGCGGCATCGCTCTCGCGGCTTCCGGCGCGCACCAGCTCGGCGGCATAGGCCGATCTGTCCTGCGCCGAGGCCGGCGCCAGCGGCGTGAAATCCAGCTCGTCGAACCCGCCGATGCCGAGCTTTTCCAGCACTTCACCCTCGGAAAGATAGATCGTCGGATTGCGCCAGGCCGGCATGAATGCGGGGATGTCGATCATGCAAACATCGGACATCCGCACCAGCTTGCGGTTCGGCACTTCCCACTGGTCGCCGAAATAGAACAGCGGGTCGCCCTCCTTCACCGGCTCCACCCCGGCGATGCGGCCGATCAGGAAGGCAGCGTTGTCGCGCGCCGACGGGTTGCCGTGGGCAAAAGGAAGCTGCGCCGCGCCGTTGAAGACACAGACGACATAACGGCAGCTTTCCAGCAGCAGGTCGGTGTTGAGCCGCCATTTCGCCGTGCCGCCGAGCATGCGGATGTCTTCCGGCCCATGCCCGGTGAATACGCACAGCACTTTCTTTTGTGAGTCCATATAGTTTTTATATAGTATATTTATAGTTTAAACTATTAAAAACTATCTCATTGGGAATTTTGTCGGGACTGGCTGCGACCAAGGATGCTTGACCGGCCTGCCGGCGCTGCCTATGCTACGGTCACTGTCAGATGGCCGGACGGCTGCTGCCCGGGCCCTTGCGGTGCGGGGAGAGGAAAGTCCGGGCTCCACAGGATCAGGATGCCGGGTAACGCCCGGCGGGGGTGACCCCAGGGAAAGTGCCACAGA
>ENA-OSEY01002405-OSEY01002405.1-marine-metagenome-genome-assembly--contig:-NODE-2405-length-12122-cov-4.936903_pt1 | contig 12122 bp, 11 predicted proteins | sample MGYA00248465_ERZ534230 | MGnify/ENA primary metagenome ERZ534230 (study PRJEB26409, sample SAMN06344110) | marine metagenome | isolation source: Sea water from surface | place: Atlantic Ocean:Southern... | reverse complement strand
GCACCAGCACTTAGAAAAGTTTATGATCAGATGCCCGAGCCTAGATATGTAGTATCTATGGGAAGCTGTGCCAATGGCGGAGGGTATTATCACTATTCATATTCAGTTGTAAGAGGATGCGATAAGATTGTTCCAGTAGATATTTATATTCCAGGCTGTCCACCATCAGCAGAAGCATTGTTATATGGAATCTTACAACTTCAAAAAAAAATAAGAAGAGAAGGGTCTTTGAAAAGATAAAATGATTTTACAACTACAAAAAATTGAAAAATTAATTAATTCAGAACTTTCAAGTAAAATTAAAAATTCATCTATAAAAAATGAGGAATTAATCATTGAAATAGCCGAAGGCGATTTAATTGATACAATTCAATTTTTAAAATCAAATGAAAACTGCAAGTTTAAACAACTTATTGATATTGCTGGAGTAGATTACCCAGAAAATGAAAAAAGATTTGAATTAGTTTATCTCTTTTTGTCTCATGAACACAATTTAAGAATTAAAGTTTTAACCAAATTTCAAATTAATCAACCAATAAATTCTTTAACTAAAATTTTTCCATCAGCTAATTGGATGGAAAGAGAAGTTTTTGATATGTACGGAATTAAATTTAAAAACCATCCTGATCTAAGAAGAATTTTGACTGATTATGGATTTAAAGGACATCCTTTGAGAAAAGATTTTCCTTTAACCGGCTTTAATGAAGTTAGATATAGCGAGAAAGAAAAAAAAGTTATTTATGAACCAGTCAAGCTTGAGCAAAATTATAGAAATTTTGATTTCGAAAGTCCTTGGGAAGGAACAAATTATATTAAAGAGATAAAAAATTCGGAAAAAGATGGTAAAAAAAACTAAATCATTAAGCCTTAATTTTGGCCCACAACATCCAGCAGCACATGGAGTGCTAAGATTAATTTTGGAATTAGATGGAGAATTAGTTGAGAAAGCTGATCCACATATAGGCCTACTTCATCGAGGAACAGAAAAATTAATAGAGCAAAAAACTTATACTCAAGCTTTACCTTATTTTGACAGGTTAGATTATGTAGCACCTATGAATCAAGAGCATGCCTTTGCTTTGGCAGCTGAAAAATTGCTTAGTGTGGAAGTACCTATAAGAGCCAAATATATTAGGGTAATATTTTGTGAAATTGGCAGAATTTTAAGTCATATTTTAAATGTAACCACACAAGCCTTAGATGTTGGGGCTTTAACTCCCTCTTTATGGGGCTTTGAAGAGAGAGAAACATTAATGACTTTTTATGAAAGAGCTTCCGGTTCAAGATTGCATGCAAATTATTTTAGAACAGGAGGAGTTCACAAAGATATACCAATGAAACTTGTAGAAGATATTGAAAAGTTTTGTAAGTCGTTTCCGAAAATAATTGATGATCTAGAAGGCTTACTTACTGATAATCGTATTTTTAAACAACGTAATGTTGAAATAGGTATTGTTTCAAAACAAGAGGCACTTGATCATAGTTTTTCTGGCGTAATGTTGAGAGGTTCTGGAGTTCCGTGGGATCTCAGAAGATCACAACCTTATGAAATTTATAAAGATTTAGACTTTAAAATTCCAGTTGGAAAAAATGGCGACTGTTACGATAGATATCTTTGTAGAATAGAGGAAATGAGAGAGAGTGTAAAAATTATTCTTCAATGTATTGAGAGACTGCCGAAAGGTCCAGTTATATCTATTGATAATAAAATTTCTCCTCCTAATAGAGATGATATTAAACAATCTATGGAGGCGCTAATTCACCATTTCAAATTATTTACTGAAGGGTATAGAGTTCCTAAGGGAGATGTTTATACGGCAGTAGAAGCTCCTAAAGGTGAGTTTGGTGTTTATCTAATATCTGACGGCAGTAATAAACCTTATAGATGTAAAATAAGAGCTCCCGGATTTTCCCACTTGCAAGCGATGGATTACCTTATTCGCGGTCACATGTTGGCTGATGTGCCTGCTGTGCTCGGTTCACTAGACATAGTTTTTGGAGAGGTAGATAGATGAGTGTAAAAAAAGTGTATGACAACCAACCAAAAGAATTTAAATTTTCAGATGAAAATTTAAAAAAGGTTGAAGAAATTTTAAAAAGATATCCGAAAAAAAATAAGAAAAGTGCAGTGATGCCTTTACTTTATTTAGCTCAAAGACAAAATGATAATTGGATTCCTTTGGCAGCAATGAAGTACATAGCAAATTATTTAGCTATGCCTTACATATCAGTATATGAAGTTGCCACTTTTTATACAATGTATAACCTTGCACCTGTAGGTAAACATTTTATTCAGGTATGCACAACAACACCTTGTTTGCTTAGAGGCGCTGATAAAATCGTAAAATTATGTAAAGAAAATATTTCTCCAAATGAAAACGAAATTTCAAAAAAAGGTAATTGCTCTTGGATGGAAGTGGAATGTCTTGGGGCTTGTGTCAGCGCTCCGATGGTTCAAATAAACGACGATTACTATGAAGACCTAGATGAAAAAAGTACAAAAGAAATACTTATTTCTTTAATAAACGATAAACCTTTAAAGCCTGGGTCATATCGTGGGAGAAAAAACACCTCTCCAGAAAAAATATCAATTAGTAATGGGGAAAAACATGCTTAAAAAAGAAAATAGAATTTTTAAAAACCTTTATAATGAATTTGGTTGGGATATTGAAAATTCATTAAAACGTGATGATTGGAAAGATACTAAAGATTTAATTCACAAAGGCCGTGAATGGATAATAAATGAAGTAAAAACTTCTGAACTTAGAGGAAGAGGTGGAGCAGGTTTCTCAACTGGTTTAAAATGGTCATTTGCTCCAAAAGAAGTTGGTTCACGACCACACTATTTAGTAATTAACGCAGATGAGTCAGAACCTGGAACATGTAAGGATAGAGATATTTTAAGATTTGAGCCTCAAAAATTAATCGAAGGTTGTTTAATTGCAGGCTACGCAGTTAATGCTCATGTTTGTTATATATATATAAGAGGAGAGTATCTTAACGAAGGTAAACGATTACAAGAAGCAATTGATCAAGCATATGCTAAAAATTTCTTAGGAAAAAATGCTTGTGGCTCTGGATGGGATTTTGACATTCACATTCATTATGGTGCAGGAGCATATATTTGTGGAGAGGAAACTGCTTTATTGGAAAGTATTGAAGGTAATAAAGGTCAACCAAGGTTAAAACCTCCTTTTCCAGCATTAGTTGGTTTGTATGGGTGCCCTACAATAGTTAATAATGTAGAAACTGTTGCTGTTGTACCAACAATTTTAAGAAGAGGTGGTAAGTGGTTTGCTTCAATAGGTAGACCAAAAAATACTGGGACTAAAATATTTTGTATCTCGGGAAACGTAAATGCTCCATGTAATGTCGAGGAGGAAATGGGGATTCCTCTGAAAGATTTAATAGAAAAACATGCTGGAGGAGTAGTTGGAGGTTGGGATAATCTTCAAGCAGTTATACCAGGTGGTTCATCTATGCCTTTATTACCAAAAAAAGTTTGCGATACGTTAACAATGGATTTTGACTCTTTGATTGAGAATAAAAGTGGATTAGGTACTGCTGGAGTAGTGGTTATTAATAAAGACCAGGATATTGTTGAGTGCATGGCTAGAATTGCCAGGTTCTATAAACACGAGAGTTGTGGTCAATGTACTCCATGCAGAGAAGGATCAGGTTGGATGTGGAGAATTTTAGATAGAGTGGTTAAAAGAAAAGCAACTTTCAGTGACATAGATTTACTATCTGATGTAACTAAACAAATTGAAGGTCATACTATTTGTGCTTTTGGTGAAGGATCAGCTTGGCCAGTTCAGGGTTTGTTAAGACATTTTAGGAAAGAAGTGGAAAGCCGTTGTAGAGAAGAGCCTTTAATTAAGAAAAAATTGAATAATCCTTATTTAGTTGATCAACATTTATTGGAGAATAAAAATGCCTAAGATAACAATAAATGGAAAAGAGATTGAGTTTGAAAAAGGAATGACAGTCCTTCAAGCATGCGAGCTTGCAGATGTTGAGATACCAAGATTTTGCTATCATGAAAAACTATCAATAGCTGGAAATTGTAGAATGTGTTTAGTTGAATTAGAAAAATCACCTAAACCAATTGCATCTTGCGCTATGCCAGCTGCAGAGGGAATGAATATAAAAACAAATACTACTTTTGTGGAAAAAGCCAGAAAAGGTGTAATGGAATTTTTATTAGCTAATCATCCATTAGATTGTCCTGTGTGCGATCAAGGTGGAGAGTGTGATTTACAGGATCAGTCTCTTTATTATGGAGTAGATAAATCAAGATTTGTTGAAAATAAAAGAGATGTAAAAGAAAAATATATGGGACCTTTGATTAAAACCCAAATGACAAGATGCATTCATTGTACAAGATGTGTGAGATTTGCGACAGAAGTTGCCGGAGTTCCAGAAATAGGAGCTATTGGAAGAGGTGAAAATATGGAAATCACGACTTACTTGGAAAAATCCATGGAGTCAGAGTTGTCTGCTAATGTTATTGATTTGTGTCCGGTGGGAGCACTTACATCTAAACCTTATGCTTTTGAAGCAAGACCATGGGAGCTTAAAAAAACAGAAAGTGTAGATGTGATGGATGCAGTGGGTTCAAACATAAGAGTTGATACTTACAATTGGGAAGTAAAAAGAATTTTACCAAGATTAAATAATGAAATTAATGAAGAGTGGATATCTGACAAAACAAGATATTCTTGTGATGGATTATTAAAACAAAGACTAGATGTTCCGTATATAAAAAAAAATAATAAATTACAAAAATCTACTTGGGATGAAGCTATAAATCTTTTAGTTGATAAAATACATTCAGTTCAACCAAATGAAATAGCTGGGCATATTGGCGATATGATCAATATGGAAAATGCTCTGAGCTTCAAGAAATTCTTTAAAACATTAAAAAGTGAAAATTTGGAATTTAGAGAAAAAAATTTTTACATAAACCCAGATGAAAAAATGAACTATATTTTTAATTCTTCTATAGCAGGAATTGAAGATACAGACTTAATTTTACTTGTTGGAACCAACCCAAGACATGAAGCATCAATTTTAAACGCTAGAATAAGAAAAACATTTGTACAAAAAAAAATCCCGATTTTCTCAATAGGAAATCCAGGCGACTTAACTTATGAATATGAAATAATTGGTGATAGCACTGAAGATATTAAAAAAATTGTAAATAAAGAACATGACTTTTCTCAAAAACTTTTATCAGCAAAAAAACCAATAATCATTATTGGAGAGTCAGCTTTAGAGCTTAAGAGCGGAGGATATATATTTGAAGAATTTAAAAGATTTTTAATAAAAAATAATTTAATTAATGAAAACTGGAATGGATTAAATATACTTGTACAAAATGCATCAACAGTAGGTCTTTTAGATTTAAAAATTTTACAAGATAAAAAAGAAAAATCTTCATCATTTTTTGATGATTTGAAAAATAGAAAATTCAAACTTTTATATTTATTAGGTTCTGACAATTTAGAATTTCAAAAAAATGATGAATTTATTGTTTATCAAGGAAGCCATGGAGACAGAGGTGCAGAAATCGCAGATTTAATTTTACCAAGCGCAACATATACAGAACAAAATGGTTTGTATGAAAATCTTGAAGGAAGAATACAAGAATGTAAAAAGGCATCTTATCCAATCGGGGAGGCTTTAGAAGATTGGAAAATATTCAACCAAATTATTAAAAAGTTAGGTTCTAAAGATTACAAAGTTAATTTTGATGAGCTAAGAAAAGAAGTTTTAGAAACTGCTCCAAATTTTTCAGGTATAAACGAACTGCCAAAAAAATCAGTAATTAAAACTAATAATATTGAAACAAGTTTTTTTAGTGAGAAGATTTTCGTAAGAGAACTTGACTATTATTACACAAACTCTATTTCACGCTCATCAAAAACAATGAGTGAGTGTCGTCAAATTCGTCAAAAAATTAAAAAAGATGGAACAAATAATTAATGATGGAGTATTTGCAAATTTTAGGAAGCGAAGTTTATAAAATTTTATTTTTATTAGTACCAATACTAGTTTCAGTGGCCATGATTGTATGGTTGGATAGAAGAGTATGGGGTTTAGTACAAAAAAGAAAAGGACCAAATGTTGTTGGCCCATTTGGTTTACTACAAACATTAGCTGATGCTTTAAAATATATTTTCAAAGAAATAATTATTCCAGCTAGTGCCAATAAAGCGGTATTTATACTTGCTCCCATTGTAACGATGACTTTAGCTTTAGTTGCTTGGGCGGTTATTCCAATGAGTGAAGAATTAGTATTGTCTGATATTAATGTCGGCATATTATATTTATTTGCTGTTTCTTCTTTAGGTGTCTATGGCATTATAATGGGTGGATGGGCGTCAAATTCTAAATATCCATTTTTAGGCGCTATTAGGTCTGCAGCTCAAATGGTCTCTTATGAAGTTTCTATCGGAATAATAATTATTAATGTTTTATTGTGCGTTGGATCGTTAAACTTGAAAGACATTGTCTTGGCACAAAAAGAATTATGGTACGTAATTCCTCTTTTTCCAATGTTCGTGATTTTTTTTATTTCCGCATTAGCAGAGACTAATAGACCTCCTTTTGATTTACCTGAAGCAGAAGCCGAGTTAGTGGCTGGATATCAAACTGAATATTCTGGAATGATGTATGCTATGTTTTGGCTTGGTGAATATGCAAACATTCTTTTAATGTGTGCAATGGGTTCAATACTTTTCTTAGGCGGTTGGTTGCCAATTATAGATATTTATCCAATTAATATGATACCAGCTCCAATCTGGATGATTTTAAAAATTTTATTTTTATTTTTATTATTTGCTTTAATAAAGGCAATAGTACCAAGATACAGATATGATCAATTGATGAGACTAGGATGGAAAATATTTCTTCCGTTTTCTTTAATATATTTGGTATTAACCGCAAGTTTTTTATTTTATTTTGATAAATTACCAAAAGGAAATTTTTAATGACTCTAAGCAGAATTTTTAAAACTATTTTTTTAGTTGAGTTTATCAAAGGATTGTTAATGGCCATTAAAGAAATGTTTAAAAAATCCAAAACAGTAAATTATCCTTTTGAAAAAGGCCCAATAAGCCCTCGTATGAGAGGAGAGCATGCTTTAAGAAGATATCCAAATGGTGAAGAAAGATGTATAGCCTGCAAACTTTGTGAAGCAGTTTGTCCTGCCCAAGCTATAACAATCGAGTCAGCTGAAAGAGCAGATGGTAGCAGGAAGACAACAAGATACGATATCGATATGTTGAAATGTATTTATTGCGGTTTATGTCAAGAGTCATGTCCTGTTGAAGCTATAGTTCAAGGACCTAATTTTGAATTTGCAACAGAAACAAGAGAAGAGCTCTATTACAATAAAGAAAAACTATTAGACAACGGCGATAGATGGGAGTCAGTTTTGGCTAAGAATATTAAGCTAGATAAACCTTATAGATAAATGTTAGCTCATTCCGTATTTTTTTATTTTTTTTCTGTTATAGCAATTTTTTCTTCTTTAATGGTAATCACATCAAGAAGCACCGTTAATTCTGTGTTTTTTTTAATCTTAGATTTTATATCAGTTGGATGTCTTTTTATAATGGTTGGTGCTGAATTTTTAGGTATGATTATTTTAATAGTTTATGTTGGAGCTGTAGCAGTTTTATTTTTATTTGTGGTAATGATGCTTAACGTAGCTGAACAGAAACAATCATGGTTTATTGGAAAAAAATCAACTCATATTCCAATAGGATTAATAGTCAGTGTTTTAATACTTTTAGAGCTATTAGTAGTGGTTGGTGGCTGGAAATACAAAGATGATCTTATGTCGAGCAGCACTTTAAATATATCCAATATTTCAAACACACATCAGTTAGGTTTAGTCATGTACACTGATTACATTTTATATTTTCAATTAGCTGGAATTATACTTTTATTATCAATGATAGGAGCTATACTTTTAACGTTTAGACAAAGAAAAGGAGTAAAAAAACAAAGTTATTTTAATCAAATTTCCAGAAATCCATCATCATCAATTGAGCTTAGAGATGTAGAGAGCAATAAAGGGGTAAAAATTGATGATTGAAATTGGACTAGGTCATTATTTATCTTTAGGCGCAATAATATTTTTTCTAGGTGTAATTGGCATTTTTTTAAATAGAAAAAACGTAATAGTAATATTGATGTCTATTGAATTAATATTGTTATCAGTAAACATAAATCTAATATCATTCTCAATTTTCTCTGGAGATATAGTTGGACAAATATTCACAATGTTAATTTTGACAGTGGCTGCAGCAGAAGCAGCAATAGGATTAGCAATAATTGTTATTTATTATAGAAACAGAGGCTCAATAAGAGTTGAAGATATCCATGGAATGAAAGGATAAATGGAGTACGCTGTAATTTTTTTACCCTTAGTTGGATCTATACTTGGCTTTTTAGGTAAATCGTTAATTAAATATTTTTCTGAAATTACCACGAGTTTATTCGTAAGTATTTCAGCTGTGTTTTCAATAATTTTGTTTTGGAATGGAATTCAAAATAATACATACGGAAATTTTAAAATATTTGAATGGATTAGCTCAGGAAATTTTGTTGCTAATTGGTCAATAAATATTGATCCTTTAAGTTCAGTGATGCTAGTAGTTGTCACTTTTGTTTCAGCATTGGTACATATTTATTCCATTGGCTACATGAGCCATGATCCGCACAAACCAAGATTTATGTCTTACTTATCCTTATTTACGTTTTCAATGTTAGTTCTTGTTGTGTCAGATAACTTTCTTCAATTATTTTTTGGCTGGGAGGGAGTAGGGCTATGTTCTTATCTATTAATTGGTTTTTGGTATAAAAAAGAGAGCGCAAATAACGCAGCAATAAAAGCTTTTATCGTAAACAGGGTAGGTGATTTTGGTTTAGCGATTGGAATTTTTCTAATATTTTTTTATTTCGGTACGATAAATTTTCAAGAAGTTTTTGAATTAGCTCCACAATTTATTGAAAAAAAATTGGTATTCTTTGGTTTTGAGACAACTTTAATCACATTGATTTGTTTATTTTTATTTATTGGAGCGATGGGTAAGTCAGCCCAATTTTTATTACATACTTGGTTACCAGATGCCATGGAAGGGCCCACACCAGTTTCAGCACTTATTCATGCAGCTACAATGGTAACAGCTGGTGTGTTTTTAGTTGTTAGATGTTCTCCGTTGTTTGAATATTCTCAAACTGCTTTGAACCTAGTTACAATAGTTGGAATGATTACTGCAATTTTTGCAGCATCAGTTGCTCTTGTTCAGAATGATATCAAAAAAATAGTTGCTTACTCAACTTGTAGTCAATTAGGTTACATGTTTTTTGCTGCAGGTGTAGGTGCTTATCATGTAGCAATGTTCCATTTATTCACTCATGCTTTTTTTAAAGCTTTATTATTTCTAGGTTCTGGATCTGTAATTCATGCGTTTAAAGATGAACAAGATATAAGGAATATGGGTGGTGTGAGAAAAAAACTTCCTTATACCTATGTTTTTATGTTGATAGGAACTTTGGCGTTAACTGGATTTCCTTTTTTATCTGGTTTTTACTCTAAAGATGCAATTATTGAATTTGCTTATTTAAGAAATTCTTCCCTGGGAAACTATGCGGCAACTATTGGAATTTTTACAGCATTTTTAACTTCAATTTATTCTTGGAGATTATTTTTCAAAACATTTCACGGTCCATACAATAATTTGAAAGTACCAATAAATGAAACTCATGAGTCTCCTTTTGTAATGTTAGGTCCTTTATTATTTTTAGCTATTGGTGCAATTTTTGCCGGTTATTTTTTTAAAACGACATTTATTGGTCATCACAGTATTGAATTCTGGCAGTCATCAATATTTTTTCTAAATGAAATAAAACACGATCCGATCCCTTTATGGTTTTTAATTTTAACACCAGTATTAGTAGTAATTTCTATACCGATCTCATATTACTATTTTATTTCTAACACTAAAATTCTAGAGGAGTTTAAAAATACTAATTCACCACTTTATAGTTTTTTACTTAATAAGTGGTATATAGATGAACTATACGATTTATTATTTGTGAAACCTGCTAAAAAAATTGGCTCTTTTTTTTGGAAAAAAGGCGACTTAGGTTTTATAGATAGATTTGGCCCTGACGGTATTTCAAAATTAATAAAAAAACTTTCTGACAAAGCAGGTATTTTTCAAACAGGATTTATATATGATTATGCTTTTGTAATGTTGATAGGTTTATCAATTCTGCTTACTTATTTGATTTTAAATTAAAAAATGGACTTTCCTATTTTATCTACTCTTATATTTTTACCATTAGTAAGTTCTCTCTTTATTTTCTTATCTAAAGGACAAAATAACAATAGCGCCATTTACATTTCTTTATTTAGTAGTTTAGCAACATTTATATTGTCTTTATTTATTTGGTATTCAATGGATTATACATCAGCAGATTTTCAATTCTTAGAGGAACAATCTTGGATTAATGATTTTATTAAATTTAAACTCGGCATAGATGGAATTTCAATTCTCTTTATAGTTCTTACAACATTAATAACTCCTATTTGTATAATCTCATGCATTAATAGTGTTAAAGATAGAGTAAAAGAGTTTTTAATAGCGATTTTGATATTAGAAACTTTCATGATTGGAGTTTTTTGCTCATTAGATTTAGTTGTATTTTATTTATTCTTTGAGGCTGGATTAATCCCAATGTTTTTAATCATAGGGGTTTGGGGTGGACCAAGAAGAGTGTATTCAGCTTTTAAATTTTTTCTATTTACTCTATTGGGATCAGTTTTGATGCTTGTTGCTATTATTGCCATCTATTGGATAACAGGAACAACTGATGTCACTCAAATTTACGAAATTAAAATACCTAAAGAATATCAAAACTTATTATGGTTAGCTTTTTTCAGTTCTTTTGCTGTGAAAACACCTATGTGGCCAGTTCACACTTGGTTACCTGATGCGCATGTTGAAGCGCCTACAGCTGGATCAGTAATACTAGCTGCAATACTTTTAAAAATGGCTGGATATGGTTTTTTGAGATTTTCTCTACCCATGTTTCCACTAGCTTCAGAATTTTTTACACCATTAATTTTTACACTAAGTATTATTGCTATAATTTACACTTCTTTAGTCGCCTTGATGCAAGAGGATATGAAAAAATTAATCGCATATTCCTCAGTTGCCCATATGGGTTATGTAACTCTTGGAATATTTACATTTACCAAACAAGGAATTGAAGGGAGTGTTTTCCAGATGATTAGTCATGGATTGATTTCAGCAGCTTTATTCCTTTGCGTAGGAGTTGTTTACGACAGGTTACACTCTAGAATGATTAGCACTTACGGCGGTTTAGTTAATTATTTACCAAAATATTCTTTTTTATTTGTAATTTTTGCTTTAGCAGCTTTGGGATTACCTGGAACCTCTGGATTTTTGGGTGAGTTTCTAGTTTTAACAGGAGCTTTTCAAAAAAGCTATTTAGCAGCTATGTTAGCAACCTTTGGAGTAGTTTTAGGAGCTGCATATATGTTATGGCTGACAAAAAGAGTAATTTTTGGTGCTACAAATAATTCAGAAATTAAAAAATTGAATGATATTAATAAATCTGAAATTTTAATGCTAGTTTCACTGGCATTTTTAATCATATTTTTTGGTTTTTACCCTCTACCGTTAATGGAGACATTTAGTGTATCTGTTAACAGTTTAATTAATAATTATGAAACAGCAATATCAAATTAAAAATGATTAATAATTTAAATATAATGTTACCTGAGATTTTCTTGTCGTTATCAATTTTTTCTGCGCTTATTATTGGTGTTTTTATTAAAAAAAGTTTTAATATAATTTTTAATCTAACATCATTAATAATAATTGTAACAATTACAATTATTGTTACTAGTCCAAACAATCATGAAAAAATATTTTTAGAAAGTTTTACAAGAGATGCTTTTTCAAATTACTTTAAAATATTGATACTTTTATCGTCATTATTTGTTCTTAGTTCTTCAAAGAATTTTATTATAGACAATAAATTAGATAAGTTTGAGTACCCTATAATTATCTTAT
>ENA-OSEY01002404-OSEY01002404.1-marine-metagenome-genome-assembly--contig:-NODE-2404-length-12132-cov-6.007051_pt1 | contig 12132 bp, 15 predicted proteins | sample MGYA00248465_ERZ534230 | MGnify/ENA primary metagenome ERZ534230 (study PRJEB26409, sample SAMN06344110) | marine metagenome | isolation source: Sea water from surface | place: Atlantic Ocean:Southern... | reverse complement strand
ATAACAAAAAGAAATGCAGAATCAATTTTAATCGCACTTGGATTCAAAGTTAAAGATTATACTTATGTTGATAATATTGGAAAAGATATGGTTTTAGATGTTCTATTTGATGGAGAGAAAATATTACCTGGTCAAAAAATTCCTATGAATTCTGAAGTTGATTTAATTCTTGGTAATGGAAAAAAATAACCTAAAAGAGGAAGACTTTGACCAAGAACTCCATGAACATTTTGCATTTAAAATTGATTCTGGACAAGAACCACTTAGGATTGATAAGTTTTTAATGAGTAGAATCGAAAATGCTACACGAAATAAAATACAAAAGGCTGCAAAAGAAGGATCTATCAGGGTTAATGACAAAATTGTTAAATCTAGTTACAAGGTAAAAAAGAATGATGAAATAAAAATTCTTTTTACACATCCACCCTATGAGAACCTTCTTACTCCTGAGAAAATTGAACTAGATGTAGTGTATGAAGATGATTATATAATCATAGTAAATAAAAAAAGTGGAATGGTTGTTCATCCTGGTCACGGTAATTATTCTGGTACACTTATAAATGCATTATTGTACCATTTTGAAAATCTACCAAATAATTCTACAAATAGACCAGGATTGGTTCATAGGATAGACAAAGATACAACTGGCCTTCTAGTTATTGCAAAAACTGAAATATCAATGACATTATTAGCTAAACAATTTTTTAAAAAAACTGTGGAAAGAGAGTATTATGCATTGGTCTGGGGGGATGTAAAAGATGATGAAGGACAAATTAATCTTCCCATTGGCAGAAATCCAAAAAATCGACTACAGATGATTGTTTATGATAATATTGATGGAGGGAAAGAGGCTATAACAAATTATAAAGTTATTGAAAGGTTTGGTTATGTTACTTTAATAAGTTGTAAGCTAGAAACAGGAAGGACGCATCAAATTAGAGTTCATATGAAACATATTGGACATACACTTTTTAATGATAAGAGATATGGAGGAGATAAAATATTAAAAGGAACCGTCTACACAAAATATAAGCAGTTTGTAGATAATTGTTTTAAATTATTACCGAGGCAGGCTTTACATGCAAAAACATTAGGTTTTATTCATCCCAAATCAAACAAAAAAATTTCATTTGATTCTGAAATACCTGATGATATGAATTCTGTTATAAATAAGTGGAGGCTTTATTCTAAACATAAAAATTTATAAATTTGAAATAAAAAATGAAAATTCTTATTTCTCCTGCAAAGTCTCTAGACTTTGAAAATAATGTTGAAACAAGTATTAGCTCCAAACCTATATTTGCTGATCAGGCTCATAAGATAAATAATACAATTAAGAATCTATCTGCTCCTGATCTATCAAGCCTTATGAATATTTCGCCAAAATTAAGTGAACTTAATTGGTCACGAAATCAAGAATTTCAAAAGATTGATTCAAAAGAAAAGGAAGCTATATTTGCTTTTAACGGTGATGTATACGATGGTATAGATGCCAATACTATAAATAAATCAAATCATGAAAAACTTCAAAATTCATTAAGAATTTTGTCTGGTCTTTATGGAATTTTAAAACCATTTGACAAGATTAAAGCGTATAGGCTTGAAATGGGAACCAAAATTTCAATTAATGGTTCAAAAAACTTATATGATTTCTGGAAAGAGAATGTTACAAACTCTATAGTAAATGAAGCAAATGAAAATGAAATTATTGTTAATCTTGCTAGCAATGAATACTTCTCTGTAATTGATCAATCATTAATTTCAAATACTATTGTTAATCCACAATTTAAGGATTTCAAAAACGGAAAACTCAAGATTATATCATTTTATGCTAAGAAGGCAAGAGGATTAATGACTCGATTTCTAATTGATAATGATATAAATAGTTTATCTGACATTGAGAGCTTTAATTCTTCCGGATATATGTTTAGTCAAAATGAAACTAGCAATCCGCTGGAGCCAGTTTTTGTTAGATAATTATAAATAATTATATATTAAACTTATCATTGATTTATTTGTAAATTTAAATCAATCAAAAGTTAATGTTTAAAAATATATTTTTTTTAATAACTCTAATCCAATTCAGTTTTTCTCAAGAAAGAGAACTAATTCAAGGTAAAGTTATATATAGAAATATTGATGTCCCGGCTGCTAATGTTATAAATAATACTTCCCAAATATCAACTATAACTAATGATCAAGGAGAATTTGAGATTTTTGCAAAAGAAGGTGACGAAATAATCTTCTCATCAGTTCAGTACATTATAAGAACCGTTAAAGTAAATGCTGAAATATTAAAGAACAAAAGAATAATTGTTCAAATAAATCAAAGAGTTAGAGAATTAGATGAAGTTGTAATTACTCCAGATGATACAGATAAGTTCCTTGATTTAAAGGAAGAACAATTTAAAGGATTTGATTATTTGGCTGATAAATCTACTAAAATTGAAAATATACTTACTGATAATAGACAATTTGTAGATGGTCTAAACTTTGTCAATATTTTTAAGCTATTATCAACTTTAGTTGACTCAAAATCTGAAGAAGAAAAACTCAGCATTCTTCCAAGTGAAGCTCTTCCTCTTATTTTAGAAGAAAATTTTTTTACAGAAATTCTCAAGCTTGAAACTTTTGAGGTAAATGATTTTTTATCACAACTAGATTTAGATCAAGAAATCAAAGAATTAATAATTGAAAAGAATCAATTTATTTTAATAGATTATTTACTAAATAAATCAGATACATATAAAGAACTAAGAGTTGAATGAGAAAATCTATTTTTATTTTTCTCTTACTATCATTTAATTCCTTTTCACAGACTGAAAATCAAAAGATAATTGATGGATCTGTTTATAATGACAATTCTTATTCGATTGAGGGGATACATGTTTTAAACATTACATCTAACGAAGCTACAATTACTGACTTTGATGGAAAATTTAAAATCCTTGTAAATATAAATGATGAGATTGTATTCTCAGGAATTCAATTTAAAAGAAAAAAAATAATTATAAATCAAGATATTTTTGATTCAGTATCATTAACAATTTATTTAGAGGAGTTTGTAAATGAATTAGACGAGGTAATTGTAAATTCAAGTGGATTATCCGGAAATCTATTAAATGACCTTCAAAATTCAGGCGTTATAAAAGACCTAAACTTTGATGATATAGGTATTCCGGGTTTTACTGGGATTCGAAAAGAGGATATTCCTTCAAATTCACAATTAGCTAAGGAAGTCTTATTTGCACCTTTGGTTGGAGGTTTAGATGTTGAAAGGATGTATAATTGGATCTCAGGTTACTACAAACAAAGGAGAAAAGAAATTGAATTCAGAAATGATTTTGATATAATAGACAAGATTATTGAATTTTATGGTCTCAGATTTTTCATAGATGAGTTTGAAATGGAGGAAAGTGTTATTCATGACTTTGTAACATCTACATATCAAAATTTTCCAGTTGAAGAGAATTTTAAAATGGGAAACTACACCCTGGTAATAGATTATTTTAAAAAAAATTTTAAGAGGTTGAATTTATGATTAGTTTTGATATTATGTTTTTATTTATTAGTGGAGCAGAGCTAGTTTTTGTCTTTTTTATAGTCCTATTAGTATTTGGGGCAGATAAAATTCCCTCAATTGCAAAGGGTCTTGCCAAAGGAATGACACAAATCAGACGGGCAACTAATGAGATAAAAACAGAAATCTCAAAAAACACAGATGTAAAAAATCCAACAGAGTCAATGACTAAAGATCTAAAAGATAGTGTTAGTGATATAAAAAAAGATTTTGATGATCTAAAGGACTCAATTAAAAGAGACTTAAATTAATCTAGAAATAGAGATACCGTCTCTAAGAGGAAGGATAACTGTCTCAAATTTTTTATCCTCGTTTAAAATTCTATTAAACTTTTTTAAAGTATTTGTTTCATCATCGTTATCATTATCTTCCTCAACTACTTTTCCAGACCATAAAACATTATCACTAATTATTAAACCATTTGGATTTAATTTCTCGGAAACTAACTGAAAATATTTTACATAATTTTCTTTATCAGCATCAATAAAAATAAGATCGAAAGTTTGATTTAAATTATCCAAAATATCAATTGCATTTCCTGTAAGTTGAACTATTCTATCTCTATTTCCACTTTCTTCAAAGTATTTATTTTGAATTTTTAATAGCTCTTCATTTCTATCAATTGTGAAAATTTTACCACCAGCAGCTAAACCTTCTGCAAGGCATAAAGTTCCATATCCTGTGTATGTTCCAATTTCAAGTATATGGAGTGGTGATTTAATTTTAGATATCAAACTTAAAAACCTTCCTTGAATATGCCCACTCAACATTCTTGGTTGAAGAACTTTCTGATGAGTCTCTCGGTTAAGTTTTGATAAAATCTCTGGTTCTTTTTCAGAGTTTTGTGAAAGATATCCTGCTATTTTTTCAGTTATAAAATCCATTTATTTTTTTGGTCTTTGATATTCAAATCTATTTAAAAAACTTGGTAATGCATATCCATCGCAACCATTAACAGTTACAACATCCCCCTTATCTAATTGAAGAAAACCTGAGTCGCTTATTAATTTCTCATCGAAATAAAGTTCTTCAATAGATGCAACAACAAGGATTGTCCCATTTTCTTCAATATTATATTCATTAAGATATTTACAGACTAATTGAACAGGTGAGCCTTTTACAAACGGAGCTTTACATCCTTCTTTATATTCTTGTTCAAGATTAGTTTTGTCAAACTCAGATATTTCCTCTGGATATTTAGCACTTGTATGATGCGCATCATTAATAATATCTTTTACTATATGGTTAACAGTAAATAATTTAGTTTCCTTAATATTCTTAAATGTATTTCTGGGAACAGTTGTAGGTCTTAAAATATAACCAAGCATTGCAGGATTACTACCAAGGTGTGTTATTGAACTAAAAACAGCTACATTTTCAATTCCTTCTTTTGAAATACTCCCGATAAGATTTGCTGATTTATAGCCTGTACATGAATTTATGAGATTTATTCTATAAAATTTCTGTAAGTCGTCAAAGTCCTTTTTAGATAAATGTTTCATTAATCAAAAGTATAAAGAAATCTTTTAAATTTGTGGATTAAAGTCTTTAAGCTAAATATTTAAATAATCACTAAATAAAGAATATTATAAACTCATTAAAAACCTTATTATGAAAAATTTTTTAAAGCTAATCATATTATCTATCCTTATGATGTCATGTACTGAATCGCTAAACAATATTGAGCAGTATTCTATTGAAACTCTTATGTCTAATAACAGAACCTCTGGTGGATATTTTTCAAAAGATGCCAACAAATTAATTTACAGCTCAGATAAATCTGGAATATTTAATATTTATGAAGTTGACCTTAAAACCAATGAGGAAATACAGTTGACAGACTCAAAAGAGGAGTCATTTTTTGCTAGAGGTTACTCGCCAACTACCGGTGAAGTTATATATTCCGCAGATAAAGGCGGTAATGAAAATTCTCATATATACATAATCAGGGATGGAAAAAGTATAGATTTAACACCGGGTAAAAATACAAAGGCATCATTTTTTGGTTGGACTAAAGATGAGTTAGAGATGTATGTCATTTCAAATTCAAGAGATCCAAGATTCTTTGATTTATATAAGATAAACATAAAGACCCTCAGCTCTGAAATGGTATTCAAAAATGATCGTGGATATAATATTAATAGTATTTCGAATAACGATAACTATCTAGTTCTTAGTTTAAACATTTCTAGAAGTGAGCAAAAATTATTTTTGTTTGATTTTAAAAGAACACAACAAATTGAAATCTCAAATCAGGTTGCAAATTTTTCAGGACAAAATTTTGATAAAAATGACGAAAACTATTTTTACACCACCAATTATGATAGTGAATTTTATTATTTGATGTCATATAATTTAAAAAATGGAGAAAGAAATATTGTATTTGAAACAGATTGGGATGTTGCATTTAGTTATCTATCAAAAAACAATTCATATAGAGTCATAGCTGTAAATGAAGATGCACAAAATAAACTGACTATTACAAATATGAGCGACCAGTCTAATTTAAATTTAATTGGCTTTGAAAATATGAATATAAATAGTGTTGGCTTCTCAGATGATGAAAAAATATTGAGAGTTTCTGCTGGGAGTCCAAATAGCCCTGGAGATATATACACATATGAATTGTCAACTAATAAATTAAATAAAATTACCTCAAATTTAAATTCAAAGGTTAATCCAAGTGATCTTGTAAATGCAGAAGTAATAAGATATAAATCGTTTGACGGATTAGAAATTCCTGCAATTCTTTATAAGCCTCATCAAGCTAGCAAATTAAATAAAGTTCCAGCACTTGTATGGGTACACGGTGGGCCTGGTGGACAATCAAGAGTTGGGTATCGTGCTTTAATTCAATATTTAGTTAATCATGGATATGCAATTCTTGCAGTCAATAATCGTGGTAGTAGTGGTTATGGAAAAACATTTTACGCTTTAGATGATCAAAATCATGGTGAGGGTGATCTCCAAGATTGTATCTGGGGTAAAAAATGGCTTCAGGATCAAGATTATATTAATTCTAATAAAATTGGAATCATTGGTGGAAGCTATGGTGGATTTATGACAATGGCAGCTATGACTTTTGAACCTGAAGAATTTAAAGTTGGAGTAAACATATATGGAGTGACAAATTGGATTAGGACTCTAAGGTCGATACCTGCATATTGGGAATCAACGAGAAAGTCTCTTTACAATGAAATGGGTGATCCATATACAGAAGATTCATTAAGGTTATACAATATTTCTCCTTTGTTTCATGCAAAGAATATAAAAAATCCAGTGATGGTTCTTCAAGGGGCAAATGATCCTAGGGTATTACAAATTGAATCTGATGAAATGGTTCAAGAGGCAAGAAACGCTGGTGCATATGTAGAATATGTTTTATTTGATGATGCAGGTCACGGATTTATAAAAAAAGAACAGCAAATTGAGGGCAATGAAAGGATTTTAACATTTCTGGAAAACTATCTTAAATAAATACATTTAGATTTGTAATAAGGGTGATTAGCTCAGTTGGTTTAGAGCACTACCTTGACAGGGTAGGGGTCACTGGTTCGAATCCAGTATCACCCACAATGATAAAAAATTTTTTTTTAATACCAATAATAACCCTTGGAGTCATTTTTGTTGTTCTCGGATTAAGATGGATGCTAGTTGATGAGCCTTGGATGTTAGATAAAGTTGCAAATGAGGAAAGGCTTAATATGACTTTTGATAAATTGTTTAGTGAAGATATTAATGAGACTCTTCCGGGTTACTTGAAGCAGATCTATCGTTTTTTTGGTCTTTGGGTTTCTATAATAGGTCTTTTTATAATTTCCTTTGCTAAAAAAAAGTTTATTGAAAATAAAGCTATTGCTAAAAACTTAATGATTTGTATTGGGACAATGGTAATTTCTGCACAAACAATGGCATATATTCTAATCCCTAGCTCACCATTTATTTATCTTGGTTGGGGGAGTATTCTTCTTTTTTTGATATCACTTTGGAGTTACAGAAAACTATCTTAGTAAGGAAGATTATCCAAATCAATATTACCTCCTGTAATAATAATTCCAATTTTTTTTCCTTTGAACTTATCTTTATTTTTTAGTAATCCAGCTAGTGGTAGTGAACAAGAAGGTTCACATATAATCTTAAGGCGCTGCCAAATTAACTTCATTGAATTAATTATCTCATCTTCCGTAATTCTTATAATTTCTTTTACTTCATTAAGAATAATAGGAAAATTTTTATCTCCAAGCTGAGTTCTTAATCCATCAGCAATTGTATTAGTTGTAATATTTGTTTCAATTTTACCACTTATTAAAGATCTGTAGGCATCGTCTACTTCAAAAGGCTCTGTCCCAATTACTGAGCAATTATCTCCAAAATATTTTGCCGACAGGGCACTTCCAGCTATAAGCCCTCCACCTCCTATTGGAACTAATATATTATTAAAAGAACCATATTGTTCAATAAGCTCTTTAGAAGCAGTACCTTGTCCTATTATTACATCTAAATTATTAGAAGGATGAATAAAAGTAGCATTCTTAGAATCTACTAGATCTTTTGCTGCAGCCTCTCTAGCCTCAATATTTGACTCACATTCAATTAACTCCCCGCCATATCCTTTGACAGCCTCTTTTTTTATTTTAGGAGCATTTGATGGCATTACTATATATGCTTTTATTCCAATTTTTTTTGCAGCGAGTGAAATTGCCTGAGCATGATTTCCTGAAGAATGAGTAACAACTCCGTTACTTTTCTGCTCATCAGATAGTCTAAGTATTGCATTTGCTGCCCCTCTCATTTTAAATGCACCCATTTTTTGAAAATTTTCACACTTAAAATAAACTTCAGCCCCTGTTATTTCGTTAACATAATTTGATGTTAAGACAGGAGTATTATGAATAAATGGTTTAATTCGATTATGACAATCTATTAAATCTGATTTTTTTACTTCCATTTTATATTACAACCAATACTTGGTTTTTGTAAATCTTGATTTTCAATTCCATTTAAAAGACATTGAATAGAATTCCTAATATCATTTCCATTAGATTCGATTTCGTTACCTGGTCTCGAATCATCAAGTTGTCCTCTGTAAACTAATTTTAAGTTAGAATCATAAACATAAAAATCAGGAGTACAGGCCGCATCATATGCTCGAGCTACTTCTTGACTCTCATCATACAAATAAGGGAAATTAAAATCATTTTCAACAGCATTAATTTTCATTTTTTCAGGACTATCTTCAGGATAATTAATTACATCATTACTAGAGATAGCAATAAATTTTATTTCATCACTATGAAATTCCTTAGATAACTTAGATATTGTTGGGTTTACATGTTTAACGTATGGACAATGATTACAAATAAACATTATAACAGTTCCAATTTTGCCTTTGTTTTCACTAAGAGAAAAATTAGAATTAGAGGTTACATCTAATAGATTAAAATCGGGAGCAATAGATCCGAGAGAAATCATGTTTGAAGGAGTTCTTGCCATAATTAATTATTTACCCAAATATATAACCAATTTGTTGATATTGATAGTATCTTTTGGTTAGTTTCCATATATTTATGTATTAACCAAAAATTATAAAAATGAAAAAATATATTATTTTATTTTCGATATTACTTGCATCATGTAATGCTCCTGTTAATGAGCCTCAGGGTGCGGGATATTGGATAGGCGGAGATGGTACTGAAAAATATGTTATAGCATCAGATGAATTAACAGAGATTTACTCTAATTGGATTGAAGCTCATAATAATAAAGACATTGATGCTATTTTATCACTTCAAACTGACAGTATTAGAATTGCACTATCAAATGGAAATGTAATAGAAGGTAAAGATGCACACGCTGAAGCTCTTTCAAACTACTTTACAACTGATCCTAATTGGAATATGTATTGGGCTCTTCCATATAAGGCTGTTTCTAAAGGTGAAGAATGGATTATTGCTGGTCAATATGTAACAAACACATCTGCAGACGGAGAAGAAACTGCTGTTCAAAGAATGATTGACGCTCAATTTGTTGACGGACTTCTTAATTGGGTAATAGTATATGATAAGCAACCCCCTTCTCAAGACTAGCCTGTAGATTGGATTTATTTTTACTAATCGCAGGATTTCTATTATGTCTTACAGGTATAATAGGCAGTTTTTTACCAATAATACCTGGCCCGGTTACAGCTTGGCTAGGTATTTTGCTTTTAAATCTTACATCAGTAGTTGAATTTAACTTAAACTTCATTTTAATAACCCTAACCGTAGCAATATCAGTTGGAATTTTAGATTATATTATTCCAATATTAGGTGTAAAAAAGTTAGGTGGAACTAGATCTGGCCAAATTGGAACTACTGTTGGTTTAATTTTAGCTCTTATAATCTTAGGACCTATAGGTATTATTATTGGTCCTTTTTTGGGAGCATTATTAGGTGAAATGTCCGAAAAAAAATCATTTCAAGATTCAATTAAACCTGCTTTTGGATCATTTGTTGGTGTAATTGCAGGAAGTGTGATTAAATTTTTAATCAGTTTAAGTTTCTTATTTTTTTATTTTGATATTTTTTGGGGATATCGCGAGAGTTTCTTTTAAAAAATTTCCTAAATTGAATTCACCAATTAGACACTTACATTGAAAAAATTTGAAAAAACTTTTTATGCATCATGGACAGACTTAGATCCAAATTGGCATGTTGCTAATCATGCATACATAAAATATGCAGCTGATACTAGAGTATCCTTTTTCTCTCTGATTAAACTTAATAAAGCTGTATTTGAAAAATTAAGAATTGGACCAGTATTGTTTTACGAACATATACATTATTACAAAGAAATTTTAATGGAAGTAGAATTTAGAGTTGATGTAGAAATAAATGGATACAGCGAAGATGGAAGATTCTTTTCTTTATTTCAAAATTTCTATGATAATAATGGTAATCACCTTGCTCATCTTGATTTGGCTTTTGGCTTAATTAATACAGATACAAGAAAACTTACATCAATGCCAAAAGTATCTTTTGAAATTTTTAAGAATTGCTCAAAATCAGACTCATTTAAAATATTGACTAAAGAAGATATGAGAAAGCATGGTAAGTTTCCAAAAAATTATATTAATGAGCAGTAATTATAAAGTAATATTATTTTTTATGTTATTGTTTTAAATTTATCACCAATTGAAAATAAAATGAAAGAGAAATATTGGAAAAAAAATATTTTGTATCTGAGAATACTTTTAACCATTTGGTTTATCTCATCTTTTGGATTTGGAATTTTATTTGCAGAAGATCTAAATTCAATTTTTTTAGGAGGGTTTCCTCTTGGATTTTGGTTTGCACAACAAGGTTCAATCTACATATTTGTAATATTAATTTTCATATACGTTTATTTGATGAACAAATTAGACAAAGAACATAACCTAGACGAATAATATGGATGCTCAATTTTGGACATATTTGTTAGTTGGTTTAACCTTTTCGCTTTACATAGGAATAGCAATTTGGTCTAGAGCTCAGAGTACAAAAGAATTTTATGTAGCTGGAGGAGGAATCCACCCTGTCATAAATGGAATGGCTACAGCAGCTGATTGGATGTCTGCTGCTTCTTTTATATCTATGGCTGGAATAATCTCATTCCTTGGTTATGGAGGATCACAATATCTAATGGGTTGGACAGGTGGATATGTTTTATTAGCACTATGTTTAGCTCCTTACCTTCGAAAATTTGGTAAGTTTACTGTTCCTGATTTTATTGGAGAAAGATACTATTCTCAAACAGCAAGAACGGTAGCATTGATTTGTGCAATATTTGTCTCATTTACATATGTAGTTGGTCAAATGAAAGGTGTGGGTGTAGCATTTTCAAGATTTTTAGAGATACCATATGATCTAGGAGTTATTATTGGTATTGGAATTGTTTTTTTCTATGCTGTGCTTGGAGGAATGAAAGGAATAACTTACACTCAAGTAGCACAGTATTGTGTCCTAATATTTGCATTCACAGTACCTGCTATTTTTATTTCTCTTCAAGCTACTGGAAACCCAATACCTCAAATAGGATTTGGAAGTAAAACCATAGATGGAGTATATCTATTAGAAAATTTAAATCAATTATCAGTAGATCTTGGATTTGAAAAGTATACTGATATTAACCAAACAACCCTAATAAATGTATTCTTTATTACTGCAGCTCTTATGTTTGGAACTGCCGGTCTCCCTCATGTAATTGTTAGGTTTTTTACTGTTCCAAAAGTTAGAGATGCAAGAATTTCTGCAGGGTGGGCATTACTATTTATATCATTACTATATACAACTGCTCCAGCTGTTGCAGCATTTGCTAAAGTAAATTTAATTAATACGGTTTCAAATGCTAAATATGCTGAAATGCCTCAATGGTTTAAAAATTGGGAGAACACCGGACTTCTTGAATTTGATGATAAAAATGCAGATGGAGTGATTCAATATGTTGCAGATACTCAAGTGAATGAATTAACTATAGATAGAGATATTATGGTTTTAGCGAATCCAGAAATTGCTAATTTACCAGCTTGGGTAATT
>ENA-OSEY01002403-OSEY01002403.1-marine-metagenome-genome-assembly--contig:-NODE-2403-length-12135-cov-2.172002_pt1 | contig 12135 bp, 7 predicted proteins | sample MGYA00248465_ERZ534230 | MGnify/ENA primary metagenome ERZ534230 (study PRJEB26409, sample SAMN06344110) | marine metagenome | isolation source: Sea water from surface | place: Atlantic Ocean:Southern... | reverse complement strand
CACAGGGTGCTTTATCCGGTTCTAGCCGGAAAGCTTGCAGAAGATCAGTCAGCCCGCTTACATAAGATGGGGAAAGCGCTGGGCGCGTCCCGTCGCCGCTGGCATTACTATTTATGACAAGACAGATGTTGTCTGTCGTCGTGGTCTGAAATGCACCTCTCATGCCTTCCGCTAACCCTTCTGCACCCATTTAATCCTAGTCTTCATACTCAAATAAAAGTTACACAGGTGCAAGCAGACGGGCAACGACTGAGATCTGGCAAACGCCACATCCAGTGCAAAACACAAGTTCTCCTAAACTCTGAACCAGCTGAAGCGGCGGAATCTGGCTAAGCCAATCAAATCCGCCGACAGAAAAACAGCTAGCGGCAGTGCCATCTGTAAAAGAGAGGCAGCTCCCAGGGTTTGACGGCCGGCGCCTGATGCAAGGATTACCGCTTCTGTTGTCAGGGTTGCGATTCGTCCGTTACTGGCAAATACGGTCGGCAGATATAACGCTTGTGAGACAGCAAATCCCACTGCATAGGCAGTCAATACAGGGATCAGCAAAATTGGTAGTTTCACCGCACAGAAACGACGCCATGGCCCTGCACCCAGATTGGCAGCCAAATCTGTAAAACCTGTGTCAAACCGTCGCCACGACGGCCCCAGCGACAGCATCACATAAGGAAAGACAAATACTACATGCACCCATAAAAGGGTCAGAAACATGCCATCCACCCCTAGCCATATCAGCAGGATCTGAAGCCCGAATAGAAACGCTGCCTGGGGGATTAGAAGTGGCAGATAAATCAGCCCTTCAGCTCGCGTGCCCGCCCACCTGTCCACCCTCCCGATCTGTCCTCCTGTCCTTGTTCGAGCAGAGACGCCTTCCAGCCAAAACACGGCTGCAAACACAGATACAGAAGCTGCCGCCAAGCCCAGAACAAGGCTGGTTAAAGCCGCATGCAACAGCCCATCGCTTGTCATCATCCAAGCCGCCAGCCCCCAACGGGATGGCAGGCCGTCCGGAAAGCGCCAAATAACAGCAAAAGCCCAAATTAGAGATGAGGTGAGACCCGCTGCAGCCAGAGCACAGGGTAGAACCGCCAGCCCCGACAGCCAGAATCGGCCCACACGAGCCAGAAGCGGATGTGTCGTAAGCCGCCAGCCAGACCAGCAGATGTGACGGATCACCCGCGCGCAGATAGCAGAGGCAGCTACCCAGATAGCACAGCAGATCAGTGCCAAACCCATTTGGGCCAACGCACCCACCGCAGCTACAAACTGGCGCATAAGATCTGGATCACGGAACCAGACTAGAATGCGCACCGCCAGCGGCGCCGGTGTAGACGGGGCAAGCACAAGGGCCATATCCACAACAGAGACGGAAAACACCAGCACAATCATCACCGGCAGGAAAAGACGACGGCCCAGCTGGGGTTGCACCACCAGATACCAGCTAGTCAGAGGGCCGTATCCAAGCGAGCGTCCACCTTCCAGCAGGCGGCGAGCATCAATCTGGCTGGCCGCAGATAATCCCATCAAAATAAGGAACGGTACTTCTTTAGCCACCAGCCCTGTAACCAGCATCCAGCCCGCTTCATCCGGCACAAGATTCAGATTGGGTGGCCGGTCCCAACCTGTAGCCCACGGCGAGAGGAGTCGTATCAGCCAGCCGCTAGGCTGCAGCAGAAATAAAAAACCCACCGCTATGGTTATATGGGGGACGGAAAGCAGCGGTGAGATCAAACGGGTCAGAAACGCTCCCCCGCCTGTGCCCACCAGAACCGCCAGCAGACCTATCGCCAACAAATAAGACAGTGTGGTCGCCGTCAATGCAGTAAAGATGGAGAGACTAACAGATGTGATAAGGCCTGGTTCTAATAGAAAGGTACGCAGTGGTGAAAGTGATATCGTATCCCCGCCTAAAGGTGGGAACCAGCCTGTTGCCGGCAACACAGCCCCGACCAGACCGGCCAGCACCGGTGTAAGAACAAAAACCAGGATCACTTTAGTACCGGCCGCCAAAGCCGTATGGTGGGCGGTATAGAGCTGGGCTGACATGCGGGAGATCACCTGTTATGTATCCGCTCAAACCTAATTTGCGGCATAGCGTTTCTCCCAGCCCTGTTCAATCACCTTCACCCAGGATGGGTGCGGTTCAGCAAGGCTGTGTGATAGTTGCGCATCAGATAAAGTCGCTATCCCACGCGGCAGACCGGCAAAAGCAGCAGCATCTTCAGGGGGCAATTTGGCCATCGATAAGACGGTCGGATCGCCCCAGATCTCAGAATTGGCTTTGCGCAGCTGGGCTTCTGGTGAGAGCAGGAAATTGGCCACTACCTTGGCCGCCGGACCATTCGCATTAAAGGGGATCGCCACAAAATGCACATTGGCCAGCGTACCGCCCTCATGAATATAGCTGCGGACAGTATCCGGCAGAATGCCTTGTGCAATCCCGTTTGAGAATTCGGCTGGATTAAAGGCCATGGCAATTGCCACCTCTCCATCTCCCAGCAGGCGCACCATATCAGTATAGTTGACTGGGTAATGCCGGCCTGCCCGCCACAGATGAGAGGATACATCCGCAAGCCAGGCCCAAAGCGGCCCGAGCATCGCATCTGCAGAATCCATATCGGCAGGTGCAGGTGCGGCAAATATGCTGCTGTCCGGCACAACTTCCAGCGCAATCTGTTTCAAAAAACTGGTGCCTGTAAAGTCAGGTGGCCTTGGAAAGGTAAAACGGCCCTGATTGTCGTCCTGCTTTACCCAGTTAGCCAGCGCGGAGGCTGAGCGCGGCGGGGCGGCAACATAAGCTGTATCATAGCCAAACACCAGCTGGGCCCGGCCCCAGGGCGATTCAAGCCCGTCTGTTGGGGTTGCAAAATCACTTATAAGCGCAGGCAGTGCAGCAGAATCCGTATAGGTAAAAGACGGCAGGGAAAAGGCCCAGCCTTCATCCTGAAGCAAGTTCTGGCGTTTCAGCGAGGCAAAATTCTCGCCATTTACCCAAACCAGATCAACAGAGCCGCCAGATGTCTTGCCGGCTGTCTTTTCCGCCAGAATGCGGCTGACCGCATCAGCCGTATCGGTCAGCTTGACATGGATAAGGGTAATATCATTCCGAACTTTTAGCTGATCTGCTGCCCAGGCAATATAGGCATTAATCGCCGGCGAGCCGCCCCAAGCATTGAAATAAACAGACTGACCACGGGCCTGATCAACAAAGGTTTCAAATTTATCTGCAGCCATAGTCGAAAAAGGCAGAAAAGCCATAAGCCCTGCAGCAAATAAGGCCTTTAGGGCAGACAACATCCAAAGAACAGAAAATGAAGGAAAAGAACGCTGTGCAGTCATGATAGGAGCCTCCATGTTTCGTAACATAATGACCCCGCTGAGAGGACAGGGCCCAAATGATGTGGCCAGACAGGCCATTTAGCGACAGTATATAAAAAACAGGTAAAGAATCTACGAAACAAAGCATAATTTTTTAATGCCTGGCAAAACAGCTTTCAACTCACAACAGAGTTCGGCTATACCGCAGCAATAGGCTAAAAGACTGCATCACTGAAAAGAAGGCCTTCAGGCGATAGAAGCAGAGATTGATATGCTTGAATTATGTGACATTGAATTAGGTTTTAGCGCGGTTCCGCTCTTTTCCGGCCTAAACCTGACGATCGCCCCGGGCGAGTTCTGTTTATTGACTGCGCCAAGTGGGGCAGGAAAATCAAGTCTGCTGCGCTGGATGGCCGGGCTGGAAACACCAGGACTGCACGCCAGCGGACAAGTGAGGCTGGGCGGGCACATTCTTTCTGATCTGCCTGCTGAGCGGCGTCAGCTTGGCCTGTTATTTCAAACCCCGCTATTATTTCCGCATCTGACTGTTGCAGATAATCTAGGCTTTGGACTGGTTGCTAATATCACCGGTACAGCCCGCACAAACGCTATTCAAGACGCGCTGGACAAGGCTGGGCTGGCCGGTATGGGCCTGCGTGATCCGCAAACCCTATCAGGCGGCCAGCAGGCCCGACTTGCGCTTTTGCGTACGCTGTTGGCCCAACCACGAGCTCTGTTGCTGGATGAGCCGTTTTCAAGCCTTGACGGAGGCCGGCGTGAGGAGATGGTGAAGCTGGTCCGTGAAGAAGCTGTGAAGCGAAAGCTACCTGTTCTGCTGGTGAGCCATGACCCACGTGATGAAGCTCTGCCTGACAAACCGCCTTACCGGCTGGGCGCCTAAGAAATCCCCCCGCCGCACCTTCAGCGCACTTTATGCCCTCAACAAGGCAGCGATCCATTTGCCGGTCTTGTCTGTTTTTGCTAGGTTAAGAAACGCTCGTCTTTCACGGTCGAACAAGGCCTGCTCATCGCTGTGCTGCGCTTCATCCTTACTCGCCACAATTATGGTGGCAATCTGCATCGCTACAACCTTGTTATGGGGAGCAAAATCTCCTCTGGCGACACCGTCTGCCATGAAGGCCTTCATTTTGTCCATCAGCTGAGGTGAGGCCAGTTGCACAGCTGGTGGCTTTGGCGGGACGTAACTGTCCTGCATCTGCCGGACTGTATCTATCGCCAGGGGGAGGAGCCGGTCACGGCTGAGAAGTGCAACATCATGGCCGGTGCGAAAATACTGAAATTTTGCGGACAATTCAGGTGATGTGCCGGTGCGACCATAGCCTATCTGCATCCAGGTCTGCCAGGCCGCCTCATCCCAGTCACCACTGACCTGATACCAGCGCAGATAGCTCTCCTTCACACCGCCACCAGAAGGCACCAGCCCGACCCCAGATTCAACTAGGCCAAGGGTTGAATTTGAATGCACGACAAGCTTATCGCAATGCATCAGCACTTCAAAGCCGCCACCTGCCGCCAAACCAGATGGCGCACCCACAACGGGTACAGGACAATATTTCAACTGCTTCACAGCGTTCTGGAAGCGAGCAAGAAAGCTGTCCATCTCTGTCCAGCTGCCCGCTTTGATAAAGTCCAGAAACTGGTTGAGATCAACACCAGCTGAGAAATGCTGGGCATCATTATGTACCACAATCCCTTGTCCGTGATCAGCGGCAGCCTGGGCGACAATCTGCATGGACTGATCATTCAGCGCATTTGCCTTTGAGTGAAATTCGACCAACCGCAAATTACCCTCCAGCCGGTAAAGGCTGGCAGCGTCATTGCTGCAGATCTTTTCAGCTGTCCGACGGGAAAGGGAAAAACGCATTACCCCCTCTGGCAGGGCAACCGGCTGGTAGCCTTTATCATGAGTATCTATATGCAGTTGGCTGTCATGGACCGCATAATAGGGACGGTTACGCGCTGTCAGCTGACTGGGCAGGGCAAGACCCAGTTCATCTGCAAACTCGCACAGCCTGTCTAGACCCACCGCATCAATCAACTCGAATGGGCCGCGCTGCCAGTTAAAGCCCAGCTTCATCGCATCATCAATATCCTGAGGCGAGGTCGTAATTTCTGGGACAAGAGAGGCTGCATAAGACAGGATTTTAACCAGAACCGTCTGGGCAAAGCGACCTGCAGGACTAGTATCTTGTAAGACGGGGTCAAGCGGCTCTGCCTGGCGCGCCTGCGCTTCTGCTGAGGCAGAAGCAGCGGCAGGCAGTTCTGTTGCGACGCTTCGCCAGGCTAGGCCATCGCCTCCCTGTTCAATGATCCGCACTTCACGCCCAGACGCTGTGTCGCGATAGAAACCACCTTTGCCTTTATTGCCTGTATAGCCAGCGGCAATCATCGCTTGGTTCAGGGCCGGGTCATCACCCACCGCATGAAACGCATCATCTGCTGGCAGGATGGAGCGGAGAGAGGCGGCGACATCAGACATCAGATCAATCCCGATCAGATCATAAAGCCCAAACACGCCCGTTTTGGGAATCCCAAACGGACGGCCCACCAGCGCATCAGCTGTATCAATCGGAATGCCTGCAGTGATAGCTTCATGCAGGGCTAGCTGCAGCGCATAGACCCCGACCCGGTTGCCCAGAAAGCCTGGTGTATCGCCGCATCTGACCACGCCTTTGCCCAGCACACGGTCATTAAAATCACTCAGCTTTTTGATTACCGACTCATCTGTCTGCTCACCCCGCACAAGCTCCAAAAGCCGCATAAAGCGCACCGGATTGAAATAATGTGTGATTGCAAACCGGCGGGCAAAATCAACTGGCATCTCGGCAATTAGCAGGCTTATAGGAATGGTTGAGGTGTTTGAGGTGACAATACAATTCGGTGAGATCGTCTGATGCAAGCGTTTATATAAAGCCTGTTTCACCGGCAACTGTTCGATCACCGCCTCGATGACCAGATCACAATCTGCCAGCTTATCAAAATCATCATCAATGGTGCCAGTTGTAATCAGCTGCGCCCGCTTTTTATGCATAAGCTGCGGCGGGTCAGACACCAGTAACCGGTCAATCGCGGCAGCAGCCGCATGCGGCTGCCCAGCTTTCTTGGCCGGCAGATCAAGAAGCAAAACAGGCAAGTCCGCATTGGCAATCTGGGCAGCAATCCCACTGCCCATTGTACCGGCTCCAATGACCGCAATTTTAGAAAACTGAGAAACAGATGTCATTACACACCCCATAAAAGCTTATAATGCCGATATCGTTACGACGCCAAAAACTGGGCAAGAGGCAGATTGACCGCGTCAGGATGTTCACTGGGCAGCATATGTCCTGCATCGGCAATTTCAGTGATTGTACTATGAGGAATCATACCAGCCAGTTTGCGCCCCTGTTTCAGCGGTGTCATTTTATCACTGGCCGCCAGAATCAGATGGCAGGGCTGGGTTACAGCAGCAGCAGCAGCGGCTCCCTTATTATAGGCATTACAGGCCTGCAAATCAGCATGCAGGGCGGTTTTGTCATGACCTGCCATCAGAGCCCGGCCAAAGCCTAAATGATTAAACCCCGGCTGGGTGTTGTCATGAAAATGGGCTGTTCTTCCATGACCCCAGCCAGTCATCATCTCAATTGCGGCGTCTATTTTCGAGGCAGAGGCATCCACAAGCCATTCATTAACAGGAATCGCTGCCGCACCTGCGATCAGGCACAGCTTGTCAACATATGCGCTATGCCGGCTGGCCATCTCCAGAGCGACAAGACAACCTTGCGAATGGCCAATGAAGGCGGCTGTCTGGACACCCATTGCCGCCAGAAGCCTAGCAAGCCAGTCTGCCATATCCTCAATGCTGGTCAGGGGCACACCACCCGATAAACCATGGCCAGGAAAATCAGGGGCAATAATGTTATAGCCTTCATAGGCAAAATACCGGCTCTGCAGACCCCAGGTCAGATGACTCTGCCCGCTGCCATGCAAAAACACAACAAAGTCTGCGCCATCCTTGTGCGCCCTGCCGCCCGTTGCAATATGGACAAATATTTGTTCAAATTCAAATTTCATGGCACGCCTATCCTTATCTATGCCCTCAATCAGTTCCTAGCGCTGTTCCTCAGCAGCAACCCGGCGGGCGGCTTTGAAGCCGCTTTCAAAATCAGCCTTAATATCAGCAACATCCTCAAGACCAACCGACAGACGGATCATATCATCAGACAACCCTCCTGCCTTCATCGCGTCTGCGTCAATATGTGAATGAGTAGTAGAAGCAGGGTGAATAACAAGAGTTTTCGCATCACCTACATTGGCCAGATGAGAGGACAGTTCAACAGCTTCAATAAAAGCACGGCCTGCCTCGCGCCCGCCTTTCACACCAAAAGCAATAATCGAGCCTGCTCCACGCGGCATCAGCCTTTTGGCAATGTCATGGCCGGGATGATCCGGGAGGTCCGGATGGCGGACCCAAGCGACATCTTCATGAGTGGTAAGAAAATCCAACAGTGCACGGGTATTATCCATATGACGCTGCATACGCAGTGGCAGGGTTTCCAGCCCCTGCAGAATGTGAAAGGCATTAGTTGGCGACAGGCAGGGTCCAAAATTATACATCGCTTCTGCCCGAAGCTTTGCGGTAAATGCTGCCGGGCCAAATTCTTCATGAAAATTTATCCCATCCATTGAATAATGCGGGGATGCGATTGTGGGGAATTTATCAGATGCACCCCAGTCAAAGCGGCCGCCATCCACAACCGCTCCACCAATGGCAATCCCATGCCCGCCAATCCATTTGGTTAGTGAATGAATAACAATATCTGCTCCTTTTGTGAGCGGCTTCAACAGCCATGGCGTGTTAAAAGTTGCATCAATGATCAGCGGTACGCCAGCCTCATGGGCAATCTGTCCCACACCTTCGATATCCATGATATCGAGACCGGGATTGCCCACCACTTCACCAAACAACAACTTGGTATTTGGCTGGATTGCGGCCTTGATAGCATCAGGGTCTGTTGCAGAGACAAAACTAGTTTCAATACCAAAGCGGGGCAGGGTATATTTCAGCAAATTCACATTCGCCCCATAAAGCTGGGCGGAGGCCACAATGTGATCGCCTGATGAGCATATAGTCAGTAAAGCTGAAGACAAAGCCGCCATACCAGATGCTGTTGCAGTGCAAGCAGCAGCCTCTTCAAGGGCGGCAAGCCGCTGCTCAAGAACCGCCACAGTCGGGTTAGAGATCCGCGAATAAAGATGTCCACCTACCTCCATATTATACAGGGCGGCGGCATGGCGCGTATCTTTGAACATGTAAGAGGTGGTCTGATAAATTGGCACAGCACGGGCACCATGGCGATCGTCAGGCATATGGCCCGCATGAAGCGAAAGCGTATCAAATTTATAATCCTGGCTCATAAAAATGTCTTCCTCTGGTATAAATTTAAAGGGTCAGTCAAATAACGACCTCCACGCTATGTTTCAGTGGGCTTGTTAAACCAGCATCAGTGGCGGGTCAACCAGTCCGGATCCATAGCTAGAACCGCATCACCGCCCTCGATAATAACACGGGCCAGCCTTTCAAGTTGAGGCAGACATTGCTGCAGATAAATATCTGCGGTGACGCGCTTGGCGTCCAGAAAGCTTTGTGAGAACTCTTCTGCCTTGCCTATTGCCACAACATGACCTGATCTGGCCATAACCCACCCTCCGCATAACCAGCCCAGCATCATCAGCCAGTCAACTGAACTGACAGCTGCCCGGCGCGGGTCATTTGCTGTGCCACAGAGAAAATCAAGGGTCTGGTGCGTGGTAGCTATGGCGCTTCGCATAGGAGCCGCTAGCCTGTCATCTAGCCCTATTAGATCAGCTTCCATTTCTGCCAGCAAAGCGCGAACAGATGACCCGCTATCGCGCAGCGTCTTTCGGAAAATCAAATCATTTGCCTGAATGGCTGTGGTGCCTTCATAAATGGGTAATATCCGTGAATCACGATAATGCTGAGCAGCCCCTGTTTCTTCGATAAAGCCCATGCCGCCATGGACCTGCACCGCATCAGAGGTCAGCGTGACTGCACGTTCAGTCAGCCAACCCTTAATGACTGGGATTAATAGTGAGGCCCGCTCATCAAGCTTAACCTTGTCTTCATCAGGGCCATGCCGGGCCAGGTCAAGGGCGGCCCCGCCAATCACTGTAAGACCACGCATCGCTTCTATTTCTGCCCGCATCACAGATAAAAGCCGCAGCACGTCAGGATGATGGGCGATAGATGCGCCGGAGCTGCGGTCAATCGGAGTGCCTTGCACACGGTTCTGCGCATAATCAACCGCCTGCTGATAGCCTCGTTCCGCAACAGACAAGCCCTGCAAGCCAACTGCAAAACGGGCATGGTTCATCATCCCAAACATAATTGAAAGACCTTGATTTTCCTCACCTACCAGATAGCCGACCGCGCCCCCTGACTCGCCATACTGCATGACAGCTGTCGGGGACGCTTTAATGCCCAACTTCTTTTCAATCGACAAACAGCGCACATCATTGCGTGCGCCCAGAGTGCCATCCGGATTGACTAGAAATTTCGGCACAATAAAGACAGATATGCCCTTGACACCTTCCGGCGCATCAAGCGTGCGGGCTAGAACCAGATGAATAATATTTTCAGCCATATCATGCTCACCATAGGTGATATAGATTTTCTGACCTGTGATCAGATAGTGATCATCCTGTTTAACGGCTCGCGTCTTAATGGCTGCCAGATCTGTTCCAGCCTGAGGTTCGGTGAGATTCATCGTCCCGGTCCAGCGCCCCTCGACCATCGGCGGCACAAAGATCTGTTTCTGCGCTTGTGAGGCTGATTTCTGCAGGGCGTAAATCTGGCCTTGCGTTAGTAAATGACACAAAGCAAAGCTGAGACTGGCAGACTGCCACATCTCATTAACAGGCGCGCTTAGGGCCATCGGCATATTCTGGCCGCCAAACGCCTCTTCCGCTTCCATTGAAGTCCAGCCCCCCTCTGCCATGGCACGGTAAGCATCTGCAAAACCATTTGGGGTTTGAACTGAACTGTCTGTATCTGAATAGGCTGCCCCCTTCAGATCAGAAGCATGGTTCAGCGGGGCAATGACATCTGAAGCCAGCTTAGCCGCTTCATCAATAACCGCATCAGCCAAATCAAGACCTGTATCGGCAAAGGCAGGCAGCGCCGCCACGGCGTCAAACCCAGCCAGATAACGTAGGGCAAACTTCATATCATCTGTCGGCGGTACATAAGTCATCGTTTATACTCTATTCTGATCACAAGTTTTTTAATATAGAAGGATTGCCTAAGCCATGCCCTCAATCACGCAGACCGTTTTCTTGGCTTCTTTCCAGAATTGGCCCCCGCGGCAGCAGCACAAGCCTTGTCAAATTCAGCCTGTGCTGCCGCATATGCCTTATCAGCGGCAACAAGATGGGCATGACGCACAGGCCCGAAGCCGCGGATTTGTTCCGGCACAGAGACCAGCTGCACAGCTGCTGTGTAATTTGCAGCAGTCAGACGCGCGGCAACTTCATCAAGCAGGGCCTCATAACGCGTCAGGGCGGCACGTTCGGCTTTGCGCTCAGCTGTGTAGCCAAACAGATCAAACACTGTCCCGCGCAAGCTTTTGCAGCTGGCCAGAACCGACATAACGGGCTTTACCCAGCTGCCATAGACAGCCTTTTTTGGCCGGCCAGTGACCGGATCAGCGCCTGAAAACATAGGCGGCGCCAAATGATAAGAGATCGAAATATCACCCTCAAACTGCGCGGATAAGGCATTTGCAAAGCGGCCATCTGTATAGAGGCGGGCAACTTCATATTCATCCTTTATCGCCATCATCTTATATAAATACCGTGCAACTGCTCGGGACAGATGCTGCCCCGCATCTGTGTCTACAGCAATTAGACTATCCAGCTTTTCACGATATCGGCTAGCATAAGCGGAATTTTGATAGCTTGTCAGGCGCGCCATCCGGTCAGCGATGATATCATCCAATGCGGTGAGAGGCTGGACAGCACCAAGACCGGACCTGTCCTCAGCTGCAGTAACTTCCCTGTCAACCGCACCTGCATCAACAACCCATTTCCGACCCCAGCGGAAGGCATTAATGCTTTGCTGCACAGCAACACCATTAAGTGTAATCGCCTTTTCAACTGCATTAGAGGATAACGGGATCAGACCTTTCTGCCAGGCCACCCCTAACAGCAGCAAATTAGAAGCGATGGTATCACCTAGCAGCCTGACGGCCATGCGGCTGGTATCTATTAGGGTTGCCTGCCCCTCATCTACAACCCCACACAGACGCGCCGCCATTTCAGGGCCAGGCAGACGTTCTTCTGTATCGCGTGTGAACCCCCCTGTCGGCATTTCGTTGGTATTGGCCACCACATGACCGGATTGGTTCATCAACTTCAATAGTGCCGAGTCCGCGCTGACCAACATATCACAGCCCAGCATCACATCTGCCCCGCCAGGGCCAATCCTGATGGCTGAGATATCTTCTGGCCGAGGAGCGAGACGAATATGACTTGTCACCGCCCCACCCTTCTGGGCCAGCCCAGCCATGTCAATAATTCCGCAGCCCTTGCCTTCGATATGAGCCGCCATCCCCAGCAAGGCTGCAATCGTCACCACACCTGTTCCGCCAACACCAGTCAACACATAAGACACGGGCTTATCAAAAGCAAAAGCAGGTGCCGGCAGAGGCATTTTTTCGTCAACAGCTGACGCTGCATCTGGCTTGCGCACTGTCCCGCCGGAGACGGTCACAAAGCTGGGGCAAAAGCCCTTCACAC
>ENA-OSEY01002400-OSEY01002400.1-marine-metagenome-genome-assembly--contig:-NODE-2400-length-12138-cov-4.583036_pt1 | contig 12138 bp, 13 predicted proteins | sample MGYA00248465_ERZ534230 | MGnify/ENA primary metagenome ERZ534230 (study PRJEB26409, sample SAMN06344110) | marine metagenome | isolation source: Sea water from surface | place: Atlantic Ocean:Southern... | reverse complement strand
ACAATCAGTATTGCAGCTAAAGTGGCTGATGGTAATGGTAAAGTAAAATTTCAGCATGGCACTTCAGATAAATCAGCTGGCTTATCACAAACTCAAATTGGATATGACCACAAGCTGTTTAAAAACTTTAAAATTCTTGCTTATCACACTGTGCGTTCACAAGATGCAGTTAACAGTGATGATGCTCATACTGGCTTAGGAATAGAATATAAGTTCTAGCTTCTAGAAAATAAGTGTTTGTAATAAATTCTAAGGATTTTAGGGATGTAACTCTTATAAAATCATCTAAATGAATTTAAGAAAATATGCCTCAGAATTCATTGGAACTTTTTTTCTCATAGCAACTGTAATTGGTTCCGGAATAATGGGAGAAAATCTATCTCAGGGTAATGTTGCTATAGCACTCTTGGGAAATACTCTTGCAACCGGAGCAATTTTATTCGTAATAATAAAATCGTTTGAAGACATTTCAGGAGCACATTTTAATCCTATTGTATCTCTAGTCTTTTACTTACTTGGGGAAATAAAATTCAAAGAATTTTTCTACTATTCAATAATTCAATGCAGTGCAGGACTTTTTGCTGTTTTATCTATTCATTACATGTTTAATCTGGATTTCTTACAAATTTCTTCAAATTCTAGAGAAGGATTAAATATGCTCTATAGCGAATTTATTGCTGCATTAGGTTTGATCATGACAATTCTTTTTGTAAAACAATCAGATAAAAAAAATGTTGCAATAGCCGTTGCCTTGTTCATAACAGCTGGTTATTGGTTCACTTCGTCTACTTCTTTTGCTAATCCAGCCGTAACATTGGCAAGGACTTTTACTGATACTTTTACTGGAATTTCACCTGACTCACTAATTTACTTTTTTTGTGGCCAAGTTTTAGGAGCTTTTGCAGGTTTGATTATTTTTAAGCTATTAAAGTGAATATGTCAGAAAGAATTCTTTTTCTATGTACCGGGAATTCATGTAGATCTCAAATGGCAGAGGGTTTCGCAAATAAATATTCGTCATATAAAGCATTTTCAGCAGGAACAAAAAAAACTAATCTGGACCCACTTGCCGTAAAAGTCATGTCAGAAATTGATATAGATATTAGTCAACATTTTTCAAAAACTTTTAATGAATTGAGCTCAATAAATTTCAAATACATTTTTACTTTATGTTCTGATGCTGAAGAAAATTGTCCTTTAATTTTTCGTAGACAAACTATTCATGTAGGTTTTGACGATCCCCCATACTTAACGAGAAATTTAAAAAATGAAGTAGAAATTTTAGATATTTATAGAAAGGTGAGGGACGAAATCAAACATTTTGTTTTAAACATTAAAATTTATACTTCTTAGGTTTTGTCTCAAGATAATCTTTTTGGATTGTGACAATTAAGTGACAAAAAAATAGTAGCTTTTTATTTTCTTTTGGTTTAATGTGTCTTTTGTGTGACATATTTATGTCACTTAAGAAACAATAAAAATGACTGATATTAAAAAAACTTTAAAAAGCCAGGGGTTGATACCAGGAAGCGCTAAAGCACAAGAAATGCATTTTGTAGGCTTTTTATCTGCTTGCGTTGTTCTAGCCGCAGTAATTCTTTCTTAAAAAATTATTATAATTTTTTAATTTATTCAAAGTGAGCTTTAATAGTTCACTCAAATTTTGCATAAATATACAAAACTGGTCACAACTAGGTAATAGATTCTCCTTTTAAATATTGTTAAATAAGTTTAATTGATAAACTTTTTTAAGATTTTGTTATGGTAAATTTATTTACAGATCCCTTTAATATTCTTCTAATTGCAGCATTCATAGGGTTTTTTATGGCCTTTGGTATTGGAGCTAACGATGTTGCTAATTCCATGGGAACGTCTGTTGGAGCTAGAGCGCTTACGATAAAACAAGCTATTTTAATTGCAGCTGTATTTGAGTTTCTTGGAGCCTTTTTAGCTGGAGGAGAGGTTACATCTACAATTCGAAAAGGCATTGTCGATCCAAATCTTTACACTGATCAGGTAAATATATTCGTCATAGGGATGATGTCTGCTCTACTTGCTGGAGGTACTTGGCTTTATATAGCAAGTTTAAGAGGTTGGCCCGTCTCGACAACACATTCTATTGTAGGCGCCATCATTGGCTTTGTTTTAATTACGAAAGGAGTTGATGCAGTTTCTTGGGGTAAAGTTAGTAACATTGCAATGAGCTGGGTAACTTCTCCTTTGTTTTCTGGAATCCTAGCTTTTTCCTTATATATTTCTGCTAAAAAACTAATTTTGGATAGAGCAAATCCTGGTAAAGCAGCAATTACTTTTATTCCTTTCTATAGTTTTTTAGTAGCAGTTGTTATTTCTTTAGTAACCGCAAGAAAGGGGCTAAAACATGTCGGTATCGAGTGGACTGAAAACGAAGTTTATCTTTTTACTTTTATATTCAGCATAATTGTTGCCATAGGTACTTCGTATTTCTTAAGAAGAAATAAAGAAAAGATCAATGGTGTTGGCGGTATCGAATTCGCATTTGGCTTACTTATGATTGTTTCTGCGAGCGCAATGGCTTTTGCTCATGGCTCAAATGATGTGGCAAATGCAATTGGCCCTTTAGCAGCTATTGTAAGTGTTGTTGATACGGGAACAGTAGGTTCAAAAGCAACCATAAGTCCTTGGGTTTTATTCATAGGAGGAATAGGTATCGTTTTTGGCTTAGCTACATTAGGTTCAAGAGTAATTGCTACTGTCGGAAGAAAAATAACAGAACTTACTCCAAGTCTTGGATTTTCTGCTGAAATGGCAACAGCTTCAACAGTGGTTGCTGCAACTTATTTAGGATTTCCAATATCAACAACACACACGCTTGTTGGCGGAGTTATTGGTGTAGGCTTAGCTAAAGGGGCAGAACATTTAGATTGGTCCTCTGTCGGTAGAATCATAGCTTCGTGGTTAGTAACAATTCCTGCTGGAGCAGCTTTCACGATCATGTTTTTCTATATTTTGAAATATTCGATGGGCCTCTAAAAACTATTTAATAAAAATTAATTTGCAGAATAGGATAAAAGTTTAGCAAGCCGAGATTACTTGCAAATGTTAAACTTTAGTTGAAATTATTTTTAGTTTCTTTTTAAAACAAAATGTTAATAGGTAAAAATCCTCTCAACGAGGCTCCCGATTGGTTTGTTAAAAACATTGAGAATCGTCCAGAAGAATGTTCGGTATCCGTGAATGGCGCTGAGATCAAATATTTTGTTTGGGGAGATAGATCAAAAAAACCTTTATTGCTACTGCATGGATACAATGCACATTCCTATTGGTGGGATCACATTGCTCCTGCATTAACCGAAAGTCATTGTGTGGTTGCATTGGACTTTTCAGGCATGGGGGAAAGCGCAAGAAGAGAAGAATACTCACAAGAAATATTTGTAGAAGATGTTAAAGGCGTCATCGATGATTTGGCTTGGTCAGCTTGTACTTGCATTGCTCATAGCATGGGCGGATCAATAGCTACACTTGCTACTTCAACTTATCCTGATTTTTTTGAGCATCTTATATTATTGGATTCCATGATAGTGATACCACCCAATGTTGCTGAAAGGATGGCATCCAATAGGCCTTCAGCAAGGATGGTTGTTGCCAGTCCCGATTTGGAGACGGCAATGGCTAGATTTAGACTCACGCCTCCTCAACCTTGTAAAGATTATGTTTTGAGGCATATCGCAGAAACGTCTTACGTGGAGAAATCAGATGGATGGCATTTGAAGTCTGATCCCTTGATACCCAACACCTACAAATATAACGATCTGCATGATTCTTTTACCAAAATTAATTGCAAATTAGATTATGTCTATGGGCAGGCTAGTCAACTGGTCACAAAAGAAGTCCTTGAATATATGACCTATGTTGGAAATATGGATGAAAAAAATATTCACTGTTTATCCGGGGCAATGCATCATCTGTTTCTTGATATGCCTGAAGAATTTATAGCCCTTATTAAAGATTTGATAACCAAATGACGAAGCCTGTTGTAGAAGGTTTTTGCGATTCAGAATTTTCTGAACTCGAGTCAATTTTTGCCAAAGCCATTCAATCGGGCTTTGATGATGGTGCCGGTTTTGCCTTGGAGGTCGATGGCAAAGAAGTACTCAATCTATGGGGAGGATTTTCTGACAAAGCACATCAAAAACCTTGGCAACAAGATACTTTGGTAAATGTTTTCTCTGTCACGAAGGCCATGACATCTACGTGCGCTTTGCAATTAATTGAGTCCGGAAAGCTAAATCCCAATGCTTTGGTTGCAGATTATTGGCCTGAATACGCTTGTGCAGGAAAAGAAAATACCAAGGTCATAGACTTTTTAACACACAGAGCAGGGATGTTTGGCTTTCAAAGTCCTCTTCCAAAGGATTCATGGGAGAATTGGGATATGATCGTGGATAAACTTGCTCGCCAAGAACCTATCAGAGAACCTGGTACCACACAGGGATATCACGCAGTGACTTTTGGCTATCTTGTTGGCGAATTGGTTAGAAGAATCGATGGAAGGTCATTGGGAACATATTTTAAAGAGGAGATTGCAGAAAAATTTGGGATAGATTTCGTTATTGGTATGAATGAAGAAGACATTAGCCGGTGCGCTGATTTACTTCTACTTTCCGGTAAGCCCAATTTATTGATTCAGATGGTTCTGGCTTTGCCCAATTGGCTCTTACCCGAGCAAATAAAAATTGTAAAACAAACTTTGCAAAGCAAAGAATACGCAAAAGCTTTTTTAGAAATCATGGAGGTCGATGAAAATGAAACACTTCCTACAGATTATCCAAATTCCGACTCCTGGCGAAAAGCTGAAATTCCGGCGGCTAATGGTCATGGAACTGCATCTGGGATAGCAAAATTTTTTGGTATTTTAGCTTCTGGCGGCTCTCGAAATAGCCAAAAAATGCTAAATCCCGATACTATTAAAGACGCCACTACGCCAAAAACAACTGGCCCTGATGTTGTGCTTTTTCAAGCACCTTATAAGTTTGGTTTAGGTTATCAAGTCGATGCACCTTTTTCTCCTATCGGTATGAAAGAAGGGATGTTTGGTCATACAGGTATTGCTGGTGCGACTGGATTTGCAGATTTAAATCATAAAGTTGGCTTTGGCTTTACCAACAACAGACAACACTCATTAGGTAAGTTATACAGAACCTCTAATAATCTAGCAAAGAAACTCTACGAGATTCTTTGATCTGATCTAAATGGTACTTGAACCTTATTTTTATGTAATAGCAATCGTTTCGGTATTTCTTCATGGAATGGGTAAGGGCGGTTTTATCGGTGCTGGTTCTTTTGGATCCTTGCTGGCCATTCCAATGCTTTCTATTTTTATCCCACCATTTCAGGCTGTTGCAATTCTTCTACTCCCCTTGATATTTATGGACATGGTAACAGTTTGGCGATATCGATGGATGTGGGATGTAAAAATATTAAAATTCATCGTACCACTGGCTTTTTTCGGAATTATTTTGGGAACATTGTCTTTTAGTTATCTCTCCGAAGATAACGTCAGAGTCATAATTGGTTTAATGGCTGTTATATTTTGTCTTGATTACTACTTGAGAAAAAATTCTTCAGAACCCTCAACACCATCTTTATGGGGCTCCTACTTTTGGCCTTCGTTATCAGGCTTTACAAGTTTTTCCATTCACGCAGGTGGGATTCCATTAAGTTTTTATCTATTACCGATGAGATTAGATAGAAGAATTTATGTCGCCACAGCTGGGCTTTTTTATTTATTGATCAACTTATTCAAAATTTTTCCATATGCTTATTTAGGTCAGATGAATTTTCAAAATATTTATACTTCTTTATTACTTTTGCCTCTCGCACCGCTTGGCGTTTTTGCAGGAGCTTACTTGGTAAATAAAATCAATCAAGACTGGTTCTACAGGATTGGTTACTTCTGTACGCTTATCGCCGGTTTAAAGTTAGTTTATGATGGCATGCAAGGCTATATGTCATGACGAAATTAAGTGTAAATATCAATAAAATTGCATTGATCAGAAATTCTAGAAAGGGTAACAACCCATCACTTGAGTTCTTCTCAAGAAAAATAATTGAAGCTGGAGCTCATGGAATAACAGTCCATCCTAGACCAGATCAGCGTCATATAAGAGCTGATGACTTATCGGATTTGATTGAAATCACTGAAAAACTTGGTGTGGAATTTAATATTGAAGGTAATCCTTTTGAGGAAAGATTAGGCGATTATCCAGGATTTTTAAATTTGATTGATGCAATAAAGCCAGCACAATGTACTCTCGTTCCGGATGATAGCAATCAACTTACATCTGACCATGGCTGGAATATTCATGCCGAACATAGTCAATTGGTTGATGTTTTACAATTTCTTAAAAAGAATAATATTCGAAGTAGTATTTTTATTGATCCAGATAAGTCTCAATTAGATGCAGCAAAAGACATTGGAGTAGATAGAGTAGAAATTTATACCGGACCCTTTGCAGAGGCATACAAAAAAAATGATGAAAATATGCTAAAAATTTACAAAGAGGCTGTCGAATATGGGAATGAGATTGAACTTGAACTTAATGCAGGACACGACTTGAATTTAGAAAATTTGTCTACATTATTATCTTATGGCGATATTAAAGAGATTTCTATTGGACATGCACTAATATCAGAATCATTAATTTATGGAATCGAGAATACCATTCAAAATTATATTAAACTAATACAATGACAACCGAAGAAAAAATAAAATCTCAAATTGCAGATAATCAAATCCTTTTGTATATGAAAGGCTCTCCAGAACAACCACAGTGTGGATTTTCGCAAAGAGCAACTCAAATTTTAATGGCCTGTGGGAAAGAGTTCTCTTTTGTTGATATTTTATCAAATCCTGAAATCCGAGAAACTTTACCAAATGTCTCAAATTGGCCTACTTTCCCGCAATTGTTCATAAAGGGAGAATTGATTGGGGGCAGTGACATAATGTTTGAAATGTATCAGTCAGGTGAGATGCAAGAATTGATCGACTCTGTTGAAGCTTAATCAATTCAGACCTATCAAAAAATTTAAAAAATAAGTAATGAAAAAAGTAGTGTTAGCTTACTCCGGTGGCTTAGATACATCAGTTATTTTAAAGTGGTTGCAAGAAGAAAAAAATCTTGATGTCATAACTTATACAGCAGATTTAGGTCAAGGCGATATTTCTGATGATCTTGAAGGAAAGGCAAAAAGTCTTGGGGCGAGTAAAGTCATTGTTGAAGATCTGACTGAAGAATTTATTTCGGATTATGTTTTTCCAATGTTCAGGTGTAATGCTATTTTTGAAGGCGAATATCTGTTAGGAACTGCAATTGCTAGACCGTTAATTGCCAAAAAGCTCGTTGAGATAGGAAAATCCGAAGACACAGACATCATTTGCCACGGTGCTACAGGAAAGGGCAACGATCAAATTAGATTTGAGATTGGTGCTCATGCTTTAAATCCAAAAGTTGAGGTAATAGCTCCTTGGAGAGAATGGGATATGGTCTCTAGAACGGACCTTATGAATTACTGTAAAGATCACCAAATCCCGATGCCTGCCTCTAAAGCAGAGGAACCTCCTTTCTCTATGGATGAAAACTTATTGCATATTTCTTATGAAGGTGGAGTTTTAGAAGATTTAAAAAATGCTCCTCCAGAAGACATGTGGTTGAATACGAAATCGATTTCCGAAGCTTCGGAAGAAGCTGAGGAGATAATTATTGAGTTTTCCAAGGGTGATCCTTCAGCAATTAATGGAAAGGAATTGTCTCCAGCAGCAATATTTAGAGAATTAAATTCTCTTGGAGGAAAGCATGGCATTGGAAGAATCGATATCGTTGAATCAAGAGTAACAGGAATGAAATCCAGAGGCTGTTATGAGACTCCTGGGGGAACAATTTTATTAAAAGCAAGAAGAGCGATGGAATCTTTGTGTTTATCTGGAGAAGAAATCAAAAATAAAGATAAACTGATTCCCGACTACGCAGCACTCATTTATGAGGGTCTTTGGTGGAGTAACAAAAGAATTGATATGCAAAACGAAATAGACTTGTTGGCAGATAAAGTCAATGGAAAAGTTTCTCTTAAACTTTACAAAGGAAACATTATTTCAATTTCTAAAGAAAGCTCAAATTCCTTATACAATGAATCGCAAGTTAGCTTTGAGGAACAGGGCGGTTTTTCAAACGAAGATATGAAAAATCACATAAAGCTGAACATTCTTGATTTTGATAATTAGTCTGCCTCAAGAGAAGTTTTGTCAATATCTTTGATTTTTCTTGCCATATTGATAATGGTTTTTCCTGGTCCTGAATCTATAAGATGTGAGAGATTATTCTTTTGAAGGTAATCTAGAGTCTCTCTCCACCTGACAGTTTTTGTCAGCTGGTTAATCAAAGAGTTCTTAATTATATTTACGTCAGAAGTTGGCTCTGCTAAAACATTTGGAATGATAGGGATAGAAGGTTTTTTGAATTCTACCTCGTTTAAAAGTTTTGCAAGTTCTTCTTGAGCCTCCTCAAGAAGATAACAATGTGAGGGAACAGACATTTGCACCATTTGTGTTTTTACTCTTCTAAATTCTCCATCTGCAATGAATTCTTTACAGGCTTCAATGGCAGAATTTTTTCCTGCCAATACCGAAACACCATCAGCATTGTCAGTAGAAAAATTTATAGTTTCATTTGTTTCATTGATTTTTTCTATCATCACATAAACTTCATTTATAGGCATGTTCAAAACCACTAGCATACCAGCGGTTCCCTCGGGGACAGCGCTTTGCATCAATTTTCCTCGATAATTTACCAATCGCGTTGCATCTTCTAAATTTAAGCAACCAGAAAAGACTAAAGCAGAATACTCTCCCAAAGATAATCCTGCGGTAATGTCGATATTAGATGATTGATTTGAGTATTTTGCTATTAGAGTACTTGCAACTAGGATGGCTGGTTGAGAATATTCAGTGAGATTAATTTTTTCTTCTGGTCCATTTCTTAAAAGATCTTCTAAATCAAAATCTAAAGATTTGGAGAGACTTTCGATAACATTTTTTATTTCAGGTACGTCTGCAAACAGCTTGTCGAGCATACCGACTCTTTGAACTCCCTGACCAGGAAATAATAAGGCTTTCATAAATTCAGAGAAAACTCGCTTTCTAATGATTCAATCATATCTGAGAGAGAAGAAATATCGTCTACTCCGCCATAAGTGTACTTATCTGGACGGACTAAAACCGCTGCATATTTTTCGAAGACTGCTTTCAATCTATTTTCGGAATCATCATCTGAATCAATCTCAATTACTTTTATGTTAAGTAAGTTTTTAATAGCTGTTGCCTTTTCAGATAAATCTAAATTTGTTTCTTTAGTTAAAATTGCGAAACATGATGATATCTCTCTGTCGAGCATTTGTTTTTTATCCTTCAATGAAATGATCGGTTGGGGTATAGGCACACCAGTTATCATATCCTCAGGATTACTGTAAATTCCTGATGGAATGTGAGGAAAGTTCACATCATAGCTCGGTCCTTTTGGTTCATATTCCTTTCCTTCTGCTGCAGCACAAAAACCTTCAATCACTTGGCCAATGGTTACTGTTTGGGCAATGGTCCATTTGGCATGTGAGTGTCTTTCTTTTTGATAGGTATCAAGTATTTCTTTCTTAGCTTTATCTCTAAGAACAAGATCTAATTTCCAAGATATATTTGCTACATCTCTGATTCCAGTTCCCATTCCAGCTCCCATGAAAGGAGGCATTTGATGTGCCGCATCTCCAGCAATCATAATATTTCCTTTGCGCCATGTTTCTGCTATGCACGCATGGAAAGAGTAAACTTGGGCTCTTTCAAGCTTAGCATTATCTTTATTAATCCAAGGTTTTAGAAGTTGCCATACAGTGTCATCTTTTTCTAAGTCATTTGAATTCTCTCCAGGCATTTTTTTAAATTCAAATCGAAGATGTCCTCGTCTACCAGGGACATATGTTCCAGGTCTTTTAGGATCACAGATCTGCATGGCTTCTTTTTCTGGAATATTTGCCTTTTTAGTTAAGTGAGCATCACAAACCAACCACTCTTGATTGTATTCAAAATCTTCTAAGTCAACATCCAACTCTCTTCTAACAAAGCTGCTGGCACCATCACATCCAATAAGATATTTTGAAAAAAATGTTAATTCACCATCGGAATTTTTACAGTTTAGGTGAACGCCTTCAGAAGTATCCTTAAAATTTAACAATTCTGTTCCTTCTTTAATCACAATATTATTTTCTGATTCAACAGAAGCTCTTATGAATCCTTCTAACTCAGGTTGATAAAACAATACTTGATTAGGCCAACCCATAGCTGAAACACCAACCGGCTGTTCTATTGTTTGAATGGGATTTAAGTTTGCATCTCCAAAATGAACACAATGAATTTCAGTTGAATTCTCAACAACTTTTTCTGCAATACCCAATCTATCGAAAGTTCTGAGTTGTTCTCCGTCAGTATTTATAGCTCTCGCTGTGGGCGAGGGACCAATGTTTCTTTCGATAACTAAAACCTTATGACCCAACTTACCCATTAAGCCAGCAAAAGTAGAACCAACAGGTCCATACCCACAAATTGCTATATCAAATTGTTCCATTAATGAGCGTTTAGATTTTCAAAAATTTATTATAATATTTTTTGTATATTTGCGGAGAAAACCATGGAACCAATTATTAAAGCAATAGATGTCCAGTACTGCACTTTGCAGTGTCCTGATTTAGATATTCAAGAGCAATTTCTCATTCATTTTGGAATGCATACTGTAGAAAAAACCGATGAAATGCTCTTGATGAAAGGAGATGGTCCACAACCCTTTATTGAGAAGGTTTTAAAAGGGGAAAAAAAATTCATAAGTAATGCCTTTCTTGCTGCATCAATGCAGGATTTAGAAAAGATCAGCAAGACCGATTCATTTTCTGATATTGAGGAACTTACTACTCCTGGTGGAGGATTTGTTACTAAGGGAAAAGACTTAGATGGTTTTGGGGTAGAAATAGTTTTTGGAATCAAAGAACTTGAGAAAACTGCTGAAACCATTCCTACGAACGAAGGACGAACCGTTAATAGAGTTAACCAAATGAAAAGATTTGTAAAAGGTTCTTATCCAAGAATTTTAAGATTTGCTCATTGCGGCTTGAATGCAATTAATCCCTTAGAGTCTTTTAAGTGGTATCAACAACATCTCGGTTTGTTAGCTACAGATAAATTGTTCATGGGTGACCCCAAAGATCCGGAAACACCTTTATTTGGAATATTTTCAAGACTTGATAAAGGGATGGATCCTGCTGATCATCACACTTTATTCTTTCTCTCAGCGCCATTCTTATCTGAAGGCAAACCAGTCATGAATCATGTTTCGTTTGAAATGTTTAACATTGATGATGTTTTTACTGGTTATGAAATGTTAGATTCTAAGAAAGAGGAATATAATTATTTTCAAGAATGGGGTATTGGTCGTCATTATCAAGGAAGTCAGTTATTTGATTATTGGAGAAATCCCTTTGGCCAAACACATGAACATCAAACTGACGGTGATATGTTTGATAATACTTTTCCAACAAGAGAGCTAAATGTTCAGAAAGACGAAATTGGCCTTGGCAATGAACCCAATGAGTCACAATGGGGACCTGCGATTAGCAATACTTTTGGTAACGCAGAAAATGGCTAATCTATGGAATTAGGTATTTCAGGAAAAAAAGCAATTGTATGTGCATCTAGCAGAGGCTTGGGTAAAGCTTGTGCTCATGATTTGGCTAAAGAAGGTGTAGAAATTTATATCAATGGGATTAATGAAGAAAATTTAAAAAAGACTGAAGAAGAGTTTTTAGGCAAAGGTTTTAAAGTAACTTCCGTTTTAGGTGCAATGGAGGATTCTTCTACTAGGTTAGCTTTACTTGATGCTTGCCCTGATCCAGATATTTTGATCAATAACAGTGGAGGACCACCACCAGGAAATTTTTTTGATTGGACTGAAGAAGATTTTCTTTCAGCAATAAAATCTAATTTCACTCAATCTGCCTTACTTATGCAAGCTGTGATACCAAAAATGAAAGAAAAAAACTTTGGACGCATAGTCAATATAACTTCAG
>ENA-OSEY01002399-OSEY01002399.1-marine-metagenome-genome-assembly--contig:-NODE-2399-length-12139-cov-16.479357_pt1 | contig 12139 bp, 7 predicted proteins | sample MGYA00248465_ERZ534230 | MGnify/ENA primary metagenome ERZ534230 (study PRJEB26409, sample SAMN06344110) | marine metagenome | isolation source: Sea water from surface | place: Atlantic Ocean:Southern... | reverse complement strand
AGCAATTCCAACAGAACTTAATGTTTTAGAAGCAGATGTATTTACTGAGTTTTTTAAACCTAATTCTTCTCTATACCGTCCAGTAAAGTGAATTGCGTAGTCTACTCCTAAACCTAGGATGATGATCGTTGAAATTTGTGAAAGTTGATTTGGTGCTCCAATAATATCTAAATAACCTGGTCCAAGTACAACACCAATTCCTTGCATCCATAATATAGCTAGCATTATTGCAGCCAAACTATTGAATATATCTGCAAAGGTTCTTCTAGAAGATTTAAAAAATCCAAATGTTTTTGTTGGTTTTATAAAGAAAATAAATGCAAGAACTAAAAAGATAATACCAAAAGCTGCTCCAAAAAGCTGGGCTACTTCTTCTAAAAAGTCATCTTGTTCATCACCAAAAAGTAATGCTAAAGAAAATCCAGCAATATCAATATTTTCAAAGTCATCACTTAGCTCAAGTAATTCTTTGTTTAATTCATTTTCTAATCTTGGTTGAACTTCAAAAGCTCCCTCAAATCCATATTCACCTTGAATTATTGCTGAATTGATGGTGATTATTCCTAGTCCTGCCGTTGCTGTTACTGCTTCTTCATCATATGAGCTAGATAAAAGTGCAGATGCAAACTGTTGAAATTCTGGAGGCATTTGTGCTGATGTAGCCTTATAAAGTTGTTTAAATTGTTCATCAGTCAAACTACTAACATCTAGCATTGGATTAAATGCTTTAGCAACATCTATAGGTGCAAAAAACCCTTGAACTAATCCTTGATTCGGATCATTTACAAGATAATCATATAACTCACTATTTTCAATTACTTCAATTGCTGCAGTGTAAGTTTCATAGCCTTCAACAGTTAGGACATCTTCACCTTCAAAAACAAGTTGAAGAACACTTTGAGTACCTGATCCTCCAAAATAATCTGAAAGTTTGCCTTGAGCTTCAATTTCTGGAGTATCAATTTCTCCCCCAAATCCAGTATCTAATTCCTCTGCTTGAGTAGTCATGTATCCAAAAAATCCAGTGATTCCTAAAATCACAATAATTGTGATTACAGGGAATCTAGTTGCAGCAGATGAAAAGAAGTTAGTTAATAATTTCATGATTGATACTTAAATTGCATTATTAAATATTAAACAACGTAAAGATTTACTTGTATTTATAACATTAAAAGTTTGTTAAATGTTTTCTGATAACTTACTTATAATTATGACGTGAAAAAGTTGGGCCTTTTATTAATAGCAATATTTATATCACTACAAACATCAGCTGTTGCTCATGATGGTGAAAATGAATTGGAACAAAACAAAATATTTAATGGTATTGAAAATTATGATGTCATATCAATTTCTCAACCTGGGGTTCTTTACTATAGCGTTACAAATCAAATTTTAGAATCTGTAAAAAACCTAGGGAGTAAAGTTACTTTCATTGGAAGGGCCAATATTGGACTGCACAAAGTCCTAGATAGTTATAACAATGAAACTTTGGTTACTAATCCTGATTACCTTTACAGTCTTTCTGTGAAAACTATTGAAAACAAGTATGCAGATTTATTTTATTCAGACGAAGTTAGTAATTTACTGAAAGAAAATAAGGTTATAGTGTCTCAACTAACTGCAGAACAATATTCTCTGAATACCGGCGATAAATTGGTTTTAGTTGGAATGAATGAAGTTATTACAGAATTAGAGATAGGAAAAATAATTCCCGATTCTGAAATTGGATGGTTCGAAGCACTGGTAAGTAAAAAAATAGGTTACGAATTAGGAATCAATAGAAATATACAAGCGATTATTTGGGACACAAAGGTTACGGAGAATCATTTTGTAGAGCTTTATAGAAATATTAAATACAAACAACTTAGAATTACATTTAGAGATTCTAAGCCAAACAAAAACTGGGTTTTACCTACTGCATTAATAAAAAATTATTTTGGTGATTTTCAAATTAAAGAGAGAGATGGGACATGGATCATTGTTGAACCAGCATGGAGAAATGAAAATATTGAAAGAAAAAATATGCCAATAATTGGTCGAGCCACTTGTAACAAAATTATGTGGAAACCTCTTTTGGGAGCGCTTAATCAGGTAATTGAGGAAGGTTTGGAAAACACATTGTCTAAAGAAGAATTCCAAAAATCAGGTGGTTGTTATGCGCCAAGAAGAATTAATAGATTCAATGCCGGAGGAGCCATATCAAGACATGCATGGGGTATAGCAATTGATATAAATGTTAAGTCTGGATATCACCCAAGAGTTGTTGAAATTTTTAATTCATGGGGATTTGCGTGGGGAGGAACCTGGACGTCTCCAGATGAAATGCATTTTGAACTAAGAGATTTGTCACCCAGTATTTCTCAAGCCAGCGGCTAATCCATTTACTGAAAGAAGTAAGGATGTTTTTTCATAATCTGTTAATTCATTTTTCTGTAATTTTTCTAGTAAAAAAACCTGAATTAGTGATAAAGGATCAAGGTAGGTATCTCTAATTGCTAGTGTGTTCTTTAAAATTTTATTTGAATCGAGTAATTCTTTCGACAACGTAATGCGTTTTATTGCACTTTCAACTTTCAATGATTCTTCAACTATGTTCTCGTATAAATAACTCATTTCTTTTTCTACAAGGTTTTCTGCATAAAACTTTGAGATATTTAAATCTGTTTTGGCAAGCGTCATTTCAATACTGCTCAACAAATTTTGAAAAAATGATGATGAGTTATATATTTTTCTTACTTGGTTTATTCCAAATTTATTTATTAATTCTTCTAAAGCTGTTCCTGAGCCATACCAGCCTGTGATTGTCTGTCGAGTTTGAGCCCAACCAAATACCCAAGGTATTGCTCGATAGTTTTTAACAGAGCTAATTTTAGATCTTTTTGAGGGTCTCGATCCAATATTTAATACAGATAAGAGATTAACTGGAGTGACAGATTCAAAATAATAAATTAAATTTTTGTCTTCAATCAAAGATCTATATTTTTTTGAAGATAATTTAGAAAGCTCATCAAAGAAATTATGTTCATATTTGATTTCACGATTCTTTGTTTTATTTGCCTTAAAGAATGCGAATAAACCAAGTTTCAGATTTTCTGTTGCAAGACTAGTTGTTGAGTACTTATCAGATATAACTTCTCCTTGTTCGGTATATCTTAATTTGTTTTTTATTGTTCCCTTAGGTTGTGACAGAATTGAGTTATAAGTAGGTCCGCCTCCCCTACTAATAGTTCCACCTCTACCGTGAAAGAATGAAATATCGATATTATGTTTCTTACCAGTACTGAATAAAGCAATTTGAGATTTATACACTGACCATTGTGAAGCTACAATTCCTCCATCTTTATTTGAATCCGAATAACCAAGCATTATCTCCTGATTATTGTTGAAATTTGTTAAATGTTTTTTGTAATCTTTATTCGCAAAAAGATTTGAAATTATAATATGAGATCTTTCAAGATCATCAATTTCCTCAAACAAGGGAACAAGCATAGGAATATCAGACTTATTTTTAATTAATTTTTTACAAAATTTAAATAAATTTAAGATATCTTTCTCATTTTTAGTCATTGATAAAATTATTGAACTTATGACAGTATCACCGTATATTTTTTTCCATTCCGGAATTCGTTTTATGAGAGTTGTAAATTCAGAGTATTCTTTTTTGAAATCTTCATTAAATCTCAAGACATCTGCATTTTCTCTTATATCCATTTCGACACCATGAAATTTGAATTGATTCACGTAATCAATAAAATGTCTTAAATCTAAAGACGAAGAATTGTTCTTAAAACATTTATTTACTTCTTTTTCAAATAAGTTGAGATCATCCTGAAATTCAGAAAAAGAATTATATCCTTTTTTATTTTTCTGAAAATTGTCAAGTCTATGAAAAACAAGTGAAAGAAATATTCTAAAAGGCTCGTCAAAATTAATTTTTGTGTAGTGACGATATTCTTTATTTAACAAATTTGAGTATTCTTTAATTTTTGACATAAGTAGTCGAGGCTCATCTGCATATAAAGTTGAGATACTAAAACTCTCTGATAGATTTATAATTTTTTCTTTATAGATTTGAATAATCTGATTTGAGTAAATTTTTAAAGCTTCTTCGGTTACTTTTAAAGTAACAAATGGGTTTCCGTCTCTATCTCCACCAATCCAAGTACCCAGCTTTATTATATCTTTTTGGTTTATTTTATTTTCGGTGAATGTCTGGTCAATTTCATCGTAAACATCTGTATATAAAATGCTTAAATAATACAAAAGAGTTTTGACCTCATCAATAGGATCTGGTTTTGTTGACCTAACTTCTCTCGTGTACCAAAGTTGAGTTATTAAATTATTAATTTCATTTAAATCAGTTGAATTATTTTCGGAAATAATTTTTGCAATTTTATAAAGCTTTTTTAAGGTTGATTGCCTTGCACTCTCAGTAGGGTGAGCAGTAAAAACTGGTGAGAATATAAGACTGTCCTTATTCTTATCTAAATCATTTTTATCAATTTTGTATTGAAATTTTTCTCTAAAGACTTGTTCGGAAATATTCGAAAGATAAAAAAATAATGTGAATGATTTAGTCAGAGTCAATAGCTCAATTTCATCTAAGGTCTTTAATCTTTTATAAATTAACTCTAAAAATTTAGAATTTTTTGTTGATCTGTATTTCTTTGAATTAACCCTTATTTCTTCAACTAGTTCAAAATTATTTTTACCAGCTTGTTGTTTAATTACATTACCTAATTCACTTCCAAGAATATTTATAGTTTGAGATAAAGTACTGAAATCTGGGTTTATTTTAGATTCTTTCTGCATCATCTATAAATTCGCTACCTGTTGCATCAAAAATTGGTACATTTATTTTTGAAAAATTAATGGATGAAAATTCTGAATGTGGAGTATGCATTAATAACATATCATATTTCTCAAAATTTTCCTGAGAAGTTTCCTTATTAACTTGCTTATTATCAACTATCAAAGAGTCAACAAATGGATCGTAAAATGATATTTCAACACCCTTTGAATTAAAGTTTTCAATTATATCCAATGCAGGAGATTCTCGAGTGTCACTTATGTCTTTTTTATATGCAACCCCAAAGATTAATATTTTTGAATTTTTCATTGGTTTTTCTAATTTATTCATTCTTTCAATTATTCTGCTTACAACATATGCTGGCATAGAGTTATTGATTTCCTGGGCTAATTCAACAAATCTTACAGGTTTTCCTATTTGTCTTGTCTTAAATGACAAATATTTTGGATCTATCGGTATACAATGGCCACCTACACCAGGTCCAGGCCTAAAAGATTCAAATCCAAATGGTTTTGTTTTTGCTGCCTCGACAACTTCCCAGATATCAATTTCTAACATATTGCATAGGATTGCGAGCTCATTGATAAGGGCAATATTGACCTGTCTATAAGTATTTTCAAGAAGTTTCACCATTTCAGCTTCTTTAGTTCCAGATACAACAACAACAGTATCTATTATTTTTTCATAAAAAGATTTAATTTTTGATAATGAATCATCATTTATCCCACTTACTACTTTTGGAGTATTTTTGAAATTCCATTCTTTATTACCTGGATCAATTCTCTCCGGTGAATACCCAAAAAAGATATCCTCACCAGGTTTTAGATCTGATATTTTTTGAATTTCTGGTATAAGTACCTCTAAAGTTGTACCTGGGTAAGTTGTTGACTCGAGAATAATAATTTGTCCCTTAACAGCATTATTTGCTATTTCTTGAGCTGCACTAATTACATAACTTAGGTCAGGTTTGAAATCTGTAAGTGGGGTTGGAACACTTATAACAATATGTTCACAATCTCTTAAGGTACTAGAATCATCTGAAAATATTAGACCTGATTTGATTGATGTATTCAATGTTTTGTCACTAACATCTTCAATCGGTGAAACACCTTGATTTAGTTTCAATACTTTTTCAGAATTTACATCATATCCAAAGACTTTTAGACCAGCATCTACAGAGTACACTGCCAAGGGAAGACCAACGTAACCAAGGCCTATTACTCCTAAATCATACTTAAATTTACTCATATAATTCTTTAAAGATTCTTTCAGATGTTTTACCATCCCAAAATTTAATTTCTTTTCCTTTTGAAAGTTTACTCTCAATAGTGGTGTTTATTTCATAAATTATATTTTCTGTATCAACACCAATTACTTTATTTGTTCCTTGGGAAACAGTAATTGGTCTTTCTGTTTCATTTCTTAAGGTAAGACACTTTACATTTAAATAAGTTGTTTCTTCTTGCAGTCCACCTGAATCAGTCAAAACTAAATCAGAACTACTGACAAGACCTAAAAATTCAATATACGATAGCGGGTTTAAAATTAATATATTCCCGTGTTCAACCTCATTATCAATTATGTATTTCTTCAATCTAGGGTGTGCTGGAAGAATAATTTGATATTCATTAGTAAATTCTTTTAGTCCTAAAAAAATTTTTTCTAAATTTTCATCAGTGAGATTTGATGGCCTATGTATCGTAACAACAAAATATTTATCTTTAATATTTAATTTATCTTTAATTTGATCAGAAGACTGTAATATTCTTGTTAAATTCTTCTGAAGTGTATCGATCATAATATTTCCAACATTTTCAATATATTTTGCAGACAAGTTTTCTGATTTTAGGTTATCTACAGCGTCATCTGAAGGTGCAAATAAATAATCACTTATAGAGTCAACCATTATTCTATTTCGCTCTTCAGGCATTTCCATATTTCGTGACCTTAATCCAGCTTCAACATGAAATAACTTCATCTTTTTATTTTTTGTAGAAATTGCAGCTGCAAGAGTTGAGGTTACATCACCAAAAACACCTACATATTTTGCTTTATTGGTATCGAATAATGTGTCTAACTTATCAACGATGTAGGTTGTTTGTTTGTTAATGTTTGTAGTGGGAGTATCAAGATAAATATCGGGTTGTCTAATATTTAAATCATCAAAAATATTTGAGGACATACTTTTGTCTTTGTGCTGTCCTGTATGAATAAAAAGAGTATTTACATTATTTTCTTCAAAATATTCAAGCAAAGGTGCTGCTTTAATAAAATTTGGTCGTGTACCAACAACTAATATTGAATCGTAATTTTTTATCACTACTTTATGATTTTAGTCATAGTATTAATGCTTAATGAACAACTATTATTGAATTGGTGAAAAAAATAGTATTAAATGCCTGTGGTGTAAAGTCTCTTGGTGGATTGAAATTGTTCCTTGAAGCTTTTGATTTCTTTTCTAAAACTGATTCAAAAATACTTGTTTTATATTCAGAATCAGAATTTTATAAAGATCTGAATAATCAATTTTATGAAAATCCCAGAGTAAAGTTTTACAAAACAACTAAGAAAAGATACTTACACCCATTTTTAAATTATTTTCTACCTAAATTAGTTCTTGAAGAGATCAATAATGGAGATGCAATAATCCATTTTGGAAATTTTGGTTTTAAAACACTAAAAAAGTCTTTTGTTCTAATTCAAAATATACTTCCTTTAGTAAAAAAAGATACAAGAAATGTAATCCTAAAAATACTTATGAAGAGAAGTATGAAATTTTCAAATTTTATACTTATACAACTTGAACATTTAAAACAAGATATTGATAAAAACTTTCATTCAAAAATAATACAAATTGGAGAAACAACGAGTTCAAATGTTCAAATTGCAAACAAAAGTGGGAAAATTGTTCTATTTGGAAGTAATGTTGAAAACAAAAATTTTAATTTTATGAAAAGTGTTTTAGAAAATTTACCAAATAAGAAAAAAATCACTGTAATTAACCCAACTACAGGAATGGAGAGCTTTAATGTTGTGCGTACAGAAACTCATTTTGAAACATTAGAGTTAATATCAGAAAATGAAATTTATTTTCATGCAAGTGAGTATGAGACTGTTGGTTTACCTTTATATGAAGCCCAAAACCTTGGGTTAAAAGTTGTAGCTCCAATATGTTCTTACACACAATATTTTAGTCCAGAAAGTATTTTTCTTTATGAGATGAATAATCTTAAAGATGCTTTAAAAAAAATTGAGGATGCTAAATCGTCTGACATTGAATCAATAGATACTCTAAATTATTCTGAAAACTGGAAAATAGTTTTAGACAATATCTAAATTATCAACAATTGATTTAGCTGTAAAGTTTTTAATAAATTTATCTGAGTCAAAATTATCAATATTCTGAAACAATCTCTCCTGTAATGTAATAAGCATTTTTTCAGCATCGTCTTTATTAAACGTTAATAAATTATCAAATTCATTACTTAATGATATTACTGGGTCGTCGTCAATTTCTGTAAAGTGAATTATTGGTTTTCCAGTGGCTAAATATTCAACAACTTTACTAGGAATTTGATTTGGATTTTTATTACCTATTGAAAGTAAACAATGTGAGGAATTTACCATTAGTTCTTGTGCTTTTTCTCTTGATACTTGTGAATAAAAATTATGATTATTTTCATTTATATCACACGACTTAATAATTCTTTCTGAGTCTTCATTTACATACCATGAAAATTCAAAAATATTATTATCAGCTACCGCATTTAAAAAAGAATTAGGTGATCTTACACCTTTTGTAAATATTCCAAAATAAGATATTTTTATTGGTTTTAGTGAATAATCGTATACAAGTGATTTTTCGAAAAGATTTTTATCAAAATTACTAATGGGATTTGCGACAACTAATTTTTTACTTGGTATTTTAAAATATTTTTTATGACTTTCCAATGCATTTTTATGAGTGAACAATATTGTATTTGCTAAAGAGTAAAATTTTTTTTCATAGTGATTATTCAAACCTGAATATAATAATCGATTATTCTCTGGTGCATCAATTTTTAGACTAAATGGATCTCCAATATCCATAATCCAATGCTTCTTTTTTTTCTTGTTAATGATATAAGCTACAACGTGTGACGAAAAAGGCAAGCTTACAGAAATAATTACATCGTAATCAGTAGTTATATTATTTCTATTTTTAAATATCTGATAAATCCAGAACATCGAATAATCAGGCCATGCTACAAATTTAATAAAGAATCTATATATTTTTTTTAGTAAACTGTAGAAAAATTTTGTCCTTAATTTTTTTGATTCAGCTCTTTTTGATTTTTCTCTAAGATTTGAGACTATGTTTAAATTATTTTTATTACCAAAGTAAAGGACATTTATATTTTTGTTTTCAAAATCTGGATATGTGCCAGTTAGTAATGTAACTTCATGACCTTGGTTTGTAAGTTCTTCGATAATTAATTTCCATCTTGTTGTTCGTGGGCTCACATGAGGTAAATATTGATGAGAAATGATAAGGATTTTACTTTGCTTTTTCAAATTAATCTTTTGTATCCCTCTGAAAATTCAAATTTTGCTCCATTTTTTTGCTCTCCCCAATTATTATATGGTTTAATTTGAACATCTTTAGAAAAATCACTTATCGATATTATTCCATTATCAATAATAACTTTTCTAAAAATTTCTTTTCCATTAAATAAAGCAGAACCTAAAAACTTAAATTTATCAAAATTCAAAACTTTTCCATCACTTGCATGTGCAAGTTTAAAGCAATCAAATTCAGATTCATATGGAAAATCTAAATCTGTATTTGGACCCCAGTGGTATATCATTGATCTAAATTTATTTCTTAAATCAATATTATCTGTATAAGTACCGGTACCTGGGTCTCTCGCAATCCACTTACCATCTGTATAACACTCAATAGATAATTGATCATAATGGGAATGACCACCAATACCATTTTGTCCCAACTTTCCGCATCTAATGCTAAAGTGCTCAGTCCCCTCATCATTACGCCAGATAAAAATACCAAAATCTTCAAATGAATATAAATTGAAATCTTCATTAAAAACTTTTATGGGTGGATGGTCAACTCGTAAATAAGCATCTAAATTTATTTCTTTATTGTTAAAATATTCAATTTCTTTTGTATGTAAATTTTCATCTTCATCGTTTATAAAGTGTTGGATTAAATTAATTAGCCAATCCATTTTTAATGGGTTGTCTTCGTCAAAATAGAAATAAAAGATTCTCCCAGAATCATTATCCCCTATCTGTGATAATTCTCCGTTTACCATTAATAGACTTATTAAGTTTTTGTTTGATTTAATTAATTCATTTAAGGTTTCGATCAAATACGAATTTGGTTGGATAGTCTCTATTGCAAGTTTACAAAGTAACAATGCTTCAGTAACAAAAGCAGAATAGTGTGAAGATCCCTCAAAATTAGTCCCATCTTTATGGAATTGATCATCTAATTGAATACTTAATTCCTTCAAAAAATAGTTTAAATCTCTTTCCCTATCTTCAAATTTATATGTAGCTAGTGTAAGTATTATTGAACAAAGTTCTATCAAATAGTGATTTCCAACAACATTTCCCTTATTTTCAAGATTTTCAATAATAAATTGATAATGCTGACTTATAAATGAGTCAATTAAATCTTTATTATTACCAAATATTTTTGAATCTAAATCATTTTTTTCTATAAAGTTACGATGAAATATGAGATTTATATTTCTTATTGCTACTTCCATTGGACTGTTCCAATAAATCAATGGAAAGTTGTCTACTTTTATATCTTCATGAAAATTATGTTCTTTTTTTAATATTGATAACAAATCTAATTTTTGAAAAAATTGAAGTCTAGATGCTTCATAAGGGACTTTTACATCACCTTTATTGAAATAAGCAGGTATGTATTTATTATGTGACTTGAAATCAATGTCATTAAAAATATCCTTAGATGTTAAATAATTATCTATTTCTTTTCCAAATATTTTTTTTGAGTAATTAACTTCATTATTTATGTTTGTTAATAAATAAGAAAGTAACAATTCGTGATAGTTTGGATAGCTATATACAAAATTATAAATTTTAGATGGAATCTTAATTTTTTTTGCAAATAAGTTTCTTAAATTCAATCTTATTCTTTGTAAAAAAAGTTTAAGCATAAGATTTCCTAAAACTATTTGAAGTCAGCATTGAGATAATGATTTGAGAAGTAAGAATTGACAAAATTGCCGGATTGGAAATATTTAAATTATGAAGTATGAAATAAACAAAATAAGAAATTAATGATCCTAAAACAATAATCTTCGTAATATTTACTTCAAAACCCAATGCTCTAGAAAAAATAATATTGATTCTAGACCAAACCATTAAGGGTAATGAAAAAAGAATCAATGAAGTTTGAAAAGATACTTCTCTAAAATCTTCTCCAAGAAGTGATACAAAAATATTTCCTGCAGTATCTCTTAATAAGTAAAACGTAACCGGAATAATAAATGAAATAAAAAAAACTTTCTTTAAACGCTGTCTGATGTTTTGAATTTCGTCTTTGTCTTTTGCTCTTGATAACTCTGGAAATAATATATCAAGACTTGCCGCCAAAAGTTGAAAAATAATTTCTAATATTCTTCTGGACCATGCCAAGACACCGAGGGCAGGACCAAAATAAAATAAACCTAACAAAACTATATCTAATTCAGAAATCAAAGCACTAGAAAATGTTGTAAGAACCATTTTTCTTCCCGAATTATTCAGCTCTTCTCTTGTCGACTTATCTTTATCTGAACCTCTATTTCTCTCGGTTTTTGGTATGTAGTAATGAGCGACTAGAAAAAATACAAATAATATCACCGCTTGGTATATTACAACCCATATTATTTCTAAACGATTAACTACAATAATCCATGCACCAAATCCGTAAAGGATTGTTCTTATGATTATTTGTTTTGATGTGATTACAAAATTGCCATCTGCTTGAAAATATGCCATTGCAATATGAATCATTTCGTTAAAAACAAACCCTATAAGAAAAATTGCTGTTATAGGATAATCTCTACCAAATAAAATTGTTAAAGGGAAAATTACCGCTAAGGCTACCGAAAGATTTCTTAAAACCAGAAAATATGAGTTAGCAAAAAGAGAATCTTTAAAATTAACATTTTGAGCTCTTAACTTTGTAACAACTAATGCAAGAGATAATACAGTTGCTGTTCCAATTAAAACTGAAAGACTTTTTGAAGCTGCATATTCACCATATATTTCTGCTCCATACTCTCTACTTATTATTGTGATTAAAAAAAA
>ENA-OSEY01002398-OSEY01002398.1-marine-metagenome-genome-assembly--contig:-NODE-2398-length-12143-cov-2.758246_pt1 | contig 12143 bp, 9 predicted proteins | sample MGYA00248465_ERZ534230 | MGnify/ENA primary metagenome ERZ534230 (study PRJEB26409, sample SAMN06344110) | marine metagenome | isolation source: Sea water from surface | place: Atlantic Ocean:Southern... | reverse complement strand
CCGGGTAATGGTCTGTCGTGGAACTCGCAAGATCGTATGCATATTAATTCATCTTCAACAGTTTCAAACGTTATGACTGGTCCTTTTTGGGACCCTAAGCGCGGCTGGCCTAACTCCGTTAGGGTTAAAGATAAGCAAGGAGTATGGAAAGAAGTGCAAATTGAAGCTAATGGCGATGGTACTTTTACTATGGTTCCTCGAGATCCCTATAAACATGAACGATACGATGATATATTGCTATATATGCTTGGTTTTAAATCACCCGAAGAAGCAAATACACGTTATTATTTATTTAACGAAAAGGAAATCAATTTGAAAGATTGTTTTTTCCAAGACGATAGTAAAGGTGAGCCTTTAAAGGCAACTGCTGGTTCTAAAGGATTGTACTGTTATGATAATATTATCGATCAATCTGAATATGGGCAGATTGAAGAATTCGGTGTACAAGAAATGATTGATATGTTTGGTCCAAGAAACCCTTCTTATAAAAAGTCATCAAAGCATTTGAACGTTGGAGTTATTTATTTAACAAAAGATCAACCAACTGAAGCTGAAATAGTGTGGAATCATTTAAAATATGAATGGTGGGCTACCAAAAACGAGTGGGTTTCCGATATAGGTGGAACTTGGTCATTTGTGACAAGAGGGTTATCTACAATATCTACGGGGATACCAAAGAAATAACTAAAAGATAACTTCTGTACCAAAATAAAGATTTGCTAAAGGAGCTGGCTCATAAAATCTCCCTCCCCATGCATTAACTCTAAGATTTGAATAGTAATTCTCATTTAGTACATTATTTGCGCCAACGTGCATTTTAAACCTTGAGCCAAAAATTTGAAATTCATTCCCCAATCTTAAATTCAAAACGCTATAAGGATTAGTAGTTTGATCGTTCGAATCATTTAAGTAGATATTGCTATATCTAGAAAACCCCATTACCATAAAATACCCTTTTGGGTTTATGTAATAGATATCTGTATTGAGTAAATTTTGAGGCAATCCTGGTAATCTATTGCCGTTCAAATCCTGGTTATTTTTAATATAATTAGAAAATTCAAACTGAGAATAAGAATATGCAAAGTCAGCTCGGATATTATTCCCTAGATTGGTAGATAAACTTACTTCAATTCCTTCTTTTTGGGTTTCACCGACATTTCTATAATAGGTTTTCCCTGGGCTACTTTCTAACTCAAAAGAAGTGATCTCATTATCGATTTTTGATCTATATAATGAAAATTCATAGAATAAATCATCACGGACATATCCTTTTAATCCTATTTCAAAACTATTGGATACTTGTGGGGTAAGTCTAGAATTAAAGCCTCCAATTGATGCGCTGTCAGGATCATTGCTAAGTTCATTTAACGTTGGTGTTTCATAATGATTTGAAAAGTTGGCAAATATACTTGAATTGTTATTGATTAAATATGTTATACCAATAAATGGACTGGTATTCTTTAGATTTGTAAAACCAGAACCCAAACCGTCAAATAAATAATAATCAACAGACTCAATTTTATCATCATCCCATCTAGATCCCCATATCACATTGATCTTATCATTCAATAGATAAGATTGCTGAAAATAAAATGCTTTGTTTATAAATGATTCTAACTGATCAAAAACTCTTGACCCTCTAATCCCTTTGATATTGTTATATCGCTTTCTCCTATCACTTTGATCACTGAAGTCAACACCAATTGTAGTGGATAAGGGTTTTTTTAAAAAGTAATTATCAATTATGTATTTAGCGCTTAAACCCCAATAAGATCTTTTTAAATCAACTTGTCCACCATTTTCAAAAGGCAATTTATTAGAAAAGATTCTTTTAGTATAAAAAGACAAAATATTTAGCTTTGAACTATTAGATATTTTCAGCTTGTATGAAGCTCCTAATCTATGCTGTAAGACTTTCTCACCAGATTGATAATCAATGTTTTGAATTCTGGCTGATCGTCTATTTTCCTCAGCTTGTTCTTTATTTAGTGAACCAGGGTCGTTAGATAATGGACTATCCACATAATTGTAATGCATGCTTAATGTCGAATTTTGATTTAATTCAAACAGTGATTTCATATTAATATTAAATGAATTCATTTCTGAGTTATCTCTATATCCATCATAGCTTTTGGATGAAATTTTCAACATATATTTTTGGGCATTTGCTCCATCTCCGATAGAACTTTGAATATTTCTATAGCCAAAATCTCCAATTGAGATACTAGATTTAATTTGTCTTTGCTTTGGATATGGCTCAGTAAAGAGCTGTATTACCCCACCTGATGCATTACCATAAATTGATGAACTACTACCTCTTATTATTTCAGCAGATTGAATAAATGATAAATTGATGTTGTCAACTTGTGATTGGCCATCAGCTGTAGTTTGTGGAAAGCCATCTACAAAAAGCTTTATACCTCTTATTCCAAAAGCTGATCGAGATCCAAAACCCCTAATTGATAATCTAATATCTTGGGCAAAGTTTTCATCGTTCATTATGAATAATCCAGGCACAGAGCGCATGGACTCTCCTAACGACATGCCCTTTTGACCAAATGTCAATTGTCTACTGGTAAGGCTTGATATTGAAAAAGGTGTTTCAATGGGATTTTTGCTATTTAAAAAACCCACAACTTGTATGGGTTTAAGTTCAAATCGCAACGTGTCAGAAGTTTCAGAGGCATTTAATGAGTCTGAGATATCTGATTGAGCTATAAGTAGTCCCTTAACCAAGAATAAAAAATATAGGATTAATTTTCTCATCTAATAATTTCATATTGATATTGAATGATACCATTTGCAATGTCATGTTCAACTATTTTGATAAACTTTAGTTTCAATTCTCCTATTTGATTTGAGAATAAAGACACTCCTTTACCAAAGATGTGAGGATGAGGAGTAACATATATATGAGTTAAAAAATCTATAAACCTACTATTTACAATTCCCCCTCCGATAACAAAACATTTTGATGATCTAATGTTTTCTATGATTTTTTTTGGGTCATCATTGCGATGTACTATGATTGGTTTACGACCGTGAAGCTCCTTTGGTAAAGTCTTGAAAGTGTGAGATCCCATAATTATAGGAAATCCCATAGTTTGTTTTTTAAACAATGAAAGATCTTGCGACCAATCAGTAACTTCAAAATTATTGCGAGCTATATATCCATCAACTGTTGTCGCTGCAATTAATATGATATCCAATATTATAATGTTCCGGCAGAGACTTCAACCAGATTTAGAGGATCAACATATGTCTTAATAGCATTATTGACTTGGTCAATTGAAACACTATTTATTATGTTGGGATAATCATCTAAATAAGAGATATCCCGACCTTTTTCATCATTCGACAATATTCTATTAGCTAATCCACCAGTGGTATCCATTCCAACTTTATAAGAACCAACAATGGTCTGTTTTTTGGTTTCAACTTCAGACTGACTAACCCCATTACTGGTCCACAAATTAATTTGCTTTCTTGTTGACTCAATTCCTTTTTCGATTAATTCAGGTGAAAAGGTAGCCCAAGTGCTCCAATATCCATCGCGCTTGTAGCTTGCGCTAGATATTGAGGAACCAATTCCATAAGTAAGACCTTCCTTATCTCTAACCGTTTGCATGAGTCTTGCAGAAAAATTTCCACCTAAAATATATATTGCCATCATTAATGGAATGTAATCCTTGTGATCTTGATCTATTCCGATCGACTGACCAATATAAACATCTGCACTAGTCTTATCTGGAATATGAATTGATTCCTTGTGTTCTACACTCTTTTGAGCAGTATCAAATTCTGAAATATCTGGAAGGTTTTGCGCTTTTAAAACTCCAAAGCTATCCTTAATAATACTGTTTAAATTATCGGGTTCAACATCCCCTACCGAAGCTATTCTCACTGACCCTAATCCAAATACTTGATCATGATAGTTTTGAAGATTTTCTATTGAGATTTTTTTTATAAGCTCTATTGATTCATCTACGGTTGATCGAAAATTTGGATGATCAGGATAATATATTTTTCGTAGCAATGCAATGTTCGCTTGCTTTCTGGTGTCTTCTTTATTGCGCTCTAAATTTCCCAATATTCTTGTCTTTAATAGCTCCAATTCGTTTTCTTTTAAAGAAGGGGTGCTAAGCTGCTCTGCAATTAAATGCATGATCGTCTTTAGATCCTTTTTCATACAGTGCGCAGTAAAGTTGATATGATTACTCGATGAAGAAAAACTTATCTCAGCTCCAATTGAATCCAAAATATCACTTATCTCATATTTATCTTTTTGATCTGTTCCTTTATCAATCATAGCGGTAGCGATATTTGCTATTTGCTTATTATCTGTAGGTGCATAAAGAGAGCCACCCTCTAAACTTCCAGATATTGTGACAACGTCTTTTATAGCGGTAGTCATAGTTAGGGATCTGACCCCTTGCATGACTTCTATTTCATTTACTTTGTCTTTAAATAGCATCAATAATAGAGTTTTTATTTTTTTGGAATGAACCAACCAACGGTTGATTGATCTTCAACCAAATATTTTTTAACAATTGATTGAACATCTTTAACAGATACATTATTTATATTCTCAATAAAGTTTGTATAAAATTTCCAATCACCAATCGCCAACGCTTCATTCAATGCTCCTGCAATTGCATATGATCCATCTCTGCTAAACGAAATATCCGATGAGATTTGAGCTTTAGCTTTCTTTAGCTCATTTTCTGTAATCCCTTCGTTTGCAATTTTAGAATATTCATTTAAAATAATTGATTCCACTTTTTGATTATCTGTATCTGGGGTTAAGAAAGCATAGCTAATAAATAGGCCATTGTCTTTAAAAGGAAAATCATACATAAATAATGAAGTTGCTAATCCCTTATCAACAATGCTTTTATAAAAACGGCTAGACTTTCCATCAGTTAAGATTTTGCTTAAAATTTGAAATGCATATGTATCTTGATGTAGTCCAGCTGGTGTTTTATGAGCAACCCCTACGATTCCAGTTTGCCCAGATCTCTTAACGACAACCCTTCGCTCGCCCTCTTGATCAGGTTCAGCTGTGTAAACATCGGGTATGGGATTATCACTTTTGGGGTGTTCACCAAAATATTTTTTCACCATTTCTAATGCTTCTGACGTTTCAAAATCACCAATAATGGTAGCAGTAGCGTTATTAGGCCAATAGTAGACATTGTAAAATTCTTTTAAACGATCGGTGCTTACATTTTCAATATCTGAACGCCATCCGATAGTGGAATGATGATAGGGGTGAGCTTGATAAGCAGTGGCCCAGATATTCTTATCCAAAACATCAAATGGGCTATTTTCACCTCTCTCAAATTCATTCCTTACCACTGTCATTTCAGGCTGCCTGTCTTCATCTCTTAAAAATGCATATCGCATACGATCAGATTCAATAGCAATAGCTTTTTCTAAATGCTCGCTTGGAACTACTTCGAAGTAATTGGTTCTATCGTTCCAAGTAGTTGCATTGATTTGCGCACCAATACTCTGAAGCTCATCCCAGATAGCCGTACCTTTTTCTTTATTAAAATTTCTTGAGCCCTTGAACATTAAATGCTCTAATAGATGCGTAGATCCTGTATAACCAATAGCTTCATTTCTTGAACCTACATGGTAAGTAACCATAAAAGTTGCTACAGGTGCAGAGCGATCGGATAGAGTAAGAACTCTGAGGCCATTTGATTTTAAATTATATTCATTTATTCCATGCGACTCTTGAATAAAATTGAATCCATCTGGTGCTAAATTATTATTTGACAAAACTAAACCCCTTTGTTATTGGTTATTTCTTAGGAATATAGAGATCGGTTACGGTGCCTTCGAAAACTTCGGCAGCCATACCAAAGGTTTCACCCAAAGTAGGATGTGGATGAACTGTCAAGGAAACGTCCTCTGCATCAGAGCCCATTTCCATTGCTAGCATACCTTCTGATATGATATCGCCTGCTCCAGGTCCAACAACAGCAACACCTAAAATTTGCTTGGTATCCGGATCAAAAAGAATTTTGGTTTTTCCTTGATTTGCACCTATTGCAATAGCTCTACCACTTGCAGCCCAAGGAAATTCTGATTTTTTAAAAGGTATCTCTTTTTCTATGGCTTCTTTTTCGGTTAGACCAGCCCAAGCAACTTCTGGATCAGTATAAATAACGCTTGGGATTGCGCAAACATCAAAAGCTGCTGCATGTCCACATGCAACTTCTGCTGCCACTTTTCCTTGATGAGTTGCGCGATGAGCAAGCATTGGATTACCGCATATATCACCTATAGCAAATATATTTTCAACATTTGTTCTCTGATAAACGTCGACCCCTATAAAACCAGAATCTGACACATTTATACTTGTAGATTCGATATTTAACATACTGGTGTTAGGCTTCCTTCCAATAGATACCAGTGCCTTATCAAAAACATGATCTTCCTTTTTTCCATTCGATTCTATAACAACATTCAACTTGCCATCTTTTTGAGGTTTAACTTCAACTACTTTGGATGAAGTCATTATTGATTTGAATTGTTTTTTTAATTTTAAAACCAATGGCCTTAAAATATCTTTATCAGCGCCTGGAACTAATTCTGGAAAAAACTCAACAACGGAAACATTGGAGCCTAAGGTAGCATAGACCTGACCAAGCTCAAGACCGATTACACCGCCACCAATGACCAACAGATCATCAGGAATATCTTTTAGATCTAATGCAGTTCTAGATGTTAAAATAGATGGATGGCTTGCGTCAATTCCTGGAATCATAGCTGAAGAAGATCCTGATGCTATAATACACTTATCGAATGATACGCTTACCTCTTCATCTTCATTGACAACCTTAATTTCATCATTAGAAACGAACGAAGCTAGACCGTGCAAGGTTTGAACTTTTCTAGCTTTAGCCATTTGAGCTATACCTGTGTTTAATTGTTTAACGATTCTATTTTTATGGTCTCTAACAGCATCGATATCAATTTTAGGAGAGCCATAAGTAACACCCATTTTTGAAAGAGATGCGGCTTCATCCATTACCTTCGTAATATGTAATAACGCTTTAGATGGAATACATCCCCTATTCAAACAAACACCCCCAAGCTCTGCATCTCTATCTATAAGTATAACATTTTTTCCTAGGTCAGCAGCTCTAAAGGCAGCAGCATACCCGCCTGGTCCTGCCCCTATAACCACTATTTCACCGTGTAATTTTTTGCTCATAGATTAATCCTTAAAAAATGAAAGATCGTCCAAGATCTCTTTGAATCTTTTAGTAAAACGAGCACCAGCTGCGCCATCAATAATTCGATGATCATAGGATAAAGAAAATGGCATAATATACTTTAGTTCTGACTTTTTCTCGCTTTTATTAAAAGTATTTTTCCATACACTTTGGGATACGCCAATTATCGCAACCTCGGGTGGGTTTATGATCGGTGTGAAAAAACTACCGCCTATTCCACCTAAACTAGATATGGTAAACGTTCCTCCTTTTAGTTCAGCTGGTTTTAGCTTTTTATTTCTTGCCCTATTGCTAATGTCAACCAATTCTATAGATAAATCAGATATAGATTTTTGATCAGCGTTCGATATAACTGGAACGACTAACCCAGTTGGTGTATCTACAGCAATTCCAATATTAATATACTTTTTGATTACTAAATTGGTAGATGAACTATCTAAAGAGCTGTTGAACTCAGGCATTTCTTTTAGAACGTGTGTAAGCGCTTTAATTAAAAAGGGCAAGAAGGTGACTTTTATTCCATCCTTTAAAAGTTTTTCTTTTAGTTTTTTCCGGTAAGTATCCAGATCGGTTATATCAGCTTCATCAAATTGTGTAACGTGGGGGATGGTTTGCCATGCTGCCTGAAGTCTTTTCCCTGTAATTCTCTTAATCTTAGTTAACTTTTGATTTTCTATTTCTCCCCATTGAGAGAAATCTTCCTGAACAATAGGAGTTGGCATTGAAGAGCCAGATGATGATGACATCTGTCTCAGAATATAATTATTGAGATCATCTTTTGTTATTCGATTTTTTTCACCCGTTCCATTTATATGATTAAGGTTTATCTGTAATTCTCGAGCTAGCCTTCTAACTCCAGGAGATGCGAATATACCATCAGAACTTAAATTGAGATCTAATTTTGGGGCTTGTGTTGGAGGTGTATCTAGTAGGTCACTATCTTCAATCTCAGATTTAGGCTCTGATGAGTCTGTAATCTTACCAGTTTCATCTTCTTTTTTATCTTGATAAGAAGATTCATCAGAGGAGTCAATCTTCATGAGCAATTGACCGGTTGAAACCTCATCTCCTGTTGATACAAGTATCTCTTTTAGTGTTCCTGTAAAATCTGATGGAATCTCCATAGATGCTTTGTCTGATTCTAAGATCAAAATAGTTTGATCTTTGGTTATTTCATCACCTACAGAAACAGGAATTTCGCTAATCTCTGCTCCATCTATTCCTTCGCCTAAGTCTGGTAATTCTAAATCTTTAATCATAATTCTAAGAGTTTATTGGATCTGGTTTTTCTGAGTCAATATTATACTTATCCATAGCTTTTTCAATAACACTTTTTTCAATCTTTCCCTGGTCAACTAATGCTTTTAGTGAATTTAATACAATGTAATATCTATCGATCTCAAAGAATTTTCTCAAACTTTCTCTAGTGTCACTTCTTCCAAAACCATCAGTTCCTAAAACGTAAAATGGATTCTTGATATAAGGAGATATTTGATTTGGAACCATTTTAATATAATCTGATACAGCAACAATAGGAATCTCATTGTTAGAGATCGTGCTATTTAAAAAAGAAACTTTTGGATTTTCATTTGGGTGATTCATATTCCACCTTGAAGTGCTTTCAGCATCTTTTCGAATTTCACTATAACTTGTCACACTCCAAATATCTGATCTTATATCCCAATCTTCCTTGAGTAATTTATTTGCTTCTATCACCTCTCCCATAAGTGGGCCGCTTCCAAAAAGCGATACTTCCGGGTCAGTTTCTGGCATAAATCTATAAAGGCCCTTAATGATACCATCAGTCGCATTATCGGGCATAGGTGGATGAACATAATTCTCATTTTCAAGCGTTAAATAATAGATAACGTCTTTATCTTCCTCACACATCTCTATCAAACCTTGGTGGACTACAGTAGCTATTTCATAAGAAAAAGCGCAATCATAAGCTTTTGTATTGGGTGTAGCAGCCGCTGCAACATGACTATGGCCATCTTGGTGTTGTAAACCCTCGCCATTTAATGTGGTTCTGCCGGCTGTTCCACCAAGCAGAAAACCCCTAACGCGCATATCAGCTCCTGCCCATATGAAGTCCCAAATTCTTTGGTAACCAAACATAGAGTAAAATATATAAAAAGGAATAGTTTTTATTCCATGATTAGCATAGCTAGAACCAGACGCATTAAACGAAGAGATCGAACCACCCTCATTTATTCCCTCTTCTAGAATTTGACCATTTTTTTCTTCTTTATAATATAAAAACTGATCAGAATCTACAGGTTCATACAGTTGACCGCTATGTGCATATATTCCAATTTGTCTAAAGAGTGGGTCCATTCCAAAAGTTCTAGCTTCATCAGGAACTATAGGAACAATATTTTTTCCAATAGACTTATCTTTTGTTAATATAGTTAACAATCTAATAAAAGCCATAGTGGTCGAAATACTTCTGTCGCTTGATCCCGATAAGAGCTCATCAAAAATTTCAATTTTAGGAACACTGAGCTTGGGAGAATTATCTACTCTGGCTGGTATTGGTCCACCTCTCTTTTTATAAACTTTAGAGATGTATTCTGTCTCTTTAGATGACTTATCAAACGTAAAAAGTTTTGAACCAGATAATTGTTCGTCATTAAGGTTAATGCCTAATTCTTCTTTGAAATGCGTTATGGCCTCTTTTTCTAATTTCTTTTTTTGATGTGTTATGTTTCTTCCCTCAGTTGTTCCTCCCAAACCATAACCCTTCACTGTTCTTGCTAAGATAACACTAGGTTTTCCCTTGGTGTTAAGCGCATCGTGGTAAGCTGAGTAGACCTTTACAGGGTCGTGCCCTCCTGGTTTCATTTTTTCTAATTCGTCATCAGAAAGATGATCAACCATCTTTAGTAATTCTGGATACTTTCCAAAAAAATGCTTTCTTATATATTGACCACCTTCGACAACATATTTTAACAAGTCACCATCAACAAGCTCTTCAAATCGCTTTAAAAGTAATCCAGTGGTATCTTTTTCAATTAACTCATCCCATTCAGACCCCCAGATAACTTTAATAACATTCCAACCAGCCCCCCTAAAAGCACCCTCTAGCTCTTGAATTACTTTTGAGTTCCCACGAACTGGTCCATCGAGTCGTTGCAGATTACAATTTATTACAAATACTAAATTATCTAGTTTTTCCCTAGATGCGAGGGTAATGGCTCCCAAAGATTCAGGCTCATCCATTTCCCCATCTCCTAAGAAAGCGAAAACCTTTCTGTTGGTTTTATCGCTAAGACCGCGATCAATCAAATATCGCATAAATCTAGCTTGATAAATTGCCATAATTGGTCCAAGTCCCATAGAGACCGTTGCAAACTGCCAAAAATCTGGCATTAAATAGGGGTGAGGATAAGAAGATAAACCACCACCATCTGATAATTCTTGTCGGAAATTAAAAATCTGTTTTTCTGTTAATCTGCCCTCAAGGAATGCTCTAGCATAAATACCTGGAGACGAGTGACCTTGAATATAGATAAGATCTTGACCTTCAGGATGATCAGGACCTTTAAATATGTGATTAAAACCAACTTCGTATAGAGTTGATGCGGACTGATATGTAGAAATGTGACCACCTATTCCATCAATTTCTTTGTTAGCTCTATTAACAAGACTCATAGCGTTCCAACGAACAGCAGACATTATATTTTTTTCGATTTCTAAATCACCTGGGAAGTCGGGTTGCTGATTTGGTAAAATTGTATTTAAATATGGAGTGCTTGTATTAAATGGAAGTCTAGCACCATTTTTTTGTGCAAAATTTATTAAAGACTCTAAGAGATAGCGTGTTCTTTCATATCCATGATGTTCCAACGAATCACTTATGGACTCTATCCACTCATTAGTTTCAGCTGGGTCTGTATCTTTGTAGTTAATTGACATTATGATTGGTTTTTTAACAATTAGAATTTACTGATTATTTAGTAATACCTAACTTTGTTTATTTAGCGCCAAGAGATTTTACTTTAATACCCTCTTTTTCAAGATATATTCTTGTTTTACTACATACTGGGGCTGACGTATGAAGTTCCACAGGTAGATTGAAATTATTTTTAATAATATCGACGTTAGATCTTATTTTTTCTCCGTCTTTCATGATTATTCTACTTTTTCGATCAATCTCCATTATAATAAGGTTATTTTTTTTTAAAATCTTAATTCTCGATCTAATTCCAATCGATTTGGGCTCAATTAACATATTAATTTTTTGATATGCCAATTACTCCAAAACCAATTCTAGCGCCAGCATTGCCTGTTGGTTGACCCCCATCATCTCTTTTTGCATGCACCACAACGGATCTTCCTAAAACAGGATTAAATTGTCCAGAAATTGAAAAGGTGTCATCAGTAAAAGTAGTATCTACATTACCGTTGGAGTCAGATATTAAATTTCCAAAAGAACCTGCGTGTCTTTTTTTCTCTGGTGGAAGAGCATGTGGAAAACCATCTGGGTTAAAATGGCCACCTGCGCTTTTTCCGTCTTGTGAACGAATATCACCAAATTCGTGAATATGAAAACCATGGTATGAATTTGAATTTAAACCTGAAATGTTAACCTTGATAATGACCTCTGCACCATCTTGTTCAAATAAAACATTTCCCCTTGCGTTATAACCATTGCCAGGTTGAATAACGGCTACCGCATTTACATTTTGAGGTGGTGAGTTTTGACAAGAAATCAATAAAAATAAAAACGCTATAAAAAATTTATTCATGATAATTCCCCTTTTACATGCTTTAATACAGAGTCAAATTTAAATTCTTTAGTATATGCAAACCCATAAATATCGACACCAATATATTTCCATACTGTTGCAATAGCTCCAACCCATGATGTATAGTTATGGTTTATATCTA
>ENA-OSEY01002397-OSEY01002397.1-marine-metagenome-genome-assembly--contig:-NODE-2397-length-12144-cov-3.346151_pt1 | contig 12144 bp, 12 predicted proteins | sample MGYA00248465_ERZ534230 | MGnify/ENA primary metagenome ERZ534230 (study PRJEB26409, sample SAMN06344110) | marine metagenome | isolation source: Sea water from surface | place: Atlantic Ocean:Southern... | reverse complement strand
TAAGTTTGTCATCTGAGAAGTTAATTAATGAGGAGGGATGTCTATCTATTCCCGGATATTATGCGGATGTTAAAAGGCCGTCTGAAATAGAGGTTGAATGGTATGACTTAAAAGGAAAAAAGAAAAAGAAGAAATGTTCTGGCTTGCTATCAATTTGTATTCAACATGAAATCGATCATTTAGATGGAATCTTATTTATAGATTATTTATCGAAATTAAAAAAAAACAGAGCTCTCGAAAAGGTTAAGAAAATTCAAAAAAAAAATAATGAAGAGTCTAAATAAACTTTGTATTGGATTTTACGGTACATCAGAGTTTTCATTAAGCTTCCTAAAAGAGTTATTTTCTCAGAATATTAAAATTTCATATATTGTTACTAAGCCACCAATTCCTTCTGGAAGGGGAAAAAAAGTTAACATTTCACCTGTTCATGAATGGGGTTTAAAAAATAAAATTGACGTTTTAACTCCCGCAGATATGAAAGACAGAAAATTTTTAGACTATGTAAAAAAAAGAAAAATTGATTTCAATATTATTGTTGCATACGGAAATATTTTAACAAAAGAAATTATAAATATCCCAGATTATCTTAGTATTAACGTTCATGCTTCATTATTACCTAGGTGGAGAGGGGCGGCACCAATTCAAAGAGCTATCTTGTCAGATGATAAAGAAACAGGTGTATGTATAATGAGGCTAGATGAAAAACTCGATTCAGGTCCAATAATAACTTTGCAAAAAATTGTTATTGAAGATGATGATAATTGCGAAAATGTTTACAAAAAGATTGTTTTCTTTGGCAAAAAAATACTGAGAGATGCAATTTTCAAAATTATCAATGATGATGTTAATTATGTGTATCAGGATGAAAGATTTGTAACATATGCCGAAAAAATCAAAAAAAATGAAGCACAAATTAATTGGGAGAAAGATGCTCATGAAATTAATCAAAAAATTAAGGCTTTTAGCCCAAAACCTGGTGCTTGGACAATTATTCGAAATTCAGACACGAGAATTAAAATCCTTAAAGCCAACATAATTAAAGAAAAAGATTACCAAAAAAAGGATAAACTTAAGATTGGTGGGGTTGATGAAGATCTTGAGGTTAGATGTGGTAAAGATTTCTTGAAAATAAAAATTCTTCAAAGGAATGGAAAAAAACCAATTTCTGCAGTTGACTTTTTAAACGGAAATAAAATTTCAATTTCAGAATTTTGTTGATGGGAAGAATTAAACTTACAATTGAATATGATGGTAGTGAATACGTAGGTTGGCAAAAACAACAAAATGGTAGATCCATTCAAGAAGAAATAGAAATTTGTTTAGAAAAACTATTTAATTCAAAAATAAAAATTTATGTTTCTGGGCGGACTGATGCTGGTGTGCACGCCTTTGGACAGATTGCACATTTTGACCTAAAAAAATCACATATTGAAACAAAAAAAATATCAAAGGCATTAAATTATTTATTAAAAAAATCGAAAAATAAAATAACAATTCTTAAATCTGAAAAGGTTTCTGCAATCTTTCATTCAAGATTCTCTGTGAAAAAAAAAATTTATTTGTATAAAATTTTAAATAGATCAACGCCATCCTTTATTTTAGAAAATAGAGTATGGCATTTTCCAAGATTGTTAAATACTGGCAAAATGAAAGAGGCATCTCATGTATTAATTGGAAAAAAAGACTTTAACGCATTTCGCTCAATAAATTGTCAGGCTAAAACCTCAATTCGATCGTTAGAAGCAATAAAAATAAAAAAAAATAAAGACAATATTGAAATCAGAGTTTTTGGTAAATCGTTTTTACATAACCAGGTTAGAATTATCATTGGCACGTTGGTGAATGTAGGTATTGGAAAATGGGACGATGACAAAGTTTTCGAAATTTTGAAATCTAAAGATAGAACGAAAGCCGGGCCAACGGCACCATCATGCGGACTTTATTTAGAAAAAGTTACTTATTAAACTCATTCTTTAGAAATATATTTTTAATGAATTGATGGTAAATTTTGGTTAATTTATCAATACTTCTAACCTCAACCATTTCATTTACTTTGTGCATTGTTTTTCCTACCAGACCAAATTCCACGACTGGGCATATTTCTGAGATAAATCTCGCATCTGAGGTTCCGCCAGTGGTACTTAATATTGGGTTACATCTTGTAACTGTTTTTATCGATCGAACAAGTGAATCTGTAAGAATATTAGAATAATTAAAAAAAGACTCACCAGAAACTTTCGAGGAAAGTTTGTATTTTGTTGTCACTGATTTGATCCTTTTTTTTATAAGATTAATAACTTGTTGGGAATTAAATTTATCATTGAACCTGACATTGAATCTTATTTCAACTTTTCCAGGTATAATATTTGATGTGAAGTTTGACGAATCAATAGATGTAATAATTAATTTTGTAGGTTGAAACCTTTTTGATCCTGAATCAAAAGGTTTGTGAAGTTCTTTAAATATTTTTTCTAAATTATCTATTGGATTATCTGCTTTTTCAGGGTAAGCAACGTGTCCTTGTTCCCCAAGAACTTCTAATAAAAAATTAATACTTCCTCTTCTCCCAATTTTAATCATTTCACCGAGTCTATTTGGATTAGTTGGTTCACCAACTAAACAATAATCAATCTTTTTTTTTTTAGATTTTATCCATTTTATTAGACTTTTAGTTCCAAACTCTGCTTCTCCCTCTTCGTCTGAAGTTATAAGAAAAGAGATGGTTCCATCAAAAGCAAATTTATTCTCCTCAAGAAAGATTTCTGTAGCAACCATGAAAGATGAAATAGCCGTTTTCATGTCACTTGCTCCTCTCCCATATAATCTTCCATTTGTTATATGAGGTTCAAAAGGATTGGTTTTCCATTTTTTCAGATCACCTGGAGGTACAACGTCGGTGTGACCTGCAAAACAAAGGTTTGGTCCCTCGCCCCCTTTAAATGATGCATAAAGATTCTTAATTTTGTTAGTCCCAGACTCTAGTATGTGGCAGTTAAACTTTTTTTTCTTTAAAACTTTTTGAATATAATCTATCGCTCCAGAATTATCAGGCGTTATACTCTTAAATTTTATAAGTTTTGATGATAACTCAATTGTATCCATTATGACCTAAGAAGATCGTTAATTGACGTTTTTGATCTTGTTTTTGCGTCAACTTTTTTTACAATTACTGCGCAATATAAACTGGGACCGATTTCTCCATTTTTAAGGTTTTTTCCTGGTAACGATCCAGGAACCACAACGGAATATGGTGGTATTTCTCCAAAATAAATTTCTCCTGTTTCTCGATCTACAATCTTAGTGGATGCACCAACATAAACGCCCATTGAAATTACACTTCCTTCTTTAACAATTACACCCTCAGCTATCTCTGATCTTGCACCAATGAAGCAATTATCTTCAATTATTACTGGGTTAGCCTGCAAGGGTTCTAAAACTCCACCTATACCTGCTCCACCTGAAATGTGAACATTTTTTCCAATCTGAGCGCAAGAACCTACAGTTGCCCAAGTGTCAATCATTGAACCACTATCAACAAAAGCACCTAAATTTAAAAATGAAGGCATTAAAACAACGTTTTTTGCAACAAAAGCTGAATACCTTACTATTGCTCCAGGAACAGATCTAAAACTTCTTTTTGTCCATTCATCTTCGACCCAACCAGATGTTTTAAGATAAACTTTATCAAACCAGCTATACTGGCCTCTTCTCGAATTTGAAATCCCACTAGAAAAGATTACATTATCTTGAGTTTTAAATGAAAGTAAGATTCCTTTTTTTATCCATTCATTTGTAATCCAATTATCGTTTTTTTTTTCGCAAACTCTTATTTCACCAGAGTCAAGTAGTTGGAGAACACTAAATATATTTTTTTTTATATCTGGATCAGAAAAATTTAAACTTTCTCTTTCTTCCCAATATTTTTCAATTTCTTCTTTAACGTTTGAATTCATGTTTTTTTTATAATTTATAAAACTTTACTTATCATATCTAAAGCATTTATTACAGTTTTAAATCTAAAATCAATGTAAGATTGAGACTCACTACTTGATTTCTCTGAAATATGTATGGTAGTAAAACCCTTAAGTGATGCTGACATAAGATTTTTTTCTAAATCGTCAAAATAAGCAGTTTCCAAAGGATTTAGTTCATATTGTTTTATTAATTTATTAAGTGACGATTTCATTGGCTTTGGTATATAATTTGATTTTGTTATATCAAAAATGTCTAAGAACTGATCTTCGATTCCTAAACATCTCAAAATTTTTTTTGCATACTTATAATCACCATTTGTATATACGATTTTACGACCAGGGAGAGCTTGGAGTTTACTTCTTAAACTTTTAGAGTGTTTTAAATTCTTTAAATTAATATTGTGAACATAATTACAAAATTCTTGGGGATCAACTTCATAATGCTTCATCAATCCATAGAGTGTTGTTCCATATTTCTTATAAAAATTTTTCTGTAATATAAAAGATTTTGTTTCGGATAAATCAAGCTTTTTCGAAATGAATTTTTTCATCCTTTCGTCAATTTGAGAAAATATACCTAGATTTGGTGAATACAATGTATTGTCTAAATCAAATAACCAATTTTTCTTTTTTGCTAAATTTTGAATTAACATCAGCTGGTGATCAAAGTACCTACGCCTCGTTCAGTAAAAATCTCTAATAAAATGGCATGTGGAACTTTGCCATTTAATATAACTGCAGCTTTTACACCCTTTTTAACAGCGTTCACACAGGTCTCGATTTTAGGTATCATTCCTCCTGATATAGTTCCGTTTTTAATAAGTTTTTTTATATCGTTTAATGAAATCTCCGTTAATAAATTACCCTTTTTATCAAGAACTCCGTCAACGTCAGTCAAAAGAATTAATCTTTCAGAATTAATGTTTGAAGCGACGCTTCCAGCCATAATATCTGCGTTAATGTTGAAGGTTTCAAAACTCTTATCAAATCCTATTGGCGAAATAACTGGGACTAAATCAGATTGAAGTAGCCATTTTAAAAGTTCTTTATTAATTTTATGTGGTTGTCCTACAAAACCAATATCTGATAATTTAGAGGCTTTGAGGTTTGAACTGGGTATTTTTATTTTTTTTGTCTCTGCCAATAATGCATCTTTTCCGGATAAACCTATACCTCTTCCTCCTTCTTTATTAATTTCCATCACAATTTCCTTATTGATTGAGCCTGATAATACCATTTCAACAATTTTCATGGTTTTTTTGTCAGTTACTCTCAAGCCATTTATAAAGTTACTCTCAACTCCAAGCTTATCAAGCATATCTTTTATTTTTGGCCCCCCACCGTGGACAACAACTGGATTGATTCCAACTTGTTTTAGAAGCACAATATCTTTGGCAAAACTTGAGCTAAGATTTTTTTCTCCCATCACAGCTCCCCCTAGCTTAACGGTTATATTTTTACCTGAATATCTCTGCATGAATGGTAATGCTTTTGAGAGAATTGTCGCTTTATTAATTAAGTCTTGAGTATTTGTTTTGGAAATTTTCATTATAATTATTAGGAACTCATTAAGAATTTTTTCAGTAAAATAATAGTATTAACTTGCTTTATGCTTGTATTAAAGAACTTTTTATTTAATTTTTTACCCGCAATATCATTTAAATTTCTAAGATGATCAAGTTGGCACTTATTTTTAAGTCTGTCTTGTTTCGTAAAAACTATGAAAATTTTTTTTTTAATAAAAATATTCAATTGACTAATTATATCTTCGTCAATTTTTTTAAATCCATGCAAAGAGTCGATTAAAACAAGAAATTTACAGATATTTTTTCTTTTTTTAATGTAGTAGTCCACGAGTTTATTAAGTTTGAATTCATCACCTTTTGAAATTTTGGAGAATCCATATCCTGGAAAATCAACAATTCTGAATTTTCCTTTCAATTCAAAAAAAACTAGAGATCTAGTTCTACCTGGTGTCTTTGAAGTCTTAGCAATTTTTAAATTTGTAATAGAATTAACCAAAGAAGACTTTCCAACATTTGAGCGTCCCCAGAAAACTATTTCAGGAATTTCGTCTTGTGGTAGATCAGTAAATTTATGAGCCTCAGTTAAGAATTTCCAGTTCTCAGGCATTTGTCAACTAACCGGATTATCGGCTTTTTGTTTCTTTAAAAGAAAATACTGTTGAGCAATAGAAAGTATATTATTAATTGTCCAGTAAACAACCATTCCAGAGGGGAAAGTGGCCAATAAGAAAGTAAAAATAAATGGTAACATCATAAATATTTTAGCTTGAATCGGATCAGGTGGTGGTGGGTTAATCTTTTGTTGAAGATACATTGTAAGCCCCATTAATATTGGCCAAATACCAATTGTTAAAAACATTGGGGGATCCCATGGAATTAATCCAAAAAGGTTAAACAAACTTGTTGGATCGGGTGCAGACAAATCTTTTATCCATCCAAAAAATGGTGCATGTCTCATCTCAATAGACACAAAAAGAACTTTATAAAGTGCAAAAAAGATAGGTATTTGAATTAATATTGGCAAGCAACCAGATGCAGGATTAATCTTTTTTTCTTTATACATTGCAAACATTTCTTGATTCATCTTAGCTTTATCGTCTTTATATCTTTCTCTTAATCTTTGGATTTCTGGAGTTAAAATTCTCATTGCATTCATTGATTTAAAAGATTTATTTGCTAATGGAAAAAGCAAAACTCTGATACAAATGGTAAGAATTATTATTCCTATTCCGAAGTTTCCTGAAAGTCCTGATAGGAAGTGTAGGGCATAGAAAAGTGGTTTTGTAAGAAAGTAAAACCATCCAAAATCTACTGACAAATCGAGTTTGTTGATTTTTAGTTCTTGAATATATTTATCTATTAATGGAACTTCTTTTGCTCCAGCAAATACATATGATTTAATTTTCATACTTCCGTCATTGGGGAGTGATTGAATAGATTCGTTTATAAAATCAATTTGAACCGAATTTGGATTATTTTCGAGATTTTTAAATCTTGCTTTAAATGGTTTATCGTTTTCAGGAAAAATAGCAACCTGCCAATAATGGTCAGTAAATCCAATCCAACCATTTTTAGTAACTTCTACTATCTCATTTTCTTCCTCTATTTCATCGTATGTAACCTCTTTGAGAGTGTCATTAAAAACCCCCAATGGTCCTTCGTGAAGAATAAAAAATTTATTAGCCGGTCTATAATTTTTTCTTCTGAGATAAGAAAAATTAGTGATTTCAACAGTCTTACCTGATTTATTGATCACTTCGTCTTCGACTGAAATCATAAAATTATCGTCTACATTTATTTTTCGTTCAAACTCTATCCCTTTACCATTATTCCAAGAAAGTTTGATTTCTTCACCTGTTTTGAATTCATTTTTTTCTGCTTTCCAAAGCGAGTCTTTTCCAGGCATTTCTATAGATCTGTCAGTTGATGCCCAGCCTAATCTTAAAAAATATGGTTTCTCTGAGTTTGCATTAGATAGGATTTGAATTTTTTCATTCTTTCCGATAGTTCTAAAATAGTCTTTAAGAAAAAGTTCATCAAATGTTGCTCCATACAAATTAATTGAACCTTCAAGTCTTTTAGACTCAAAGTTTATTCTCTTTTCTTTATTTCTCCCTATTGATATCGACTCTTTACTCTCTAAGGTAGGAATATTTTCATCGGTCTTTTGAACTACAATAGGATTTTCTGGTGGTTCCTCTTGCGTTTTTATTTGAGTCTTTGGATTAAAGAAGAAATCATAGCCAATGAGCACAAATAGTGAGAAGACAACAGCTAATAATAAATTTTTTTGATTATCCATGTGCAACGGTAATATTAATATATGATAGTACTTTATATTTCAATATATTAAATTACTAAATTTTTTACCGTATCCAAAAAATCTTTTTCAAGTTCTGAATACTTTTTTTTTTCTATCTGTTTTTTTGGAATTATTTCAAGTTTTGTGTTCTTTGGCATTGAATTAAGGTTATTTACTACAATACTTCTGATAATTCTTTTTAGATAATTTCTTTTTACAGCATTGCCAATTTTTCTAGACACTGTTAATCCAAAATAAAAACCTGATTGAGAGGATAAAAAATAATTTATTATAAAAAATTGGGCGTAAATAGTTTTGCCTTTTTTTCTTATATCAAGAAATTCTGCACGCTTTTTTAAAACATAACAAGTTTTAGGCGGAGATTTTTTTTCTTCCTTTTTGTCTTCTTCTCGCAAGGACTTTTTTTCCTCCGGATGACGACATTCTTGATCTAAAGCCATGTCTGTTTTTCCTGACTCTATTACTTGGTTGAAATGTTCTTTTCATAATATTTCCTCATTATTGTTTATAACAGAAAAATACTTTTGTAAATTAATTTGTTAATTTCCTCTAACTGTTCCATCTCTTCTAGAGTCAGCTACGGCTTCAAAATTCTTTTTTTTTTTAATTATGATTGCAAGTCCGCTTGTTAAATTCCTTTTTAACGCATTTTGTTTTACAATGTCTCTTAATGAATCAGTTTCAACAAATATCTTATCTTTGATTTTGATATAATTTGGCTCGTTGATTGCTCTTTCGATATTTTTATTTAGATATAATGTTGAGATAAGCGATTTAAATACGTAAGAAATAATTGCTTTGCCGCCTGGTGAACCTACTGTCATATAAAAATTTTTATTACTGTCAAATATTATCAATGGAGACATAGAGCTTAATGGTTTTTTTTCAGCTTGAGGTCGATTTTTAATCAAAACACCTGAATCATCAGTAATTTTAAATGAAAAATCTGTTAATTGATTATTTAAAAAAAATCCATTGGTAAATAATCTAGAACCAAATGAACTTTCAATGCTCGAGGTTGCTGACAATACATTATTAAATTTATCAACTAAAGAAAAATGTGTGGTTGAGCTAAAGACCTCTTCAAAATTATGAATAAAAGATTTCTTTTTTAATTTTTTGAACTTTTCATAAGTTTCCACGAGATATTTTTCGTTAAGCAACTTTTCAATATTTACATCTACAAACTTAGGATCCGCCAGTTGATCATCTCTGATGGAATATACAAAATTAAGAATTTCAAGTAATTCGTTGACGTTATTTTTTAGTTTTTCCTCGTAAAATTCATATAAAATTAGAGCTTGTATAATGCATATTGTTCCAGAGGAGGGTAAACTAGGTCCACAAATTTTATAATTATTTTTTAGTGTTCTACATAATGCAGCTTTTCTTTCAGGTATATATAGTTTCAAATCATCAAGATTTAAGAACCCAGGATTATTTGACTCATTTACAACAGATACGATATCTTGAGCAATTCTACCTTCATAAAAGCTTTGCATATTTTCAGAAATTATTTCTAATGTTTTAGTGTAATCGTTGTTAAAAAATTTTTTTTTAGGATTAGTTTTTATACTTTTGTAAATTGAGTCAGGATATATAGAGAATAAATATTTTTCTTTATTTACCGCATTGATTAGCCTTTCTGGGGGGAAGAAACCGTTTGAAGAAAATTCAATAACCGGTTTTATAACTTCACTCCAATCAAGACTACCATAACTTTTATGAAAACTATATAAAGTTTTCAGAGTTGACGGAGTTCCAACAGATGAACCGCCAACAACAGCTTCAAAAAATCTTTTTGGTTTTCCATCTTCTTTTAAAAAAATATTTTCTTTAAAAATTTTTGGTGCCTTTTCTCTTCCATCAAAACTTACAGTTTTGTTTGTCTTTTTATTATAGTAAGTAAGAAATATTCCACCGCCCAGACCAGATGATTGAGGTTCTACTAAACCTAAAGTTAATTGAATTGCAACGGCAGCATCTGCAACAGTTCCGCCTTTTTCCAATATATCGTAACCTATTTTAGTGGCGTAATCATTAGCTGTGACAACAACAAAATTTTTGAATGTTCCCGACTTAAGACTTTTTTCAATTTTAACCTCTGAGGATTTTTCTGGTTGAATAGATTGATAAATGTCATCACTCCATGCTTCCTTTATTAAAATAGAGAAGAAGGAAAATAGGAAAAAAATTATTTTTTTTTTCATAAATAAAAGTATAAATTATTTAGACTCTCATTAAACAAAAATTATTTAAGGAACATTTTGAACAAAAGAAAAAAAAGAAATTCGTTAAAGAAGATTTTTTCAAAATCTAAGATTGTGTGTCTAACAGCTTACACTGCTCCGATAGCGAAAATTGCCGATAAATGTGCAGATATAATACTTGTCGGAGACTCAGTTGGTCCTGTGCTCTACGGGCATAAAACAACAAGAAATGTCGACATGGATATGATCATAAGACACGCAAAATCAGTAGTTAAAAACACTAAAGAAGCTTTTATCGTTGTTGACATGCCATTTGGAACTTACGAGACGTCGAAACATAAGGCATTAGAAAATGCAAGAAAAATAATTTCCTCTTCCGGTGCTATGGCAGTAAAATTAGAAGGAGGCGAAAAGGTTGCTGATACTATAGAGTTTTTAACTCAAAATAAAATTAAAGTGATGGGACACTTGGGAATGCTTCCACAATCAATTACAGGTAGACCGAAGGTATATGGTAAAAGTGAAAAAGAAAAAAAACAGATCTTTAAAGATATAAGTGTTTTAAAAAAAGTTGGCGTTTTTTCTGTGGTTGTTGAATGTACTCTCAAGAAGGTTGTAGATGAATTGATAAAGGTTAGTGATTTGCCAATAATAGGCATAGGAGCATCTGAATGTTGTAGAGGACAAATAATAGTTACAGAGGATATTTTGGGAATGACCGAATTGAAAACAAAATTTTCAAAAAAATACTTTGATTTCTTTCCTGCAGCAAAACAAGCTGTTAAAAAATTTTCTTTAGAGGTTTTAAATGGAAAATATCCAAAAAAAAATCAATGTTATTAATAAGTGACGAAAAAACTTTATCAAGAGAAATTGATAGTTTAAGAAAATCAGGAAAGCTAATTAATTTTATTCCTACAATGGGCAACTTGCATTTAGGACATTCAAGTTTATTTAAAAAATCAGAAAATACTGAAGAAATACGAGTAGTTAGCATTTTTGTAAATCCACTACAATTTAATGATGACAAAGATTTTAATAATTATCCCCGAACAATCGAATCAGATAAAAAAAAACTTTTAGCAGAAAGAGTAGATGTTCTATTTTTACCGGATGCGCAAATTATAAACGTAGTAAAGTTTGCATTTAGATTGGGTCATATTGCAAGAAAACTATGCGGAGTTGATAGAAGCGGCCATTTTGAGGGAGTTGCGAAAATTATTCTTAAGTTTTTGGATATAATAAAACCAGATTCTATTACTTTAGGGGAAAAGGATTACCAACAGTTGCTAGTTATAAAAAAAATAATTAAAGACTTAGAATTTAAAACAGAAGTTAGGTCTTATCCAACGGTACGAAATAAAGACGGAATTGCGCTCTCTTCAAGAAATAAATTATTAGGAAAAAAAATTTTTCTTGCGAAGTACATTCCAACAGTTTTGAAGCAAATTAATCTAGAAATAATAGAAGGTAATTTTGCACTTCGTAGATTAAACTATTTCAAAGACTTTTTAGAAAATTCTGGGATTGATCGTGTTCATTATTTAGAAATTTTAAACGAAAAAAATTTGGCTAGACTTACTAAAGTTCCCTCTATTTCAAGAATTTTTATAGCCATATCCATAAATGGGGTAAGACTAATTGATAACATGCGGATTGAATATAAATTAGCATGTTCTAGTGATGGATTATTGATTGTGGAAGATATTAGTTTTTGAGATAAATATGAACTTCTTCAGCTTGAGCAGAGTTGCTGGTTGAAGAAGCAATGGAAAGTCTCTCAGTTGGCACGCCCATTTCCACTATTTTAGAAAAAACTTCTGAAGCTCTATCCCTGGCTTGATCTGCATAACTTGATCCACCCGATGGACTAACAGCAACAACCTCAAAGCCAGCAGATGGCATTTGTTCTAACGCGCCGGAGATTGACTCAAACAAAGCTGTTGAATAGTCAAAGTTTGTATCATCAAATTTTATTACGAGTATAGCATTATCATAGTTAATTGGGGCTACTTTTACTTGTTTTGGTTTCGTGACAGTTTCATCTGACTGTTCGACTGCTCCAGAGGAGGATTTGGTGGGTGGAGTACTAACAGTTCCACCAAATT
>ENA-OSEY01002396-OSEY01002396.1-marine-metagenome-genome-assembly--contig:-NODE-2396-length-12145-cov-3.661004_pt1 | contig 12145 bp, 9 predicted proteins | sample MGYA00248465_ERZ534230 | MGnify/ENA primary metagenome ERZ534230 (study PRJEB26409, sample SAMN06344110) | marine metagenome | isolation source: Sea water from surface | place: Atlantic Ocean:Southern... | reverse complement strand
TTTCTTAAAATATTGAAAGTGACTCTTTGTGTAGGTTCAAAATTTTCAACTATAGTCCTAAATAAATCATCATCGTCAATAAATTTTTTATTTATTTGTTTACCATTTACTTTAGTGGTCAAATCGAGAATAATATCTCCTTTTTTGATCAAATTTCCCTCTGAAAATCTACTTTCAGTATTGATTACTTTTAAATATTTTTTTTTAAACAGCTTCGTTTTAATTCCAAAAGTTAAATGATTTAATTTATATTGATAAAATGAATTAGATTTTATTTTAAAATTTATTTTTTTATTTTTTCTTAAAATTTTAAAACTTATTATCTGACCCCATAAAACTTTTTTTATTATCTTATAATATTCATCTTGATTATTAATAAGTTTACCATTAACTTCTAGTATCATATCCCCAGACTTTAATTTATTTTTAGAAACAGATTTTTTTTCTACTGCAAATATTTTAGCTTCCGTTCCTTCAGAAAAATATATTCCAAGTCTTACAAAATGTTTTTGTTTTGGTTTTTTAAAATCTTGGAGAGAAATTAATCGTATTGCTCTATTTAATTCTTGATTTCTTCTTTTAAACCTAATTATTACTATGTCATTTGGCTTTAATTTTTTTTGCGCATTAGTGAAATCTTGAATAGTTTTAATTTTTTTTTTATTTACTTTTAAAATTAAGTCATTTTCTTTTAAAACATTTTCACAGGGACAAGTTTCGTCTATCTGTCTTATAATAGGCTTTAATTGTTGATCATTTTGGCCAGGTTTATCAAAAAATGAAATACCAAATACTGGTATTTTGCTTAAATCTTTATTTATAGATTTTAATTCATCAAGGTTTGGTTTTTTTATTTTCACTTACTCAATAACTATATGTTCTATAGTTTCATATTGTTTTCTTAGATCTTCAGCTGACTCGGGTCTTAAGGAAATTTCATACTTTTTATCTGAACTAACATCTTTAAAAGTACAGTGCATCACTCCACTAGTATCGTATTTATAAGTAATTTCTATTTCTCTACCCTTGGGTTTTTTATCAGGAAATTCTAAATCACCTTGATGAATTAAATTTACAAACTCTCGGTTAGATTCTCTTCCTTCACTTTGAGTAATTGAACAATCAATTGCGTGTTGATCGTCATATAGTGTGTAAACTGTTGTAGTTTCTTCAGCAGGCAACTTGGTATCTCTTTCAATTACCACCAAGTTCTCAGTTACTTTTCTATTAAGTACTGGGTCGTCTCTTTGAACTAATGTTCCCATATAAAAATTACAAACATCTTTTAATTGAACTTTTCCTATTGCTTTTTTTTGTGCTGTATTAAGTGAATTTTTTGATTTTAGTCCGGCATACACGGCAGCACCAGCAGCAACAGCCTCATCAACATTAACTCCTTTTAAAGGAGGTTTGCCCATAACTTTTTCAATAGTTTTTGATATGATAGGTATTCTAGTAGATCCCCCAACAAGTAATGTGTGATTTATTTCACCAACTTCATGACCAGAACCATCAATACATTCTTCCAGCAGCATCTTAAGTTTCTCTATGTGCATTTGGATTGATTGCTCAAACTCTGATCTTGAAATTTCAATCTTTTTAGGACCTTCTGGCCCTTCAACAACTTCTGCATGTTTATTTTTTACCGATAGGCTTCTTTTTATTCTTTCAGCAATTTCTAAATACTGTAACTTTCCTTCGCTTAGATCTAAGTTTTTTCCAGTTTCTTTTTTATATTTTTCATCAATTAAATTTAATATTTCTTGATCAAAATCTTTTCCACCTAACCACTTATCTCCTCTTGAAGTAATCACATCAACTTTTTGGTCAACAACATCACAAAGAGTTACATCAAATGTTCCGCCACCAAGATCAAAAACTAAAATTTTTCCTGTAATTTTTTCTACATTAGGTAAACTTGCATAATAACAAGCTGCTGCAGTAGGTTCGTTGATTAATTCGATTACCTCTATACCTGCCATTTTTGCTGCATCTAAAGTTGCAACTCTTGCCTTTTCTGCAAACAAAGCTGGAACTGTAATTACAGCCTTTTGAACATCAGATGTATATCCTTTTAATTTGCTTAAAATAAAAGAGCTAACTTGAGCAGGAGTATAACAATTTTCTTCAGCTTCATCTTTTTCTACCCACGCTCCTTTTTCAACGGAATAAACAACATCGTTTTCCATTTGTCTTTTAGTTTCTGAAATTACATTTTTAGGGGTAGCTGCCAAAGCATCTAAAGCTTTGTCACCAACTATTACTTTTTCCCCACTAACATAAATTGTACTTGCTGTAATTTTTCTATTTTCGTCGGTAGAAGAGAGGACCTCAGGATTTCCAAGATCGTCTAACTGTGCGATTGCTGAATACGTTGTTCCTAAATCTATACCTATTATTTTAGTCATTTCTGCTCCAACTCAAATATTTCTACCTCAGCATTTTTTATATAATTGAACTTATCATCCTTTATCAAAATACGGTAGCCTGGCTTTAACACTCTAGATATTAAATTTACTTTATTTTTGTTGTTTGTTTTTTGGGTTTTTCTAGACGGAGTGCATCCCATAACCTCCATAATATTATCGTTTAAATTTGGTTCAAACTTTTCTATACCAGTTGACGATAATGCTATTTCAAGCTTATCTTGAATAGCAATTAGATAGTTTTTAGTTTTTTCATCTAAGTTATTATTATCTAAATTAAATTTTTCTATAAAATCTATAATCCCAATCAAGCTAGTAAATAAACCTTTTTGTTTAGTATTTGTGCTAGCTTCTTTATAAGATTCTAGTTCCTCAGACTTATTTGTAATAACTTTATTATATGTTTCTAATAAACTATTATTTGAAGAAATTTGTTCTTGCAGATCTTTTAACTGCTTATCTAAACTCTCAATTTCTTTATTAATATCCTCTGATAAGTCATAATTTTCATTTTGATTTTTATTACCAAACCAAAGTAACACTGCCAACATTACAACCAGAAAAACTAATATAGATATTAAAATTAAGGTATTCATATTTAAATTATTATATTCAATCAGTATTAACTCTGTATTTCAATAACCTTTGAAAACTGTTTAACATTTTACATTTTTCATAAATAATTTGATTTAATTTCCTCTAAACTTTTGTCATTTGGAGGAAAAGATTTATCAACCATCTTATTATTTTTGACCATTTTCAATCTCAAAGTATTTCCGCCTCTTTGTGTTTTTTCTATATACAAATAAACACCCTTCTGTCTTAATACCTCTATCTTTTCTAAAAATTCTTTAGTTATTTTAACGTCATATAACTCGGTTTTTGAAACCTGGTTATCTAATGTTTGAGGTTTAAGTTTTTTAACATTAAAGTTTTTATCTGCTAATCTATTATAGATTACGGTTTCACTTATAGAAATATTTTTTGGTAATTGTTCTTGAATTTTTATCACAGCTCCTGTGACATTTACAAAACTACCTTCCTGTAAAGAATTAAAATATTTCTTAATTTCATTATTTTTAATTTCTAAACTTGATCCAAATTTAAATTTAGATTTATATTCTTCGAGAATTTTATTATTATACCCATTAATATTATTTCCTGAGGCTCTTATTAATTCACTTTTACTATTCCAAGTTAATTTACCAGATGCTAATTGTTTTTCTAAGAAATCTTTTAATTTCATAAATACATTATTAGTTTATTTTAAATTTTAATAATTTTTGAAAATTATTTATCATTTTAAATTCCTCATAAGTTTTAGGCGGTGACTCTAGTAATTTAGGATTAAATAAAATAACACTAAGACACTGAGCTCTCGAGATGGCTACATTTAATCTATTTCTATTGAAAAAAAACGATTTATCCCTTGGCAAGCTTTCAAGATCAGAACTTGTCATACTTATAATAGAAACAGGCGCTTCTCTTCCTTGTGCTAAATCCACAGTACCACAACGTGTACCTTCTGGTAATCTAGCTAATAAAAAATTAACTTGAGCATTGTAAGGACTAACAATTAAAAAATCTTCTATTGTTAATGGTCGTTCTTTATTATCTGCATCAGTGAATTTTCTTCCAATTAATTTTTTAATTATTTCATCTATTTTTTTAAATTCTTGCTCACTAGTTTGTGTGCAATCTTCATGATCCATCAAAATAGTATGAATACCTTCGTTGTTTAAGAAAAAATTTTTTGGAAAATCTATTTTTCTATTTTTATTTTCAGGATTAGTTAGGAGTTTATTTTCATAGAAATTTTCTGAAATGAATGAATTAATATTTGGATGCATTCTATAAGTTCTACTTAAAAAAATACCTCTATTATCTTCAACAGTATCCTTTCCCTGAAGCAAATAATCAAGTACTGAATTATTAGATAAACCAGGATGAGATCCTTGAGTTGGTTGACCCAATTGAAGTTGATCTCCTACTAAAATAATATTTTTTGCAACTCCACCTAGTGCAATTAAATCTGCTATTGATATTTGACCTGCCTCATCAACAAATAGGTAATCAATTTTGCTTCTATAATACCACTGGGATAAATGATATTTGGTTCCTGCATAAAGCAAAGTATTTTTGTCTTTTAAACCATCTATGTAGTGTCTTTCATTTTTATCTGTTTTAATAAGTTTACCTTTGTAGAAAGTATCTTCATTATCAGGATTACCCATTTTTAATCCTTTAAATAAAAAGCTTTGTTTTTCGGCTATTTTTTCAACACGTTCTAATAAGTTATGGATCACCTTATGAGAGTTTGCTGTTACAGCTATTCTTTTATTCTTTTTTAAAAGTTCAACTATAGCATTTGCTGACTGAAATGTTTTGCCGGTACCAGGCGGCCCTTGCAAAAATAAGTAACTTGAATTTAATCTTGCAATTACGTCAGGGATTTCTTTATCGAAATTTTCAGAGGTAATTATTTTTTCTCCTAGTTTGATACCTTTAATATTTGGAATGTCTCTGTTAAGAAAACTTTTTAAAGCTTCATAACCTTTTTTATTTTCTAAAATATTTTCACAAAAATTATAAATATTCTGATTTAAATTTTCAAAACGAGATTGTTCCATTACTTTCTCTCCAATAGACAAAGTTCTTGGCAACTGTTTTTGTTCTTTTGAAATACCTTTTCTTAATACTAGTGTTCTGTTTATTTGATCTAATTCTTGAATTGTACCAGCATAGTCTGCTCGATCTGGATCATTATTATTTGCTATAATAACACCTCTTCCTTTTTTTAATTTATATTCTTGTTCTGGAAAAATATATTTATAAACAAAAGATCTTTTGTCTTGAAATTGGGATACAAGTTTCATATTCCCAATACATTCTCGATCATCAATTAATTCTTCATCCGACAAATCCTTTCGATCAAAAAACTGTCTCCATTGTGGTTTCTGCTCACGATTATAAAAACCAATTACATCAGAGAGTAATTTTACAGTTGGATTATCTGATAATTTAGATGCATTAAATCTTTTTTGATAATCTAATAAATTTTGTTCAAAAGATCTTAGCTCCATTTGATCTTTTTCAGGAACAAACCATTTGGTATCTGCTGGTTTAATTTTTAATAACCAATTCCTTAACTTAAAAGTACTTACACAATCTTGTTTATTGTATTCTTCAATCTCATCTAATAACTTTTGTTTTTTGGTCTCGATCCATTGAATATAATACTCTTCTGAAATATCACCTTTTTTAATATCGCCAGTTCTTTTAAAATCATAATATTTTTCAATTTCTTTAATTGAATAGCTTTTTTCAGAAACAAATATTGCTTGTTTTACTACTCTGAATAAATCAACAAATCTTCCAAGGTTAAGATAATGATCATAATCAACACCATGAACTTTATGTAGGGATGTCAACCTTTCAAGAGCTTTGATTTCATACGATGCATAATGATAAATTTTTGCTTTTGGGTACTTCTTAAAGTGCGCTTTGGTAAATGCAAAAAAATCGATTACACTTTGTTTTTCTTCCTTTTTATTATGGGCCCAAAAAGGTTTAAATATTTTTTCTCCATTTTCCTCATAATAAATGCCGAACAAATATTCTAATTTTCCTGGGAATACATAGTCTTGCACTCCTTCTAAATCAAAAAATAAGTCACACTCAGAGGGCTTTGGAAGTAAGTTAAATCCTTTATTTAATATTAAATTTTCTTCAATGACTTTGAAGATCGGATAACCCTTATTTTCAGCCTCTATTTGTAATTTAGCCTGATTTATTCTTTTTATTTTTATTTCATCCCTTAAACCTTCTATCTTTGTTTTAGGATTTAGTTTTGCTAATTCGTCAAGATTTTTGATACCAGCATTATTTAATTTTTTAATATTCTTTTTATTGTTTCCTAAAACCTGGTTTAAATGTCTATTATCTATCCATTCATTTTCACAAATTTCTTTCCAATCACAAAATGTGCAATAGCCACATTTTTCTGGTTTTGTTTTATCTAACTCATTTTTAATAAAATTTTCATAAGAGTTTTTATGAAGTAAAAAAGTATCATATACTTCTTTAAGTTTAATAAATTCTTTACTTTTATCTTTTAATAAAATGAAAAAGTTATCTGAAAGTATTCCTTGAGCTTCTTGAAGCAAAAAAGAATATAGGCAAACCTGGTAGATGTGATCCCCTTTTACTTTTGAACTATTTTTAGTATCAGTAATTTCATAACTATAATTTCCTAAATTAGATTTAACTTCATTATTTATCTCTAAAAAATCTAGCTCACCACTCCAATTACCAGATTTAAGCCAGCCTCCATAAATTAATTCATAGCCTTCTTTTAAAGCTTTATTGGTTTCTTTTATTTTTTCTTCTTTAGATAAATTTTTTAAAACTTTAATGTTTTTAACTTTTTTATATTTTTTGCTTAATTCTTTAAAATAATCTACTTCATGAATTAAACCTTTTTCTAATCGTAAATTATCCGCACCTGTTCTTTCAGATCTTTTTAAATTTAATTTTTTTTCATTAAACTCATTTGTAATAGTGTGCTTACAATTTATATATCTTGTAAGCATTGTGGCTGAATAAAAATTTTTATTCACTATTTTAATTTTTTAATCTCTTCGTTGTTATTTTCTATTTCAAGGTCTTCTTGAATATTTTCTGGAATATTTTTTTTAGGGGTCAATCCACCAACTTTATTTAAATTATCAACTTTGCTTAAAAAACTTCCTCGACCATCTTTAATTTTTCTCATCACATCATCCACACCACTAGAAGTTTTTTGAATGCTGTCTCTTGCTATTTTAGCACTTTCATAAATTTCAATACTTTGAGAACTAATTTTATTAGCAAGATCTATAATTTTTTGAGTATTCTTAGATTGTTTTTCTGCTTTCCAATAATATTCAACCGTCTTCAATGTAAAATACAACATTGATGGACCTACTAGAGTTATTTTTTTCTGAATTGCATAATCCATCATTTTTCGACTTGAGTTACCTAATGAGGATATTGCAGCTTCATTAGGACAAAACATAATCACGGCATCTAAAGAATTAATTCCCTCTAAGTTTTGATAATTTTTCTTTGCTAATGAGTCGATATGATTTTTAATAGATTGTTTGTGACGATTAAGAGCATCTTCTTTTTTTTGAATATCATCTGTGTTCACATATTCATCCCAGGCAGTAAGATTTACCTTTGAGTCGATCACAACGTCACGTTTTCCAGGAAAATGAATAATAAAATCAGGTATTAATCTCTCACCCTCTTCTGTTTTATAATTTTGATGCTTCTCAAACTCTTGGCCCTCTGTGAACTGTAATTTAGTTAAAATATGCTCTAATACCATCTCACCCCAAGCACCTTGCTTTTGAGACGAGCCAGCTACCAATGTGTTTTTCATCTCATTTGCAATTTTTTCAAAATTTTCTCCTGAGGTAGTAAAATTTTCTAATTTTTCTGTAAGAGTACCTTGATACTCATCATTATCTTTTTTGATATCTTTGATTGCTTTATCGATATTTTGTAAATTACTTTCAAAAGTACTTAAGTCCTGTTCTTTTTTTTTAAATATGTATGGGTAAATCCCAAAGACAACTAAACCACCAAAAATTAAACCTAAAAAAAATTGTAAATTAAACAGCTCAAACATTTTTATTATCCCTTCTCATATTAATGTATTGTATCACTTTCATCTTGTGGTTTGTTTTTCCCCTCAACCTTATCATTGATAGAAGTACCGTCCCAGTCCTTATATTCTTTCATCCACTCATCATAATTTTCTAAAACTTCTTTTGAAGCTGTTCTGTACCAATAACGATAAAGAGGAAAGCTCGTTTGTGCTATCATGGATTGTAACACTCTAAAAATAAATAAATAAAAACAATAACCAATACTAAAAAAACTTGTTTTTGCAGACTTGTAATAAACATCTACTAGTTCTTTTGCTAATGCATCTAATCTTTCAAATTCATCTCTATCAGTTTGAATTTTTTTATTTTGTTTTGATCTGTTCGCAAAATTAATAATTTTTCCTTTTTTTTTATCTTTATCTTTTTTATCAGACATAATTTTTAAGCATCCTGGTATTTTAATTCTAAGTTCATGACATAATCATTTATGCCATCTAAAAATTTTAATTTTTCATCTTTGGTCTTAAATGAAAACATCTTGTTATCGTCTTCTCTAAGGTTGTCACAATCAACATAAAAATCATTAACTGTTGTCCATTTTTCTTTATTGGTACTTAAGATTCTTTCAGCAACTTTTCGTTTAATTTTTTTGTACATATCTTTTGGTAAAATTTCAGGGGCTTCATTAAATAAAATTCTACTTCCAAAATATGCGTGTCGATTGTCTTCGAACTTATCTAACATTGCTAATTTATCTTTCCAGTCAGCTTCGTGCCACTTAGTAAATAAAAATTTATCTTTAGGAGAGGCAAACCCAGTGTAAATTGTTTCTTCAGGTTCTGGGTCTTCTTGTGATTGAGTTTGCATTTTTTCTTCTGCATTTTCTTGAAGAATATTACAAACATCATTTGCAAACTTTTCATTATTTTTAATTAACTCTGCTCTTTTTCTTAATAATGCAGGATCTAATTTATTATACGGATCAACTTTCATTGCATAACTAGGATCTAAAATGATGGGGGCCTTGTTCGAACGGATTGTCCGCAAAAACTTTGGCGACTCTTTCATTTTTGCTTTTAATTCACTGTATGAAAGGGCAAAAAGTTTCTCACAATCAAAACGTAAATCCACCACTTGAGCCCATTTATATACAGGATGATTAAAATTCTTTGGATGAAGAGGTGCTGTTAAAAATAGTCTTGATCGGCCATAGAAATATTCTGTGACAGTAAATAAATTTTCAGACTTCATTATACTTTCAACTGTTTGTTTGCTTGCTGTTTTTAAATAATGGTTCCATAAATTTGGCTGTTTTTGTTTAATTAAGCCTAAAACATTGCAGGTATTTTCAGTATCCACCAATGCAGAGTGGCTATCTTTTGCATCAAAGCCATTAAGCCTTGCAAGCGACTCGAGTTTCATTGAAATATTACCTTTTTCATTTAATTCGCTGTTTAAAATCTTTTCATCAAGTGCAAATGCAGCTCGGACTACATTCAAAGCATCATGCCTTTGATTGCCATTTGTATTTTCGATATACGGGTCTTTTAAAGACTTAAAAAATTCTTTACGAATGACCTCACTGTCAAAATTAATCCCAGAATATGCAATAAATGTAGTGGGCTGATCTTTAGACCAAAATTTAAATAGTTTTTCGATTTGATTTATTAGTTGATAGTGAGAAAGGTTGGATTTTGTTAATAAATCCACATTTGTACGGTTAATACACAGGGCAGTAGCGGTCGGGACCCGATCATCTGGCAATCTACATCTTGCTTGAAATCTTTGTTCTTCCTTAAAATTGCTATCTAATAGTATGCAACCTATTTCCAAAATAGAACACCAGTCTGTAGCTGAATGATCTGTTTCTAGGTCCCACACAATATACTTCACAATTTTTTCCTTTCTGAAGCACGTGTTAGATAAGAGAGTAATGAAATTTAAAAAAACACTAACTCAGCATCTAAACAAGTAGCTTCGCTATAAGTTCTTTATCTATGTTTAAATGGAGTAAGTTTTCAAAGAAACTAAACTGATTGCATCTAAACAAGTAGCTAAAAAATTTAGTATTTAACTTATATTTCAAGAAAAAATTAAAGTCAACTAAAATTAATTGTTGTTTAGTTGCATTTTATAATACTCATCAACCTTTCTTAAAAAAATTTCCTGATAATTTTTTAATCTCTCAGAATCAATGACAAAACTTTGAAACATTAAATCTTTCGTACAAACTAATATAACACCTTGATTAATATCAGTGCCATAGACTTTGTTATGGGCCATCTGATACGCAGAAAGTTGCAAATAATATTCAAAATTCCACTCATCCTTTCGTAATTGAGTTGAATTTTTGAAATCTATGATTGATGGCTTTCCATTATATATAGCAATTAAATCGCTAGCCCCTGCATATTTTTTTGGATAAAAAAGGCATGCTTCAACACCCCAGATCTCACTTACTTGATTCTTTAACCCATTTTCAATAACTTGGTCTGCCATCTGTCTTTCTAAGGTATTGTCACCTAATAAATCTAAATTTAATTTTCCTAGTAAGTATTTTTCAAGAATATCATGAAAAGCAGAACCACGATTAGTTGCTTCACGTGTAATTTTTTCTGCATTCTTAGCACCGATTTTGGCTCTCCATCTCAATAATGATTCTTTTTTTTCAGGATCTTGAGTGGCTGATAAAATTGTCGTCACGGATGGCAGCTTTTCGCTATTTACGTCATAAATTCTTTGACCATTTAAATAAGCTCTAATTGATTTAGGATAATTAAATTTTTGATTTAATTTCATAAAAATTAACTAATTTAGAGGTAAAATTAGTTTATTAAATCTTTCCCACTTTTTTCAGTTTCAGATTTAGAGATATTATTATTTTTATTTTTATCTTTTTCTTTTTTCATTTCTTTGTAGAGATTGATAAAATCTTGTCTGGAACCTTTTTTCTTTCCCATTTCCCTAAATTTATTTGTCCATTTATTTCTGTTTTTTTTATCCATTTTATTTTTTATTTTTTTTCTTTTTTCATTTTTTTATAAATTCCGCTACTCCAATTTTTTTTTTTTTTTTTTTCTTTCTTTTTTATTAATATTATTTTTTATTTTTTTTCTTTTTCCATTTTTCTATAAATGCCGCTACTCCAATTTTATTTATTTCATCAAGCAACTCTTCAAAGATATTATCTGAATTTTCATCTAGTTCCTCGAAATCTTTTAAATTTTTTTTAAGTAATTTAAATTTTTCATTTTTTTGCTCTGATATATTTATTTTTTGCATTAAAATATTAGTTATAATTGGACTTTCAATCCATTTAGTAGCAGACAAAACATTGCTAGTACCCAAATTATCTTGTTTATTTTTTTCAGCTAAATACCATCTTTGCATTGAGGCTAGGGCATTAAGTGCTATGAAATTATATTTACATATAAAAATATTTCCTTTGTGATCCCACAATTTGTTTTTAGGAAATTCTTTTGGCAGTGCTTTTGTAAAAATGATACCAACATCTGACTTAGAGTCTTTCATGTCATTTTGAAGTTTTTTTATCCAATTATTTTGCCATGCTTTAGTATTTTTTCTTTCATACAATATTTTTGCAATTGTAAAGTCATTCTCAACAACTTCTTGTAACCAATCCCCACCAGCTACACCTTTTTCATACTCATTAATTTTGTCTTTTTTATCTTTAAATAAATCCTTTAAATATTCTCCTAACTGCATCTCCGAAGAGGATCCTTGATCAACGGTAGTCCCTTGTTTTGCTTTTTTTGTAAGATCCTCAATTGTTAAGATCAATCTTTCTTCCTTTAATTTCCATAATTTTTCTTTTTCAGCATTTTGCTGATCTCGGTTTTCTAATTCACTTTTAAATTTTTCATCAAAAAGACTTTTGTAGTGCTCTTTATTTTGCTTATCAAAAGCTTTTAATTCTTTTTCTTTCTGTTCATTTGCTAATTTTAGTTTTTTATCTTTTTCCTTATTAGCATTCTCTAAGGATTTTAGTTTATCTTGGTTCTCTCTGTTAGAATTTTCTAAAGATTTTATCTTATCCTTTTGTTT
>ENA-OSEY01002394-OSEY01002394.1-marine-metagenome-genome-assembly--contig:-NODE-2394-length-12152-cov-7.008364_pt1 | contig 12152 bp, 11 predicted proteins | sample MGYA00248465_ERZ534230 | MGnify/ENA primary metagenome ERZ534230 (study PRJEB26409, sample SAMN06344110) | marine metagenome | isolation source: Sea water from surface | place: Atlantic Ocean:Southern... | reverse complement strand
GGTTTAAGAGCCTTAAAAAAATTAATTCAAAATGATGATGTCAAAAACATTGTTTATGAAATAATTAAGTTTCAAATAAATAGTTATAATAATAATGAAACTAAAAACCTGAAAAATTTTTATTTTAATGAATTTGATTTAAAATATTTTTCTGTAAGCAGAGAAATGCTAATTAATTTTTTAATAAAAAATGTAAAAAACAACATTCAAATAAATGAAATAAATCAATCCTGTGTTGGCATTATTCAAAGAGAACCAGGAAAGCTTGAAGTTTTGATGGATAATAAGGAATTTATATCAGCTGACATAATAATTGGTTGCGATGGTGTTAATGGTATTACAAGAAAATATGTATGTGGCACTACTAACATAGTCAAAAAACAAGTTTTTCGAGGAACATCAAATGATAGAAAACAATTATTATTAAAACAAAAAACACTTGAATTAAGTTTTTCAAATTATGGACATTTTATTTCTTATCCGTTTATTAACAATAACAAAACATGTATTAATTATGTTTTTATCCCTAATAAACTTTTTCAAAACTCAAATGAGATATTGGATAAACTAAAAAACATTTCAAAATTTTCGCCAATAGATTGGAATGAAGGTCATTATTATTTTTATGAAGATGAAATTCAAACAATTCATAAAAATAATGTTTTGCTATTTGGAGACGCTGGATTTTCTTTTGAACCCCATTTAGCTCAAGTAGGTAATAATATAATTGAAGATGCAAATTATCTAAAATTCTTAGTAGAAAATACTAATTCATATGATGAAATTTTTGAAAATTTTTGCAGAGATACTTTTAAAAAGAAGAGTGAGCTAAAATCTATCTCAAATATAGTTGGAATATCTTTTGGAATGAATAGCTTTACAAAAATAAGAGATAGTTTAGTTTCTAATTTTTCAGATAAACTAATGTCTGATTTTTTAAAAAAAGTTTGGTATGATTAGTAAAAGTTTTTTAATTATGATATTTACTCTTTTTATGAGTATTTCTTTTTCTGCAAAGTCTGATTTTTTTGATTTAAATTTTGAAGGTATTGATGGAAACATTATTTCGTTAAAAGATTTTAAAAATAAACCAATAATAATTGTAAATTCAGCCTCATTTTGTGGTTTTACTTATCAATATGAGCAATTAGAAAACCTTTATCAAAAATTTAAAAAAAAGGAACTTGTAGTAATAGCAATTCCATCTAATGATTTTGGAGGACAGGAATTTAAAGATAACAAAAAGGTAAAAGAATTCTGTGAAGTAAATTTTAATATTTCTTTTCCTATTACTACTATAACTAAAGTTAAAGGAAAAAACCGACATCCTTTTTTTAAGTGGGTTGAAAAGGAAGCTGGATATTTATCACTGCCAAAATGGAACTTTTATAAGTATTTGATAAGTAAAGATGGGAAGTTATCATCTTGGTTTTCTAGTGTAACTAAACCTTCTTCAGAAAAATTTTTAAATGAACTAAAAAAAATAATGTAAAATAAAACCCATCGATATAGGATGGGTTTTATTTTTAAATTAATTACTCACGATTACCAAGTAATGATAATAAAAACTGAAACATCAAAATAAAATCTAAGTATAAAGTTAAGGCACCTATTATAGATTTTTTACCTGCTGTTTCACTATCGTCAGCGGCATAATACATATTCTTAATCTTCTGAGTATCATAAGCTGTAAGGCCAGCAAAAATTAATACCCCTATGACCGAAATCATAAAGTCTAGACCTGATGATGCTAAGAAAATATTGACAATTTGTGCTATTATAAGCCCAAAAACGCCCATAATAAGAAATGATCCAAGTCCACTTAAGGACTTTTTTGTAGTATATCCATATATTGACAATCCAGCAAAAGATGCTGCAGTTATAAAGAATACCCTTACAACTGATTCACCAGTGTAGACTAATAAAAGTGATGATAGAGACAAGCCCATCAGACCTGCATATATATAAAAAAGGTTTCTAGCTTTTTGTGAGCTAATACTTTGCAATTTAGCTGAAATGTAAAATACCATTCCTAAAGGTGCTAATATAACTACCCACTTAAGAGGGCTTAAGAAGAAAAGTTCTCCTATTGGGGTCAACTGACCATTAGAAACTGATAGAAAGTTTAATCCTAATGCCAATAAACCAGTTAATGCAAGTGCTGTAGTCATATGATTATACACGCCTAGCATGTATGATCTTAGACCAACATCAATCTGAGCAGCTTGCGCTTGAGAACTCGACATGAAACGATTATCATTCATAATTTATCCTTTTTATTTGTTTTTTTATTAATATAGTTATTAAAGATTATGAAAGCAAGAACATCATGCGCTAAAAACATTGATAATTCATAATAAATATTAATGAATAGAGTATAATAGAGATTTTTTTCTTTTTTCAGTTTTTGATTTAAGTTGACCACAAGCAGCCAATATATCATCACCTCTTGTTGATCTTATTGGAGTAGGATAGCCAGCTTTCATAATAATATTAGAAAAAAGTTTAATTTGTTCTTTAGTAGAAGTTTCATAAAAAGTTCCAGGCCAAGGATTAAAAGGAATCAAATTAATTTTTGAGGGTATTCCTTTAATTAAACTTAATAAATTGATAGCATCTTCTTTTCTATCATTAACATCTTTTAACATTACATATTCCCAGGTTATTCTTCTAGAATTAGATAAACTTGGGTATTTTTTACACGCTTGTAAAAGAGTTGAAATATTGTATTTTTTATTTATTGGTACTAATTCATCTCTAAGCTTGTCATCAACAGCATGAAGAGAAATTGCTAAATTTACATCAAGATCTTTTCCACATTGCTCAATCATTGGCACAATCCCTGACGTAGACATTGTTATCCTTCTTTTTGAAATACATAAACCGTTTGAAGACATAACTATCTTTAGCGCTTTTTTAACATTTTCGTAATTCAGTAAAGGTTCACCCATCCCCATCATAACCAGATTAGTAACTTTTCTATTTGTCTTACCCATTGGCCAATCATTTAAATGGTCAATAACAGTAAAAATTTGTCCTAAAATTTCGTAAGTAGATAGGTTTCTAACTAATTTTTGAGTGCCAGTATTACAAAATGTACAACTCAATGTGCACCCAACTTGGCTAGAAATACAAATTGTTCCTCGCTTACCTTGTGGAATAAAAACCGTCTCAATTAAACTTTTATCATCCATCTCTAACAACCATTTTATTGTTCCATCACTACTTTTATGAACATTATTTATTTTCGGCCTAAATATGAATGAGCATTCATTTAGCAATTCTCTAGTTTTTTTATCTAGATTTGTCATTTCTTGAAAATTAGTTTTTCCAAAACAGTATATCCAATTCCAAATTTGTTTAGCTTTAAAAGGTTTTAAACCTAATTCTAAACAAAACTTTTCTAATTCTATTAGAGATAAATCAATAATATTTTTTCTTTGCATAAAAAATTAAGAACAATTTTTGTCTATTAAAGCTAGCGCTTTTGTAAAACCACTTAAGGAATAATGATCTGTAACTACATTACCAGGAGATGATGTCCCTTCAACAATCAATTTATTTCCTTTTTTCATTTTTCTGACTAATATTTTGTCAATTTTAGGAGATTCTGACCATGCTCTGTCGTCAATTGGAAATAATAAAGTAGTATTTTTATCTATAGTAAATTTGACCTTAGTATTCTTTTTATAATTAAAACCTGCGACAACTGAAATCTCATGATTTGTTCCATTTTTTACGTTAGTTACAAAGACATAAGTTTTACCTCTATTACTTTTATTATATTTTCCAGAAGACTTAAGTGGTTCAGAAGCTATAAAACAAGTTTTACCATTTTTTTCTTTATTTGAGTAGGCTGTCCAGTCTTTATGTGTGCCAATAAATTTAGTTTTTGCGGAAGTAGTACTCACAAATGGTATCATCAAGATTAGGGTAAATAATATTTTGTTTAGCTGATTAAACATCACTGAAATTAATATAATAATAAATCATCAATGTTACAACCACTACAGTCAAAAATCTTCTGAGTAGAATATACCAATTGAAATAAACTTTATGACTAAATAATATCTCATCTAAGATTTGACAAATTAAAAAACCTACAACAAGAAATATAATATTTAAATAATTTGAAACTATTACCGCTATGATAGCAAACATAAAAGGAATAATTGATAATGCTGGCAATAGATAATTTAATTTTGAATTATTTTTAATATGGATATTAATTGATAAGCCCCAGTAAACACCACTTAAGAAACACAATATAGTTATTCCATACCAAATAGTGAGATCTATGGTTTTAATTTCAAAAAAATCTACTAAACCATTTTTTTCCATTATTGGAAGTCCATAAGGTATAAGGCCAAGCAGACCAATGATGGTTATAATATACTTATTTTTTTTGTGGATTAAATTTTTCATTTAAATGTACTAATATTTACAGATAGTTAAAATGAACAGAAAAAAACAAAAATTAATAGAAATATTTTTGATTACATTTTTTTTCTTCATTTTTATTATATTATTTCAACTGCAATCTTTTGTTATAGTAATACTTTTAGTGGCAAGCTTAACAATAAGTTTATGCTTCAAAAATGATATAATAGAAATTATTCTTCCAAAAAAAAAACACTTTTTATATTTCATTTTTTTTGACATTTTCTTAATCATATCAATGATTAAATTATTTGGAGATGATTTTTTTCTAAACGATCTTGATTTAAAAAAATATTATTTTACATCAGTTTTGCTTCTATTTTACTTATTATTTTCTGTTATACCTCAAGAAATAATTTTCAGATTTTTATTTTTTTATAAATACAAAGATTATTTCAATAAATTCGAAATCCTATTACTTAACTCCTTAGTATTTTCTTTTTGCCATTTAATATATTTTGATATCTATATATTATTATTCTCTTTTTTTGGTAACTTATTATTCACGTTTAATTATATGCAAAATAAATCCTTGTTAGTGGTAATAGTAGAACATTTTTTACTTGGACAAACACTTATAATTTTGGGATTTTTTGATAATTTTAATTTTTCACTTATAAAAAAACTTTATAATTTAGTTCTTATCAACTAAAGATATAATTATGGATATTAAAAAAGTCGTACTAGCTTATTCAGGAGGATTAGATACTTCTGTAATATTAAAATGGCTAAAAGAAAAATATAATTGTGAAGTAATTACTTTTACAGCTGATATTGGGCAGGGTGAAGAAGTTGAACCTGCAAGACAGAAGGCAAAGCAACATGGTGTTAAACAAATTTTCATAGAAAATCTTAAAGAAGATTTTGTAAAAAATTATGTTTTTCCAATGTTCAGAGCTAATGCTTTATACGAAGGCGTTTACTTATTAGGAACATCTATTGCAAGACCTCTAATTGCAAAACGACAAATTGAAATTGCCAAAGAAGTTAATGCTGAGGCTGTATCTCATGGCGCAACCGGAAAAGGTAATGACCAAGTAAGATTTGAGCTCGCTTACTTAAGTTTAAACCCAAATATTAAAATTATTGCACCTTGGAGAGAGTGGGATCTTTCAAGTAGAACTAAATTAATAGAATATGCTGAAAAAAATCAAATTGTAGTTCCAAAGGATAAAAGAGGTGAGGCTCCATTTAGTATTGATGCTAACTTATTACATATCTCAGCTGAAGGAAAAATTTTAGAGGATCCATGGATAGAACCAAGTGAATTAGTATTTTCACGCACTAAGTCACCTATAGATGCTAAAGATGAAGTCTCTGAAATCCAGCTTAGATTTGATAAGGGAGATCCTGTAGAATTAAATGGAAAAAACTTATCTCCTGCTGAAATGCTACATCAATTAAACATTCTAGGTGGTGAAAATGGTATAGGAAGAATTGATATTGTAGAAAACCGGTTTGTTGGAATGAAATCTAGAGGTGTTTATGAAACTCCAGGGGGTACTATTTTATTTCATATGAGAAGAGCTATAGAATCAATCACTTTAGATAAAGGTGCATCTCATCTAAAGGATGAGCTAATGCCTAAATACGCAGAATTGATTTATAATGGATTTTGGTTTTCTCCAGAAAGACAAATGCTTCAAAAAGCAATTGATGAAAGTCAAAAAAACGTTAATGGAGTTGTTAGAGCAAAATTATATAAAGGAAATGTTATAATTACAGGAAGGAAATCGCCAAACTCTCTTTATGATGAAGACTTAGTGACATTTGAAGAAGGTTCATTTAATTATAACCATCATGACGCTGAAGGCTTTATTAAATTAAACGCCCTCAGACTCATGATGAATAATATTAAACAAAAATAAATTTTAATTACTACATATTTCTCCAATGGAACCATCATTTGATTTTTGTTTAAGTATAACTTTACCAGTCGGGGCTAATACGTAGCTTTTATTATACGGACCTGATTTACATGATGTTGCTTTTACAAATTGATATTCAATCTTATTATGTTTATTAGCTTCAACTAGAAAGTTTTTTACATTTTTATCATTTATAGCAAATAATGAGTATAGTAATAAAATACCTGCTTCCATTTAATTCTCCTTTTAATATAATTTATATATTATATATTAAGGTGACTATAATTTGATCAAATCAGGCATTTTTTTGACTATTAATTCTGTCTTTACATTGAATCAATTAATATTAAAATCATCAGTTAATAATTAATTAAGAGATAAAATTGAATAAATTAAAAAAACCAAATGATACAATGAAAGCTGTTGAAATTGTAAAGTTTGGAGGACCTGAAAATTTGAAATTAAAACTTAGAAATATACCTAAGTTGAAAAAAGGAGAAATACTTATAAAGGTTCATTATGCTGGGGTTAATAGACCAGATATACTTCAAAGAGAAGGTAATTATCCAGTCCCAAAAACTGCAAGTGACATTCCAGGCTTAGAAGTTTCTGGTATAGTTGTAGATAGAGAAAAGTCTGCTACCAAATATCCAGTAGGTTCTAAAATATGTGCTTTATGTCATGGTGGAGGTTACGCTGAGTATGTAGCAGTTAATCAAGATCATTGTTTGCCCATACCAAAAAGAATAAGTTTAGAGGAAGCAGCTTGTATACCTGAAACTTTTATTACAGTATGGAGCAATGTATTTTTGAGAGGTGGACTGAAAAAGAATGAGAGTATTTTAATTCATGGTGGAGCAAGTGGTATTGGTACAACAGCAATACAACTTGCTAAAATTTTTGGAGCTAAAGTATATGCAACAGCAGGTTCTGCAAAAAAATGTGCTGCTGTTAAAAAACTTGGTGCAATTGAATGCATCAATTATAAAAAGGAAAATTTTGAAAAAAAAATAAATTTATTAACAAAAGATAAGGGCGTTAATTTAATCCTAGATATGGTTGCTGGAGACTATGTCGAAAAAAATTTAAAATGCCTTTCAGAAGATGGAAAGCTTATCATAATAGCTGTACAAGGAGGTTTAAAAGGTAGCTTAAATTTTGGATATCTAATGAGAAAAAGATATACTATTACTGGATCAACTTTAAGACCTCAAGAAGATAAAGTTAAGGCATCTTATGTAAGAAGTTTAATTAAACATGTATGGCCTTTTTTAGAAAAAAGACAAGTAGTACCAATAATTCAAAAATGTTTTGGTTTATCTAAAGTTTCTTTTGCTCATAAAGCTCTAGAAAAAGGTGACCATGTTGGTAAATTTGTTCTGAAAATTTAAATTATATTAAAATTTTTTAAAGCAATTTTACAATCATCAAACACATTAGGATTTTCAACTGTTGGTGGCATAGTCCATTGTTCTTTATTAATTATACTTCTAATTGTTTTTCTTAGTATTTTACCAGATCTTGTTTTTGGAAGAGCTTGAACAATAGCTACTTTTTTAAAAGAAGCTACAGGACCAATTTCTTTTCTAATCAAATCAATAATTTCATTACAAATTTCAAAATGTTCTCTGTTACATCCAGAATTCAAACAAGCCAAACCTACTGGCACTTCTCCTTTTAATTCGTCTTTTACACCAACTACAGCACACTCAGCAACATCAGAATGATTTGAAATAACTTCTTCCATTGCACCTGTAGATAGCCTGTGACCTGCAGTATTTATTACATCATCTGTTCTTGACATAACAAAGATATAACCATCATCATCAATATAACCTGCATCACCTGTTTCGTAATATCCTGGAAATTTAGATAAATATGCTTCTATAAACCTATCATCAGCAGCCCAAAGAGTTGGAAGGCAAGATGGTGGAAGTGGTAATTTTATACATATTGATCCTAACTCATTTGATGATAATTTTTCTCCATTATCATCTAAAATATCAATCTCATACCCCGGCAAAGAAACTGTTGGAGAACCTTTTTTAATTGGTAGCAATTCAATACCTGTTGGATTTGCAGCAATAGGCCAACCTGTCTCTGTTTGCCACCAATGATCAACAATTGGTATATTTAATTTATTTTCTAACCACAGAACAGTATCTGGATCAGCTCTTTCTCCTGCTAAAAATAAAGTCTCTAATGATTTAAGCTTTTCTTTATCAATATATTTACCTTCATTATCTTCCTTTTTTACAGCTCTTAAAGCAGTAGGAGCAGTAAAAAATGACTTTACCTTATATTCACTAATAATCCTCCAAAAAGTGCCTGCGTCTGGAGTTCCAACAGGTTTCCCTTCAAATAAAACTGTTGAACAACCATGAAATAATGGAGCATATATAATATAGGAATGTCCTACAACCCAGCCAATATCTGAAGCTGCCCAGAAAACTTCTCCAGGATCCATATTGTAAACATTTTTCATAGACCATTTCAATGAAACGAGATGGCCTGCATTATCTCTTACTACACCTTTAGGTTGTCCTGTGGTACCAGAAGTATATAAGATATATAAAGGGTCATTACCATTTACTGGGACTATATCAGCAGGCTTAACATCTTTAATTGCCTCATTCCAAGAAACATCTAAACCTGCATTTAATTTTACACTTAATTGTTCTCGTTGAAAAATTATACAGTTTTTAACTTTATGGTTTGACAATTTTATTGCCTCATCCAAAAGAGGTTTGTACTCTACAATTCTACCTGGCTCAATACCACAAGAAGCGGAAATAATAAGTTTTGGTGAACAATCATCAATTCTTACTGCAAGTTCTTTAGCTGCAAATCCTCCAAAAACAACTGAATGTACAGCTCCAATTCTAGCTATTGCTAAAACAGCTATAATAGCTTCAGGTATCATAGGCATATAAACTATAACTCTATCACCTTTAGATATATTATATTTATTTAAGGCACCGGCAAATTCTTCAACTTTGGACTTTAATTCATTATAGGTTAGTTTTGATTTTGAATTAGTTATTGGACTATCATAATAAATAGCAACCTGATCTCCTCTTCCTTCTAAAATATTTTTATCTACAGCATTATAACAAGTATTCATAACGCCATCTGAAAACCATTCATAAAAATTCTCATTTTTTTTTGTTAGAATTTTTTCAGGAAATTTAATCCAGGAAACATCTTCAGCATTTTTTTTCCAAAATTCTATTGGATTATCTCTCCATTTTTTATAAATTTCCGAATATTTCATTTCTAAACAATCCTAGATTTTCTATAATTATGCATTCTCTTTAAATGATCTGTTGTATTTTCAATCACCTTATGAGCTGCATCAATTACTGAGGATCCCGGTCCAAAAATCTCAGACACTCCAGCATCATAAAGAAATTGATAATCTTTTTTAGGTATTACACCTCCACAAAAGACTAGAATATCATCTGCCTTTCTCTTTTTTAATTCTTTGATTAAATCAGGAATTAGAGTTTTATGGCCTGCTGCAAGAGATGAAACACCAATCACATGGGCATTTTTTTTTAGGGCTTCTTCTACTGCCTCAGCAGGAGATTGAAATAAATTGCCAACTTCAACATTAATACCAAAATCAGAAAAAGCAGATGAGATAACTTTAGCTCCTCTGTCATGTCCGTCTTGTCCTAACTTAGCCATGTATATAGTGATAGTTTCATTATCTATTTGTTTGAATTTATCTAAAGAAATTTTTATTTTTTTTAGTTGATTTTGGTCATCAAAAGTATTTGCATAAACTTCTGTAACTATAGATTGTTTCGTTTCATAGCGAGTATAGACTTTTTCTAACGCAAAAGATGTTTCACCTACTGTTGCTCTATTTCTCATAGCTTCAACAAATAATGAAAGCAAATTTTCATTTTTATTTTTAGCTGCATTAGTAATTTTTTCTAAAGACTGATTTACAAGGTTATTATCTCTTTCAGATTTGATTTTATCTAATTTTTCAATCTGTTCTTTTCTAACCTGAATGTTGTCAATATCTAAAATATTAACGTCATCTAAATGATCTGATTTGAATTCATTTACACCAACAATAATTTCTTTTTTAGAATCTATTCTTGCCTGTTTCTCAGTTGCTGATTTTTCTATTTCTGATTTTGGATAACCACTTTCAATGGCTTTTGTCATTCCACCCATATCATTAATTTTCTCAATAATTTTATTTGCATTTTGAATTAACTCATTTGTTAAATTCTCAACATAATAACTTCCTGCCAAAGGATCTACTACATCAGTTACCCCTGTTTCATTTTGAAGAATTAACTGTGTATTTCGAGCGATTTTAGCTGAAAATTCAGTAGGTAATGCTATCGCCTCATCAAATGAGTTTGTATGCAAAGATTGGGTTCCTCCTAGAACACCTGCTAATGCTTCGATTGTAGTTCTGACAATATTATTATAGGGATCTTGTTCTTGAAGACTTGCTCCAGATGTTTGACAGTGCGTTCTTAAAATTTGTGATTTAGGGTTTTGATTATTAAATAATTTTTTTACCCAATAAGACCATAAATATCTAGCAGCTCTTAATTTTGAAGCTTCCATAAAAAAATTCATACCAATAGCAAAAAAGAAAGATAACCTAGGAGCAAATTTATCTACATTCAAACCTCTATCCACTGCAGCTCTGATATATTCCAAACCATCAGATATTGTAAAAGCCAATTCTTGTACTAAATTAGCTCCAGCCTCTTGCATGTGATAACCAGAGATAGAAATTGAATTAAATTTTGGCATTTTTTCAGATGTGTAAGAAATAATATCTGATACTATTCTCATTGAAGGTTCAGGAGGATAGATATAAGTATTCCTAACCATGAATTCTTTTAAAATGTCATTTTGAATCGTTCCACTTAATTGTTCAACAGGAACTCCTTGTTCTTCACCAGCAACTATAAAACTAGCAAGTACAGGCAAAACTGCTCCATTCATAGTCATTGACACAGACATTTTATCAAGAGCTATTCCATCAAAAAGAATTTTCATATCCTCTACAGTATCAATAGCCACACCAGCCTTGCCAACATCAGCACTAACTCTCTCATTATCTGAATCGTAGCCTCTATGGGTTGCTAAATCAAAAGCAATAGATAATCCCTTTTGTCCAGCTGCAATATTTTTTTTATAAAATTCATTTGATTCTTTTGCCGTAGAGAAACCTGAATATTGTCTTACAGTCCACGGTCTTGATGTATACATAGTTGCCTTGGGACCTCTAACAAATGGCTCCATACCTGGTAGAGAATTTATATGGTTTAAGTTTTCTAAATCATCTTTAGTGTACAATGGTTTAACTTTAATACCCTCTGGGGTTTCCTTAATTAATCGATCTGTTTTAATCCCCTTTAGTTCCTCAAAAGCAATTTTTTCCCAGTCATTAATATTAGATTTTTTACTCATAATTTGATTATAATACCTAAAACTCAATAATTATGTCATCAACTTTTAAAAGATCGTTGACTTTAAAATTTATTTTCTTTACCTGTCCTTTCAAAGAAGACTGAAGTGTGTTTTCCATTTTCATAGCTTCAACTATGCACAAGTTTTGTCCAACCTCAATTTGATCTCCTACTTTTACAAATAATTCAATTAGCTTTCCAGGCATTGGGCATATTAAACTATTTTTATTTTCTTCATCATCAACTTTTTTCATAAATTTAGATAATTCTAAATTAACTGAATCTCTCGTGATACCTTTTACTGATGATCCTCTAAAATCAATCTGATAATAAGGAAAGCAATAATTTAATTTTAAAAAAGTGCTTAATAGTATTTGATCATCTTCATAAATAT
>ENA-OSEY01002392-OSEY01002392.1-marine-metagenome-genome-assembly--contig:-NODE-2392-length-12164-cov-4.357988_pt1 | contig 12164 bp, 13 predicted proteins | sample MGYA00248465_ERZ534230 | MGnify/ENA primary metagenome ERZ534230 (study PRJEB26409, sample SAMN06344110) | marine metagenome | isolation source: Sea water from surface | place: Atlantic Ocean:Southern... | reverse complement strand
AAAGGCGAAAATCATAATATAAAGATAACACATCCCGATGATATAAAAATTCCAAATACCTATTATGGTATTGGATTTGATATACACAAACTTATAAAAAATAAAAAACTTTATCTTGGTGGAATAAAAATTCCTTTTCACTCTGGACTTAAAGGACATTCAGATGGTGATGTAATTTTGCATGCAATAATTGATGCAATTTTAGGTGCTAAAAGAGAAAAAGATATTGGTACTTATTTTCCAAATACAAAAAAATTTAAAAATATAAGATCTCCAAAAATGTTAAAACCAATAATTGACAATTTTTATAAATCTAACTTTGTAATAAATAGCCTTGATATAAATTTAATTTGTGAACAACCTAAAGTTTCAAAATATCGAGACAAAATAATTAATTCAATATCAAAACTGACAACCTTAAATAAAGATCAAATTAATTTAAAAGGTAAAACTGTAGAAAAATTAGGTTTAATAGGAAAAGAAAAAGCTATTGCTTGTGAAGTTATAATCTCAATTACAAAATATGAATAATATTGCTATTCAATTAATTACAATGTTTGGTATTGGTAGAATTAGTAAAATACCAGGAACCATAGCATCTTTTGTAACTTGTTTATTTTATTTCCTCTGTATAATTTTCAATGTTAACATAATATTTTTACTTATTACGTTTTTTATCATTTTAATTCTTTCAATAATTTTTATAAATAAATATTCTTCAAATTTTACTGAAATTGATGCAAAAGAAATAGTAATTGATGAATTTCTTGGTCAATCTATTCCAATTCTTTTTATGTATTATCCTATTCAAAAGGGTGACCCTGAAAGTGCATGGATATATTTAATAACAGTTTTTATCCTCTTTAGGTTTTTTGATATCTTAAAACCATTTCCAATTAATTTAATTGATAAAAAAATGAAAAATGGTCTTGGCGTAGTTCTTGACGATTTATTAGCAGGAATTTATGTTATAATAATTTTTGCTTTATTTGGTCATTTTTTTGGACCTCCTTTTGAGTAAACTTTATGAAAAGATTATTTTTAATATTAAAGAGAAAAAATTTAAAATTAGCTGTAGTTGAGTCTTGTACAGGAGGTTTATTAGCTAGCACTATTACTTCAATTAGTGGTGCATCAAAAGTATTTAATTTAGGTCTTGTCACCTACTCTAATCAAGCAAAAATTAAAATTTTAAAAGTTAATAAAAATATAATCAAAAAATATGGTGCAGTGAGTCATCAGTGTTGTATCTCAATGGTGAATAATTTATCAAAAATTTCTAATGCTAATATTAATATTTCAGTAACTGGAATTGCAGGACCAAAAGGTGGCACTAAGCAAAAACCTGTAGGGTTAGTATATATAGGTATCAAAAAAGGTAATAAAATTAAGATTAATAGGTATGTTTTTAAGAATAAAAACCGGAAATCTTTTCAAAGAGCTACGGTAAAAAAAGCTTTTGAGTTAATATTAGGAATTATCTAAGATTTTATTTGCTTGTTTTTCAAATGCATCTGCAATTTTATTTAATCCATATTGAAAAGATTTTGTCATTATAATATTAAGAAAACGATTTTTTAACTCAAAATCTACATCAAATGAAACTTCTGTTTGCCCTTTAAATTCTTTAAAATTCCATTTGTTTTCGAGATGTTTAAGAGGACCATCAATATTAGTTACATAAATTAAATCTTTATCTTTGTAATACTTAACATCACTTTTATATGTATCTTTAAAAGGACCCTTTCCAATAGTTAAATCAGCTACAATTAATATTTCATTACTCTTATCCTCTCTACTATATACTTTTGAACTTAAACAATAAGGGATAAAATCAGGATATTTTTCAATATCCAAAACAAGCTCGATCAAATCTTTCTTATTGCAGTTAATAATTCTTTTAACTGAAGCTTGAGGCATTTATTTTGAGTCTATTTTCTTGCAAAACTTTAAAATCTTCATCCGCGTGGTATGAAGATCTAGTCATGGGTGAAGAGGATACTAATAAAAATCCTCTTGCCTTAGCCTTTAGTTCTAAATCTTTAAATTCATCTGGATGATAATACCTTACTAAAGGAAAATGTTTTGGTGATGGTTGTAAATATTGACCTATGGTTAAAAAATCTACATCAGCTGAAATTAAATCATCCATGACTTGTAAAATTTCATCTTTTGTTTCTCCTAAGCCAACCATTAAGCCAGATTTGGTGAAAACATTTTTGTTTATTTGCTTTGAATTTTTTAAAAGTTCAAGTGAGCCAAAATATCTTGCTCCAGGTCTAACTTTTCTATAGAGACTAGGAACTGTTTCAATATTATGATTAAAAACATCAGGGTTTGCCTCAAGAACCTTTTTATAGGCCTCTCCTTTTCTAAGAAAGTCTGGTGTTAAAACTTCTATAGAGGTATTAGGATTATTTTTTTGAGTTGTTTTAATCACTTCAAAAAAATGTTGTGAGCCTCCGTCAGGTAAATCATCCCTATCAACTGATGTAATCACAACATGTTTGAGATTTAATTTTTTAACAGCATTAGATATTTTATAGGGCTCAAAAGGATCTAGTTTATCTGGCTTGCCTGTTTTAACATCACAAAATCCACAAGCCCTCGTGCAAGTGTCACCCATAATCATAAATGTTGCATGTCTTTTACTCCAGCACTCGGTAATATTTGGGCAATTAGCCTCTTGGCATACAGTTACGAGATTATTTTGATTTATAACACTTTTAGTAATAAAAAATTCTTTACTATTTAATAACTTAGATCTTATCCAATTTGGTTTTTTTTTAATAGGATTTATAGGTTTATTTACTTTTTCTGGATGTCTAATTGTCATTGTTAACTATTATATAGGTACTCTCGCCTTTTTTACCAAGCATTAATTTGTCTCGTATTAATTGATCGACAAAATCCTTGTCGATATTATCAGTTAATAGGGAGTTTTCTAATTCTAATCTTTTTATTTTTGATAATTTAACAGTTTCTTCATTTGTAAGCTTTTTTAAAGTTTCCTTTTTTTCGAAATATGAGAATAGACCCCTCTGACCACCTAACAAGTTAATTAAAAAATAAATTATTAAAAAAAAAGAAATTATTTCAAAGTAATTTTTTTTTATTTTTGTTAGCATTAATGAATTTTATTCATTTTTGCCTTTTTTCCTAGATTTTCTTCTATTCGAATTAATTGATTATATTTAGCAACTCTTTCTGACCGGGACAAAGACCCTGTTTTTATCTGATTTGAGTCGGTGCCAACTGCTAGATCTGCAATAAATGTGTCTTCACTATCGCCAGATCGATGAGAAATAATTGTGCTAAATCCTATTATTTTTGCAAATTTTATAACTTCTAAAGTTTCAGTTACTGTTCCAATTTGATTAAGTTTAACAAGTATCGAATTTGAAGAATTATTTAAAAATCCCATTTTTAATCTTTCTAGATTAGTTACGTATAAATCATCACCAACTATTTGAGTTTTTTTTGATGCTTTAGTCATTTTATTCCATGAAGACCAATCATTCTCAGAAAATGGATCTTCTATAGATTTGATTTTAAACCTTTTGATTAATTGTAGATATTTTTTGATAGATTCATTAGTAGAAATGAATTTTGTCGAGTGAATAGAATACTTACCTTTTTTATATAATTCATTTGCAGCAACATCCAGACAAATTGAAATATGTTTACCATTTATAAAACCAGATTTTTTAATAGCATCAACTATTAAAGTTAAAGCATTTTCGTTTTTGTTTATCATTGGAGCAAATCCACCCTCGTCTCCTACAGATGTAGATAAACCTTTTGAATTAATTATTTTTTTTAGATTTTGTATAACCAAATAGCACATTCTTACTGCATCAGAAAAATTTTTCGCTCCATCTGGTCTAATCATAAATTCTTGAATCCTTAAACCATTATTCGAATGAGCTCCGCCATTAATAATATTCATTAAAGGATATGGAAGTCTAAAATTTTTATTTTTTAAAAAACACTCATAAAGTGGTTTGTTTTTAATTTTTGCTGACAATTTTTTGTTAGCCATTGATACTGCTAGAATTGCATTTGCTCCAATTTTAATTTTTTGTTTAGTACCATCTAAATTGATCATTATGCTATCAATTCTTTCTTGATTATGAACATTTTGACCTTTGAGTTTTTTTGAAATTTTTTTATTTATTAAATCTATCGCCTTAAAAACACTTTTGCCTAAATACTTTTTGTTGGACTTATCTCTTTTTTCAAAAGCTTCGTATGTTCCAGTAGATGCGCCAGAGGGGCAAATTGCTGATGCACTACTTTTACCAGAAAATATCTCTGCCTCTATTGTTGGATTTCCTCTGCTATCAAAAACCTGTCTTGCAACAATTTTTGAAATCTTACTCATTATTTTTTAATTAAATTATCAATTTCACAAAGTTGAGAAATAAGATTTTCTAATTTGTTAAGTGGAAGCATATTGGGACCATCAGATGGTGCATTGTCAGGATCTTGGTGTGTTTCTATAAAAACACCTGCTACACCAACTGCAATTGCCGCTCGGGATAGATGTTCTACAAACTCTCTTTGTCCACCACTTTTTTCTCCCATTCCACCTGGTTGTTGAACAGAATGTGTTGCATCAAATATCACCGGGTAACCATTTTTTGCCATTATAGGTATTGATCTCATATCAGAAACCAAAGTATTGTATCCAAAACTTGCTCCTCTTTCGGTTACTAAAATATTATTATTTCCTGAATCTGATATTTTTTTTGTTACATTGACCATATCCCAAGGTGCTAGAAATTGTCCTTTTTTAACATTAATAATTTTATTTGTTTTTGCAGCTGCAATGAGCAAGTCAGTCTGCCTACACAAAAAAGCTGGAATTTGCAAAACATCGACGTGATTTGAAACTATTTTACATTGTTCCTCGTTATGAATATCAGTGAGAACAGGCACGTTTATTTCTTTTTTTATTTTATCAAATACGGGCAATGATTTTTCTAAACCAGCTCCCCTTTTACCTTTTAGGCTGGTTCTGTTGGCTTTATCAAAGGATGTTTTATAAATAAATCCTAAGTTAAATTTTTTTGTGATTTCCTGTATTTTACCTGCCATGTCTAATGCATGTTGTTCTGTTTCCAGCTGACATGGTCCTGCTATTAAACAAAATCTATTAGAATTTGAAATTTCTATTTGATTACATTTAACTTTAATATTTTGCATTTTTGATTTTTGCTGCCTTGATAAATGATGAGAATAATGGATGTGGGTTTAAAGGTCTAGATTTAAATTCTGGATGAAATTGAACACCAACAAACCAAGGATGATTTTTTAGCTCAATAATCTCAGGTAATTTGTGATCCGGTGACATTCCAGAAAAAATTAGACCTTTATCTTCAAATTTGTCTTTATAATCAATATTTACCTCATATCTATGTCTATGTCTCTCATTTATACTATTAGATCTATAAATTTTTTGAATTAGAGAATTTTTTTTTAATTTAGCCTCATAAAGACCAAGTCGCATTGTACCACCAAGCTCTTTTTTAGAACCTTTGAAAATTTTACCATCTCTATTCCATTCATGTATTAATCCTATTACATTCACTCCTGTCTTGCTAAATTCACTAGATGTAGCTTTCTTTATTTTCAATACATTTCTTGCATATTCGATGACGGCCATCTGCATTCCATAACAGATACCTAAAAATGGTATTTTATTTTGTCTTGCATATTTTATAGCCTCAATTTTACCTTCAGTACCTCTTTTCCCAAAACCACCTGGTATAAGTATACCTGATATATTTTTTAATTTTTCTTTTATTTCATTAGGTTTTAATTTATCAGATTCAATTCGTATTAAATTCACCTTCACGTTATTATCTATTCCACCATGTATCAAAGCCTCATCAAGTGATTTATAAGCATCTTTAAGATTTACATATTTACCTATTAAACCAATATTTACTTTAGGTTTTGTTTTCAAAACAACATTAGTAATTTTTTTCCATGGATTGAGGTTTACATTTTTCTTTGATTTTAATTTAAAGTATTTAAGAACAATTTTATCAAGTTTCTCTTTATTAAAACTTATGGGAGCTTCGTAAATCGTTTTAACATCGACTGTCTCAATAACATTTTCAAAAGGAACATTACAAAATAATGATATTTTTTTTCTTTGATCAAATGGTAAAGGCTGTTCTGATCTACAAATAATTATATTAGGCTGAATACCAATTGTTCTTAGTTCTTTGACAGAATGTTGCGTTGGTTTTGTTTTAATTTCATCTGAAGCTCTCATATATGGTACTAAAGTTAAGTGGATAAACAGTGTATTTTTTTTTCCATGGTCATTTGAAAATTGTCTTATTGCTTCCAAAAATGGTAAGCTTTCAATGTCACCTACTGTTCCTCCTATCTCGCAGATTATAAAATCTTCAGAGCTAACATCTTTCTTTATAAATTCTTTTATTCTATCAGTGACATGCGGTATTACTTGTACCGTCTTACCTAAATAACCACCTTTTCTCTCTCTCTGAATAATATCACTATAAATTCTTCCAGTGGTTATATTATCAGATTGTTTTGCCGATATATCTGTGAATCTTTCGTAATGGCCCAAATCAAGATCTGTTTCTGCACCATCATCAGTTACAAAAACTTCCCCATGTTGAAATGGACTCATTGTGCCAGGATCTACATTTAGATAGGGGTCTAACTTTCGTAGTCTTACTTTATAACCTCTTGACTGAAGTAAATAAGCTAGCGAAGCAGATGATAATCCTTTACCAAGTGATGAGACCACGCCGCCAGTGACAAATATATATCGCGCCATGGAAGTATCTTATAGCGACTAAATCAATAAATGAAAAGGATTAATTGTTATTATCTGGAATTTTAGGGGTATCTTCAGTTTCTTCTACAGCATCAATTACTGAAGTTTCTGATATCAAATCCCCTCTTGATACTATGGTCAAACTTAAGCTGCATATAATAAATAACGTTGCAACGATTCCTGTGGCTTTTGTTAGAAAATCCCCTGCGGTTCTTGAAAACATAAAATTATCTTGAGAAACTCCAATACCAAGAGCACCACCTTCTGATTTTTGAAACAAAACTAAGATTACTAATATAATTGCTAAAATTATATTTAGTATCAACAAAATATTTTCCATGATGACTAATTAAAGGTTTTTTTTATTATATCAATAAGTTTTTTTGAGCTTTGGGATGCACCACCAATTAAATATCCATCTAATAAATCAATCATATTTAATCTTTTAATATTATTTGGACTCACCGATCCACCATATAAAATTTTATAATTATTAAATTTTTTACTTATTATTGATTTAATAAATTTAATATTTTTTTCTAGTTCAAGGTTATTTGGTACAACACCTGTTCCTATTGACCATACTGGTTCATAAGCAACTATAATCTTACATTTTTTACCAATACCTTTTAAGCCATTCATAATTTGCTTTTTTAAGATTATATTTGTTTTTTTATTTTTTCTTTGAAAGGATGTTTCACCAATACAGAATATTACGTTCAATTTACTTTTAATTGCTGATAAGATTTTTTTATTTATTTGCTTATGGTCCTCGCCTAATGTTCTATTTTCTGAGTGTCCTATAATTACATATTTTACACCTAAATTTTTTAACATTTTTGAATTAATAAAACCTGTATGAGCTCCAAAATCATAATTCTCATGAATATTTTGAGCTCCAGTTTCTATTGAGGATTTTTTTAAAGTATCAACAAAATCACTCAAGAGTGTGTATGGAGGACAATAAATAATCTTAAATTTTTTACTTTTGCTAAGCCTTGAAAATTTTATAACGTTTTTAATACTTTTTAATGAACCTAAATCGCCATACATTTTCCAGTTTGCTATAAAATATCTTATTTTATTTGTCATATTGATACTTATAATCTATAGCTTTGTCTTTTATAGTTCAATAAATTAAAAAAATTATGCTTAACAGTATTAGAAATTTTTCAAAAACAATATTTGCAAAAATATTATTAGTTATTGTTGTAATCCCTTTTGTGTTTTGGGGCATGGGAGGTGTATTTAGTAGTGGTAATACGAATTCTTTAGCTAAAATTGATAACATCAATATATCTACTCAGGAATTTATCGAACACATAAATGATCTAAATATTAATCAAGAGGCAATTAGAGAAAATTTAGATAATGAAATAGTTGAGGAGCTATTGTCAGAATTAATATCAAAAAAAATTTTAGAAATTCAAATCAATGAGTTAGATATAAATATTACTGAAAAAAATTTAGCTAATATAATAAAAAAAAATCCTAACTTTTTCGATGAAAATAAAAATTTTTCTAGATTAAAATATGAAAAATTTCTTTTAACAAATCAAATTGATGCTCCTACTTTTGAAAGAAGACTCAAAGAGAGAGAATTACAAAATAATTTATTTAATTTTATTTCTGGTGGTATTTATTCACCATTATTTTTAACAAAGAAACTTTACGAAAACGAAACAAAAAAAATTGAGATTGAATATATTGACCTAAAAGAAATATATGGATCAAAAGATAGTATAAAAAATAATGATGTAAATAAATATATTGATAAAAATGAAAATAATTTAAAGCAAGAATTTATTAATTATTCTTATGTAAAATTAACACCTGCAGATTTAATAGGCTCTGAAGAATACAACCAAATTTTTTTTGATAAAATTGATGAAATAGAGAATAAAATATTAACCGGAAATTCATTAAATCAGATTGTTTTAGAATATAAACTTGAAAAAAAGAGTAAAGAAAATGTAAATGTTAGTAGTGAATTAACAAATATTGATAATAAAATATTAGATTTATCAAGTAAGAGCCAAATTGATATTATTGATATGAATGAGTTCTATTTACTTTATGAGATAGAAAATATAGTCAAAAAATTACCGGATAGAAATAATGATAGTTTTATTAAGAGCGTTAAGGATAAAATATATCAAGAAAAAAGAATTAATCATAATATTGAATTACTACAAAAAATTAATGCAAAAAAATTCACAGATTCTGACTTTAAAAAAATTGTAAATTCAGATAAATCAAAAATCAAAAAATTATTATTGAATTCATCGAGAGATAATAAAACATTCCAAATTGACTCAATTAAAATCATTTATAACATGCCAATCAAAAGTTTTACTATGGCATCGGATGAGGATAAAAATATATATTTAGTTAAAATTTTAAGAGAGATAATTGATAACTCCTCATTTTCAGGTGATAAAATTAATGATTATCAAAAATTATCTGCTAGCAACATAAATAAGGAAATTCTAACTGCTTATGATTTTTATTTAAATGAAAAGTACAAAATTAAAATAAATGAGCAAACATTAGAAAGAGTAAAAAATTATTTTAGATAAAATAATGCAAAGCTATTCAAAATTTAAGCGGGACTATAGTGCTAAAAAAAATCAAGTATTATATAAAATTAAAAAGGTTAAAAATGATCATGAGATTATTAAATTAATTGATGATTTTTTAGTAGAAAAAAATAGTTTTATATTTGAGTCAGTTGAAAAAGGAAAAATAAAAGGCAGATATACAATATTTGGTAGGAACCCTGATAAAATTTGGGAATTCAATAATAATTATGGTTATTTGATACAGAATAAAAAAAAAATTAAAATTAAAGGAAATCCTGAAAAACTAATAGAGAAAATAATAGAAGATTTTAAATTTAAAACTCCCTCAATTTTACCACCAATATCATCTTTAATTTCAGGATATTTTTCTTATGACTCAATTAGATATATTGAAAAAATACCTAATACTTGTAAAGACGATTTAAAATTGCCAGATGTTAGACTCTTAAGACCTAGAACTTTGATTATTTATGATAACTTAAAAAAAAAAATATTTTATATTATTAATGTTTTTAATGACGAAAAAATAACAAATTTTTCAAAAAAATATACACAAGTTCAAAATGAATTAAATAGTCTATACAATAATAATTTTAATATTAAAAAGAAAAATAATATTAAAAAAAGTAGCTTAAGAATAAATATAAAATCGAATACTTCAAAAAGTAGTTTTCTAAATATGGTGAAGAAAGCTAAAAACTTTATAAAAATAGGTGATATTTTTCAGGTTGTTTTAAGCCAAAGATTTGAAGCTAAATTATCAAAAAATCCCATAGAGATATATAAAAAATTAAGGGTCACAAACCCTTCGCCTTTCATGTTTTTTTTTAATTTTCCTGACTTTCAAATTATCGGTGCGAGCCCTGAAATTCTAGTCAGACTAAGAGACAATAAAATAACTGTAAGGCCCATAGCTGGAACCAGACCAAGGGGAAAAAATTATATTCAGGATAAATTTTATGAAAAAGATTTACTAAATGATAAAAAGGAACTTTCAGAACATTTAATGTTATTAGATTTAGGAAGAAATGATGCGGGTAAAGTTTCTAAAATTAACACTGTAAAGGTCACAGAGAGCTTTACTATTGAGAGATATTCACATGTTATGCATATAGTTTCTAATGTAACGGGTGTATATAATAACAAATATTCTAAGTTTAAATCATTACTGGCTGGATTTCCTGCTGGAACTGTTTCGGGTGCGCCAAAAATAAGAGCCATGGAAATTATTGATCAGCTAGAAAAAACAAAACGAAAAGTTTATGCTGGAGGTATAGGTTATTTTTCTGCTAATGGAGAATTTGATACTTGTATAGCACTAAGAACTGCAATGGTAAAAAATAAAAAATTTTACGTTCAAGCTGGCGCTGGGATAGTAGCAGACAGTGTGCCTTTAAAAGAATATGAGGAAACAGTAAATAAAGCTAAAGCTTTAATTAATGCTTTAAGATAATGAAAATTGTATTGATAGATAATTACGATAGTTTTACTTTTAATTTGTTCCATTATTTATCATCTTTTAAAATAAAAGTTGATGTAGTTAGAAATGATAAGATTACCTCAAAGCAAATTTTAAATAAAAAATACAACAAAATTGTAATATCACCAGGACCAGGAAACCCCAATCAATCTGGAAATTGTCTAAATATTGTTAAATCACTTCATAAAAAAGTTCCTATTTTAGGCGTTTGTTTAGGTCATCAAATAATTGGACAAGTGTTCGGTTCAAAAGTAATTCAATCAAAAAAATTAATGCATGGTAAAACAAGTAAAATTATTTCAAAAAAAACAGGAATATTAAAAAACTTACCAAAAAATTTTGAGGCAACAAGATATCATAGTTTAATAATTGATAAAAAAACCCTTTCAAAAGACCTTGAAATTACTGCACAGACCACGGATGGATTAATTATGGGAATTCAGCATAAAAAATATAACGTTCATGGAGTGCAATTTCACCCTGAAAGTATTAAAACTAAATTAGGATTAAAAATTTTAAAAAACTTTATAAAATATAAAAATTAGTGAAAAATTATATCGATAAAATTAAAAAGAAACAAAGTCTGACCTTTGATGAAAGTAAAGCTGCTTTTGAGATATTAATGGAAGGAAAAGCAAATGATCAGGAAATATTTGATTTTTTAACATCATTATCTGAAAAAGGTGAGTCTTCAGATGAAATAGCTGGTGGAGTTTTTGTGCTTAGAAATAAGTCCAAAAGGGTAACTGTGGAAGGTTGTGTTGATACATGTGGAACTGGTGGAGATGGTATGAACACGCTGAATATATCCACTGCCTCTGCTTTGTTATTAGCAAGCATGGGTATAAAAGTTGCAAAACACGGCAATAAAGCTGTTTCTTCAAAATGTGGATCTGGTGATGTGTTAGAGGCTTTGAATATCAAAATAAATTTAGAGCCGAATGATATTGAAGATCAAATAAAAAAAAATAATTTTGGTTTTATGTTTGCGCCTAACTATCATAGTGCTATGAGATTTGTTGGTCCAATCAGAAAAAAAATTGGAAAAAGAACTATATTTAATATGATTGGGCCTTTAAGCAGTCCTGCCCTAGTGAAAAGACAAGTTGTTGGTGTCTTTGATAAAAAACTCTTAAAAATATTTGCAAATGCTTTAAATAATTTAGATATTAAATTTGCATGGATTGTAAATAGTGAAGATGGTTTAGATGAAATTTCACCTTATGCTAAAACTAATGTTATTCAATTAAAAGATAATAAGATATCTGAAATTATAGTTGAT
>ENA-OSEY01002391-OSEY01002391.1-marine-metagenome-genome-assembly--contig:-NODE-2391-length-12168-cov-9.460342_pt1 | contig 12168 bp, 8 predicted proteins | sample MGYA00248465_ERZ534230 | MGnify/ENA primary metagenome ERZ534230 (study PRJEB26409, sample SAMN06344110) | marine metagenome | isolation source: Sea water from surface | place: Atlantic Ocean:Southern... | reverse complement strand
TACTCTTTTATCTTTGCTCGGTATTTTCTCAAAATAACCTTGTTTTGTTGCTCTGCTTATTAAACGTTCAATACTTCTAGTGTTAAGGTTAGTCGCTCCAACAAGATCACTCATAGTAAAAAAGCCTTTAGTTACAAAATTTGATAGCATAATTAGTCTGATTAACTCATACCTACTATCATTAACATAAACTTGATTCCAATCTGATGTTTCTGCAAATTTTGAAATCACCTCATATTTTTTGAGCTCAAAGGATACTATCGCATCAGAAAGATATTTTAAATTTGTTAGATCTTTAAGTTTATTTTTCATTAAAAAAAATTTTTGTCTCAAGTGGTAGAATAATACTTCAGAGAGACATTATCTTAAACAATAATAATTACAATTATGAAATTTAATTACTTTATTTTATTTATATTTTTTTCTAGTTTTGCGTTTTCGTTAGATAAGCCCAATATCATAATAATTCTTACAGATGATCTAGGATGGGGCGATGTTTCTTATCATGGAGGATACATTCCAACACCTAACATAGATAAATTAGCTCAAGATGGGATGGAAATGAATAGATTTTATGCCAACCCAGTTTGTAGCCCAACAAGAGCTTCGTTATTAACAGGACTTCATATATTCAATCATGGGGTAGTGAGACCGTTTATGAATCCTGCCGCCGAACAGACTGGAATGCCAATAGAAATAAAAATTATGCCAGAGTATTTAAGAGAAGCTGGTTATCAAACAGCATTATCAGGGAAATGGCATCTTGGTATGGCTAAAAAAGAGTTTTTACCAATGAGTAGAGGTTTTGAAACTAGCTACGGTCATCTAACTGGTGGAATAGGTTATTTTGATCATACTGCAGCAGGAAGATTAGATTGGCATAGAAATGAAAAATCACTGGAGGAAGAGGGCTATGCAACTGAATTAATAGCGGATGAAGCAATTAAAATAATTCAGAATAAAGACCAAAATAGACCGCTTTTTTTATATGTTGCTTTCAATGCTCCACATACTCCGATTGAAGCACCTAATGAAAATATAGAAGCTTTCTCATATTTAGAAGATCCAAAAGATAGAGTTTACGCTGCAAATGTTAATGCTTTAGATCATGAAATTGGCAGAATTATTAAAGCTGTAGAACAAGAGAACCTGCTCGAAGAAACAATAATTATTTTTTTTAGTGACAACGGCCCATTATTTGATATCAATCCAATTTTTGAGGTTATGGCGCCTAATTTAATTGATGCTAAGGGTAGTACAGCTGGATTACAAGGCAGTAAAGCTTCGGCATTGGAAGGTGGTATAAGGGTGCCCGCAGTAATTTGGTGGAAAGGAAAAATTGAAAATTCTAAATCCGATCAATTCTTTTTTGTTCAAGATCTATTACCAACTTTATTAACTGCAGTGGACATCAAAGTAGACAAAAGAAATTTTGACGGTGTTGACAAATGGCAAGCCTTATTGACGAATACTATTATTCCACCTAGCAACGCTTTCATAGGGGCCAGAATAATGACGGATGAAAGGGCGCTTTTTGATGGCGAATGGAAACTTTATTCGTCCAAGCCTAATTTAATTCCTGTACCTGCTTCGTATAGTTTATTCAATATTATTGAAGATCCTTATGAGCAAAATGATCTTTCAGAAAAAGAATCGGAAGTTTTTGAAAGAATGAAACTCACTATTTCATCTATCGTTGAAAGAGACGTCGTCGGAGATATGAATCCTGCTCATGCATATTTGCATGGAGATGACAGACAGGGCGGAATTCCGCTAGGCTCTGCTTGGTTAGATGGAGATTATGAATTTACCAAGCCACCTTCTTTAATTGCTTCAATATTTATTACAATTTGGATAATGATCTTAGCCTTTAAAGAATACTTATTTTTATTATTATTAGTTATTTTAATGCCAATTATTTATTTTAAATTTATTAGAAAATAATGAAATTACCCAACTGGTTAAGGTGGATTATTTTTGTGATCATAGTTATTACCTCTTTAATACTTCCCCTTATTCTCTTTGAAAGTCCACTGTCGAGATATGGCGATGCATTGCTTCTATGGGCAGGCGATAACACGCTATCAGTTTCTTTGGTTGTTATTTTGGCACTTACAGCTGATGTAATTTTACCGGTGCCAAATGGCCTGACTAATACACTGGCAGGTGTATCTTTAGGTTGGGTACTTGCATCTTTTGTTGTTTGGATTGGTTTAAATTTTGGAGCTTGTGTTGGCTACGTTTTGGGAAGATTTGCGGCGAGACCTCTAGCTAGAAAAATGATCAGCGAAAATGATTTTCATGAAGCTGAAAAATCTCTCAAGAATTTTAGTGTTTTGGGCTTAATTCTCTCAAGACCTGTACCAGCTTTTGCGGAACTGCTGACCATAAGTGCAGGATTAGCTAAAATGCCTTTTATCAAATTTATTTTTGTAATTAGCTTGGTAAACGTAGGAGTTGCAATTATATTTTCTGGCATAGGTGCGGCAGCTATGGAAGCAAATTCAGCAACTTTGGCTTTTGTAGGTGTAGCTATTCTTCCTGCAATCTTTTATTGGACTTATACAAAGTTTTTAAAACGATAATTTTAAAAAGACTGTTGATAAGTAAGCTTCCATTCTTCTCCAGGTGCGTAATATGTTGTTTGGATGCTAGCCAGAAAGGGGTCGCCAAATTGAGCGTAGCCGTAAAGCTCATCAGTTATATTTTTTCCAACTAAAGTTAAAGACTGAGAATCAGAAAGTTTTAAACTTGAGGTAAAGTCTAACGTAGAGTAATTGTGTAATTGAGAGTAATCGTAAAGCTCTGTTGTTGTAAAATCGTCGCCCACATGGGTCCAGCTCAAAGAAGAAGAAATATTTTTAGAGTTAAAAGAAAAATTATGCAACAGTGTAACGTTAGTTCTAGACTCGGGACCTTCAGCGTCATAAGCATATCCAGTAAGATCATTTCCGACATCATCTACGAATTCTTTATACTTACCTCCATAAGCACCTGTCGAAGCAATCAAAGAAAAAGAGTCATTTAGAAAAGCTTTGATTTCAATTTCATAACCATCAACTTCAGCTTTTTGGATGGGAACTGTTACGATAGATGCAACTCCATTTTGGGCCACTTTCCCAATGCTTCTTTGATTGTTTACATAATCGAATAAGAAGAAGTTTGCGTTAATCTGTAGCTTCTCATTTAAATAGCTTCCCTTAGTGCCTATTTCAAAATTATCAGCAGTTTCGGCAGGGAAAGATGTTACTCTGTCATCATTATTAAATCCGCCAGAAGCAAATCCTTTCGCATAAGAAGCATATATAAGCGAGCCATTCGGCAATGTATAGTCTAGCGCTACTCTAAAAGAATCGTTTTCAAATTTTTGAGCGCCTTGACAATAAGCGTCTTTTTGAAAAGTTCCAAACGGGCCAAGGTTTACTGAGATTCCAGCATTGAAAGTTTGAGCACAAGCTTGAGCAACTGGAGATCTTAGGCCACCAAATCCATTACTTAACCCAGGAATAATTGCATCGGAATAAGTTTTAACCATTTTGTCTTCGCTTGTAAATCTGTAACCAAAGGTTACATTTGTGTTTGTATTTAATGCGTATGTTCCCTCGAAAAAGAATGCGTCGGATTTATTTTCTGCAAAAGTAGTTTGTTGAGAACTCAAAGCTTGTAAGCTTTGCACAGTAGCGCAGTATTGAGCTTGAGTTGCTGGGTTAGAACAATCTGTCCCAAGCAAAGTAAATAGATTGGCCAAAATTATATTTGCTCTTGCATTAACTGTGGCTTGAGTTTCGTCTGACCCTACGCCGTCATAATACATTGTATTGAGTTGATTAATCCCTGATTCATCAAAAGTATAAGCTCCAACGACATAATCAAGTTTTCCATCAAGAGCTTCGCCAGACCATCTCAATTCAAGTTGGTTAGAAGTTGCGTTATTAACTATATCTCTTGGGTCTAAATATGATGCAGAGGTTTGCCCACTTGCAGGCAAGGCATTAGATGGTCTATTTCCATTTACACTCAAGCCGAGGTTTCCGTTTAAAGACTCTAAATCGGAGTGATTAAAAATTAATTTGAGTTCACCGAAACTCGTTTTATAAGTTGTATCAATTGTTGTTCTTTTAAGATCATCATCCACTCGAGGACTTGTTATTGAAGTTCCGCTAACTCCTGGAATACTTGCGTTACAATTTGCTTGTATGGCTGCAGCGAGACTTGGATCGGCAACATTAGCAGCACCCATTAAAGCCGATCCGTTTATGCCGACTACTCCGGTGCCATTCAAAGGATGTGCAACTATTCTACAAGCCCCTAGAGCTCTACTACCATCTCTGTTGTAATTAACGTGTGATAAAAACACATTTATATCCTTCGAGAGCTTATAGACGCCAGATAATCTAATAGTTTCAGCATCAAGAGCGCCTGAAAATTCATTTCGTGTAGTGTTATAAATGTATCCATCCTGTTTTTCTTGACTGTATGAAAACCTGAGAGCGGTAAAGTCTGAAATAGGAAGATTAGCCATAAGAGCAAGTTCATTTCTTGAATCCGTTCCAGCTCCGACTCTTATTTTATAATTTTGAGAGTCAAAACTAGGCTTATTGTAGAAGAAAGACACAGCTCCAACTGTTGAATTTTTACCAAATAAAGTTCCCTGTGGACCTTTTAATACTTCAACTCTATTCAGGTCCCAAAGGTCGAGAAAATTTCCTTGAGTTCTTGGAATATAAGCTCCGTCAATGTAAGTTGCAGCTTGAGATTCGGATGTGACAGAAATACCACTTCCACCAACACCTCTTATTGTTACTGCTGCAGTGCCATAGGCTCCATTTTTAACCACTTGCAGATTAGGTGAAATTCGATCTAAATCTTCATACGTGTATATGCCAATTTGCTCAATTGTCTCACCAGTGAAAGCAGAAATTGATATTGGTACTGACTGAGAATTTTCTTCTCGTTTCCTTGCTGTAACAATAACTTCTTCAGCTAAATTACTAAATGAATTTGTTTCAATTTGGCCATATCCTGCTAAAGGAAATGCAACAAAAAATATTAAAATTAATCTAAGATTCATTTCTCCCCCCGAGACAGACTAAATAATAATGCAATTTTTACTCTAATCAACTAATAAATATATTTAAAAAGCTTTTTGATATCCAATAATAATTTTGTTTTTATCTTCCATTTGTAAATTGTTTTTATTTTGATTTATTGGCATCAATAATTCGAGAGCTAATCTATCCGAATGGTCACTTTGAAACAGACGAAAAGTGGTGTTTAAGCCAACCCCTAAATAAGAATTGATTCCGCCATAGTTAAAAGGATTTGCAGTTTGTACAGGTCCGAAAATTCGAGAGTCAGTTCCCTCAATACTCTCTTCTTTTGCGATTTTATACCTAATGGACCATGCTAAATTATTGTTTACAAGTTCTTGATACCAAATAGAAGTTTCATATTTATTTCCAAAAGCCCAATTTTTCTCATCAATATTTAAATCCGTTTTAACTTGAACACCTATTGAACTAGAGTCATAAAATATTTTATGGGTGTATGCAAGATTTAGTTTTGTTGATTTGTCGGAACCCTGCATACCGTAGGGCATTATCATATCAATTCGTGTGTTCATCGGGGTTAAGATATTACCGGTTTTATTGTTATCTCCAATTGACTTTGTAATACCTATACTAATAATTGATTTTTCTAAATCATAGTCAAAAATATCAATTAATCCATAAAATGAAATATTAGAGAGAGCTTCGGATGAAAGATTGAAAGAGCCTAATAGGTTTCTGTTCATCATTCCTTGAAAAGTTTTAGAACTCATTCTTAAATCTTGAAACATCATCATGCCCATTAGAGTCACTTTATCAGTGACAGCAAGCATGCCTCCTAACATAAACATTTTCATATCCATCTCTTTGGGAACAATGCTCAAGTTTGAAGGGGCGTTTGGCATACCAGCATTTGGATTAGGTATTTCAATAATCTGATTATCGTTTATGGTATTACCTCCTAATAAATTTCCTCTCATTTTCATTGTGGAAAATCTTAATGAAACCATAATTTCATCTTTTTGATGGGTGTGATCACCCATTACACCAATCGGAGCGTGTGAAATAGGAGTGTCATCGGCAAATATAAAAGAGGAAAAAAAGATAACTAAAGAGATATAGTGCTTCATAAGCTAGTGCATAATACACTATACAAAATAATAATTTTTAAATGATAGATCTTTATTACGCACCGACTCCTAATGGATGGAAAATTTCGATTATGCTGGAAGAATGTGAGATGGATTATAAAGTCATTCCAGTAAATTTAGGCAAAGGTGACCAATTTACTCCAGAATTTTTAAAAATTAGTCCTAACAATAGAATGCCCGTTATTGTGGATCATGAAAACATTATTGATGGCGAACCTATGAGTATTTTTGAATCGGGAGCTATATTAATGTACTTGGGAGAAAAATCAGGAAAATTTTTTCCACAAAAATCACCCGAAAAGGAAAAAGTATTGGAGTGGTTATTTTGGCAAGTGGGCGGTTTAGGCCCAATGGCTGGACAAGTAAGTCATTTTGTTAATTACGCACCAAATTTTCCTGGTGATCATTCTTATTCAGAAGAACGATATAAAAATGAGTACGATAGATTATTGGGAGTTATGGATAGGATTCTTAATGAACGAGAATTTTTAGCTGGAGATTATTCCATAGCTGATATGGCATCTTTTCCTTGGGTGACTGCATATAAAAGATACGAGGTTGATTTAGACGTTTTTAAAAATGTTAGACGATGGTTTGACGTAATAAAATCTAGACCCGCAGTTCGAAGAGGAATTGATGTAGGCAAGGCTGAAAGAAATTTTGGCGAGGGCATTTCTAAGGAAAGTTTAAAAACGATGTTTAAACAAGATGCTAAGAGTATCGAAGAAATGGCAAAGAAAAAAGAAAATGAGTAATGTTCATAGCTTATTTTTTATAAGTTGAATTCTGTCATTTCCAAAATACATATCTTCGGTGTCTAAAAAGAAAGTTGGAGAACCAAAACCATTACGATCCATTAATTCCTGCGTGTTATCAACAAGCCTCTTCTTGGTCTCTGGCAGGTCAATGAACTCTATAAAGTCATCAGCTGATGCTGACAAAGAAGTAACTATATCTTTCAGACAATCATTGCTTGAAATATCTTTCCCTTCAGTCCAATAAGCTTTAAAAACTTTTTCTAAATATTCTTCAATATTTTGATTTTTATCTAAAAAATAGAAACTTCCACGCATTGATTTTACGCTGTTGATAGGAAAAATTTTTGGCCAGTTGAATTGAATATTTCTTTCTGCCGCCCAGTCAGCCATATCTTTTTGGGAGTATTCCAATTTTTCTTTAACTGGATTTTTCCTGCTTTCGTAAACACTTGGGTTGGTTGAATTGAAAATACCTCCAACCAATATCGGCTTCCAAATTATTTCAAATTCTTTATTTTTTCTTAACTCTAAAATTCCCCTAAAAGAAAGATAAGTCCAAGGGCTGCTGCAGTCAAAAAAATACTCAAGTTTTCTGCTCATTTAGAAATCTATTATTCCCTCTTTTTTAAGTTGTTTTATATCCTGTTCACTTTTGCCCAGACTTAAGAGTATTTGTTTTGTATGTTCTCCAAGTTCTGGTCCTTTTTCAGGAATTTTTTTGGGTTCGTTTTTTAAAAATACTGGACTGTTAACGGTCAAAGAATTATCACCAAAAGCTTTATTGTCGTATTTTATTAAAACTTCACTATCTAAAAATTGCTGATCTTCTGAAAGATCATTAGATTTATTCATAAAGCCAAAGGTGACTCCTGAATTTTTTAATTTATCTATAACCTCTGAAAGATTATATTGTGCAAATTGTTCTTCTAATATCTTATAAAGATCTCGAAAATTTGAGTTTAAATTCTTAAAACTAGAAAATTTTTCATCTTCATTTAAGTATTCCAAATTCATGGCTTTTAAAAATTTTGGCCATTCCTTTGCGGCATCGATAATGGCTAATAATAAAAATCTCCCATCTTTAGTCTTATATCTTCCGCCGAAAGGATGAAGTGGAGCTTCTATCTGGCGATCAGGAAAATCTGCATTAAATAAACCCGCTTGGATATAACTACCGTTGGACCAAGCTCCATTCGCCATTAATGAAGTATAAACTTCTCCACCTTTTCCTGTTTTTTCTCTTCTATATAAAGCAGTCATGATGCTTGCAAATAGTGCAACCCCGCTGGGTTGATCTCCCATTCCTATTGGAATTGAACCTGGAGAAGAATTATCTGAAGGTCTCACAACATCCATTAACCCACTTCTAGCCCACCAAGCTAAAACGTCAAAAGCTGTACGATGAGAATCTTCTCCGTCCTCACCATATCCTGTAAGCGACCCATAAACTAACCTATCGTTTATAGGCAAAAGATCTACTGCTCGAATTTTAAGTTTCTGTCTAGTTTTTTCTGGCATGTTAGTTACAAACACGTCTGAATCCTTAACTAATTCTCTTAAAATTTCTTGACCTTTTTCAGAATTCAAATCTAAAGCTAAACTTTTTTTATTTCGTGATGTTAAATGCCAACAATAATCTCTCTCACTTTGCGGATTAACTCTTCGCGTTCTCATTATTAGATGTCTTAAGCTGTCACCAATTTTTGGAGGCTCAATCTTAATTACTTCAGCTCCAAAGTCAGAAAGTATCGTTGTGGAAGCTGGTCCAGCTATAAAGCTTGCTGCATCAATTACTTTGATGCCTTTTAATAATAAATTTTCTGACATTTATAAATCTTAACAAAACAATAATATTTTTATTTCTGTAAATCTGTCAATCTTCTAATCTTTTGCAAATTTATCAGTTGTTTCAATTAGTAATCTTGAAATTTCTTTTTCGAATGCTGAATGTCCGGAGAAGGGTGCTATTTTGAGTTGAGATTCTGGCCATAGCGAGTGAAGTTCATAAGCTGTTGTTGCCGGACAAACTACATCATATCTTCCTTGCACAATCACTGTAGGAATATGTCTTATTGAATCGACGTTTTCTAGAAGTTGATTTTCATGATCTAGGAAGCCGTTATTTATGAAGTAGTGATTTTCAATTTGGGCAAAAGCTAAAGCAAATTTTGCGTCCACTGAATCTTTTACTGCATCGGGATTATGATTGATGAAACTAGTAGATGCTTCCCACTTTGACCAAGCTTTTGCGGCAGATAATTTTTTCTCTTCATCATTTCCATTAAAGATTCTTCGATAAGCTTCTATCAGGTCATGCCTATCTTCTTCGGCAATTTCATTCAAAAATCCTTGCCAGGCCTCTGGATATATTTCACTAGCTCCATACTGATAAAACCATTTCAATTCTTTTTCTCTCAACATAAAGATTCCTCTTAAGACAAGTTCCGATACGCATTGAGGATGTTTTTGAGTATAAGCCAGAGCTAGAGTGCTTCCCCAAGAGCCACCAAATACCAACCATTTATCAATTTCTAATTTTTCTCTTATTGATTCTATGTCCTGAACTAAATGCCAAGTGGTGTTATCTTCCAAACACGCATGTGGTTTACTGTTGCCACATCCTCTTTGATCAAATAAGACAATTCTGTATTTTTTTGGATTAAAAAATCTTCTAGAAAATTTACCCGCTCCTCCCCCAGGTCCGCCATGAAGAAAGACAGCAGGCTTACCTTTTGGGTTTCCACATTGCTCATAATAGATTTCATGAATACCGTCTTTTATGGTTCCAGTGTCGAAGGGTTCTATCGCAGGATATAAGATGTTTCTTTTTTTAAATAAATTCATAAAGTTAAAAGTTTTTTTGGATTCCGCTGATAAATCTTATATCAGAATTAGAATTTTTTTGCGCTTGAAAATAAAAAATTCCTTTTTCCATATTAAATGCCAAAAAACTATTAGAAATTTCAGCATCCATATCAAATTTCAATCCTTCGATAGAGGTTAAATAAAATTTTTGTTTACTCAAGCCTTGTCTCTTACCCCCAGACAAGTTGAATTTAAAGTTGCCTAGATTAAATCTATATTTAAATTTAAGAAACTTTGCTTTATAAGAAAGATTATTTTTAGCGTAATCTAAATTTATAGAACTGCCCATTTCTTTGAAGTTTTTCGTTCTTATCTCATTCGAGAGAAGTCCAGAGCTTAAATGTAAACTAGGATTATTTATTAAGTTGATATTAAAAAAAACTTCGTTAATTAATAAATTAAGTTTAGCTTTCCCATTGCCAAACCATTTAGTCGCGCTTTCAGAATGAGTAGACACTTTTGAAGCAATATAACCATAATTTAAAAATTTATGATTCATATCAACCCCAATATAACTTCCTTGATACAGCCCTTTTAACTGGCCACTATACAAAGCAAAATTTTGTTCACGAACTATATATCCTATAGATGAAGATTCCGCGCTTGTATGAAAATGAATTTCATTTTTATTTGATATGTCTTTTAAATAATCTCCTACATAACTTGCATCAATCATAGAATCCAAAAATCCCTCAGATTTTAAAAAAAAATCATTAAAAAGTTCCTGTGCAGGAGGGTCCAAAAGTTGAAAAAAATTTGTAGTACAGGAATTTACATCGCAAATATAATGTGAGCCAATAAAATCATAGTGATATTTACCGTCTATCTCAACGGGCCATAATAAAATATCTTCATCTGCGTCAACGAAATTATCGTAAAGATTAAAGGAATTCTGATTATTCAAATAAACACTGGTTCTGGTCGTCGAGTCAATTATGTCTAAATCTCCGTCTTTATCGTAATCCAAAATATGTAACTTCCCTTGACCAACCCACCACTGAGAATAAGGATTGCCGTTAGCATATTTCGCATGGTCAGGACTGATGTTTGTAGTTACATCAACAAATGCATTACCCCCAGCGTTTTGAAAAAATTGGATTACCCTTGATTGATAATAAGGTTCATGGATCGTCGATGCTAGTAAAATGTCATCAAAACCGTCATTATTAAAATCTAAAACTTCCATATCGTTTGCATTTCCGTTGCTTCCAAAATAGTTTGCAGGAAGTTCGACATGTTGTCTGATAGTCCAATTATTATTTCCGTCGTTGAAATACACTACCCCTGAGCTATTGTTGGAGAATCCAAATCGATGGGATATCTTAGGATTAAACCAACCTAACGCAATATCTCCATAACCGTCGTTGTCAAAATCTCCTATCGTGGCAGTAGTCGGCCATAATTGATCAATATTATTTCCCCAATTGTCATAATCTACCTCGACCCAGTTATTTATCTGTGGAATCAGATAATTTGCAGTAAAATTTCCTGATCCATCGTTGATTAAGATTGTGAAGGGAATTTTTTCGCTACACCCCGAACAGGTATCACCACCAAATTTAAAACCAGATTTTGTATAGTCGCTGATAGGAACGAAAATATCTAAATCACCATCACCATCTAAATCTCCATGCGCAGCATCATGCACAAAAATCTGACCATGACCAGCTTCAAAAAATAAATCAGGCAAATTTGAAAAACTCCTGTTTATTAATTTTTTTTCAGAATTACTTAAATATAAGATGCTAGTATCATAGTAATCACTAATTCCATCTCCATTGAAATCTGCAACTATTTTTCCATTGGTGTAATCTGCTTCATTACCGCATGTATGCAGGGTACTTTCATTATTCGAGATCCAACTTTTCCCACCATTAATACAAGGGAATTCATTATTGGTAAATGTTTCTGGCGCAAGCTTAAAATGGCCTTCGCCATCATTAATAAATGTCATTAAAAGGTCTTTCAACACAAAATTTCTGTTACAACAATTACTTCCAGCATAAATAAGGTCGGTATGAGCATCGCCATTTAAATTTGCTTCAAACCACTGAGCGCTTAGCATGTATGGTCCTTCTTGAGATACTTCGTCAGGATTATGAGAATCTCCTGGATGAATGCCATTAGCCGTCACACTTAAAAAACCATAATCTTCTATTTTGTACTTATCATTTGACGGCCAAAAAGAAGCAGGACTGAAGTTAGACATGGAATATACAATCGTTCTTTCTCCCCATGGAGAGGACATAGTTTCTGTAAAAGATTGAAAAGTTTCTCTGGAATCAACTGGGTCAGCAGCAATGGGTAAATCTAAGTTCGTACCCGTACTGGAACATGAAGATAGCA
>ENA-OSEY01002390-OSEY01002390.1-marine-metagenome-genome-assembly--contig:-NODE-2390-length-12172-cov-3.398760_pt1 | contig 12172 bp, 9 predicted proteins | sample MGYA00248465_ERZ534230 | MGnify/ENA primary metagenome ERZ534230 (study PRJEB26409, sample SAMN06344110) | marine metagenome | isolation source: Sea water from surface | place: Atlantic Ocean:Southern... | reverse complement strand
CTTAATTCTAGGACTCCAATGGGGTGATGAAGGAAAAGGAAAAATTGTCGATGTATTGACTGACAATTATGATATAGTTGCAAGGTTTCAAGGAGGACCAAACGCAGGGCATACATTAAAGTTCGATGGAAAAAAACACGTGCTTCATACAATTCCTTCGGGAATTTTTCATACTAATTCCTTGAATCTTATTGGAAATGGCGTTGTCATTGATCCAATAAGTCTTAAAACTGAGATTGATAGTTTAATTCCGTACAACATAGATTTTAGTAAAAAGCTTTTAATTTCTAAAAAAGCACATCTAATTCTTCCCTCTCATAAAATTCTCGATGCAGCTTCAGAAGAAGCAAAAGGAAAATCTAAAATTGGATCCACTCTTAAAGGAATTGGTCCCACTTACATGGATAAAACAGGCAGAAATGGTATTCGTGTGGGTGATATTTTAAATAAGAATTGGAAGACAAAATATTTTAAACTGACTAAAAAACATCTTGCCATTTTAAAAAGTTACAACCCTACTAAAAAATATGATTTAGATTTAAACGAAAATGTTTTTTTCAAGAGCATAGAATCACTAAGGAAATTACAATTAATCGATAGTGAACAATTTCTTATAGATTCAAAAAAAAATGGAATGAAAATTTTGGGTGAGGGTGCACAAGGTTCACTACTCGATATTGATTTTGGCACTTATCCATTTGTAACATCTTCCACTACAACTGCCGCGGGAGCTTGTATTGGACTGGGAATAGCTCCAAATCAAATCGGAGATGTTTTTGGAATATTTAAAGCTTATTCAACTAGAGTTGGAAGTGGTCCATTTCCTACTGAACTTTTTAACTCAGAAGGAGCGAAAATGGCTAAAGTGGGAAATGAGTATGGCTCTACTACTGGTAGAGCAAGAAGATGTGGCTGGATTGACCTTGTATCATTAAAATACTCTGTTAACATAAATGGTGTAACCAAATTAATGATGATGAAAGGAGACGTGCTTAGTGGTTTTAAAAAAGTAAAAATATGTACTTCGTATCAAATAAATGGAATTGAAATTGATTACTTTCCATATGATACAAATGCTGATAATCTCAAACCAATTTTCAAAGAACTTCCAGGATGGGACGAGGATCTTACAAGTATTACAAGGTTTTCAGATCTTCCTAAAAATTTTGTGAAATACATTTCTTTTTTGGAAAATGCTTTGGAAGTTCCAATTGAAATAGTTTCTGTTGGACCCGACAGAAAACAAACAATTTTTAAATAATTATAAGTCAATGAGGTTTTCGTCTAATGTTTTAATACTTGCATTAGCTTTAATGATCAATTATTCACTATTCTGTCAGGAAATGAAAATTATTGAGATTCGTGAAGCAGGAGGATCAAAAAAAAATCAGCAAATATACCCTGGTGCTAACATACTATTTAAAGACTCAAAAAAAAGAGTCTTATTATTCCATGAAGGAGCATTAATTGAATCAGACCTAGCTTATTTCTATTCTAGAGACAATTATTTTAAAGCTATTGGGAACGTAATTTTTACTCAAGGCGATACATTGAAAATGACATGTAGGAAGATTGAATATAATGGAAAAACAAAAGTTGCAAAAGCTAATGGAAATGTTTTTTTTAAAAGTCCTGATATGTCGCTTTCAACTGAGGAATTAAAACTGGATAGAATCACTAATCAAGCTTTTTACGATAAAAAAGGTGTAATTGTTGACAGTTCAAGCACATTGAGTAGTAACAGAGGTAGATATTTTATGGACGAAAAAAAATACCGTTTTGTTTCAAATGTAAACATATATAATCCTCAATATATTGTTAACTCAAATCAATTAGATTATTATACTGAACTTAATAAAGCATATCTTTTCGGTGAATCAAAAATTGAAGGTGAAAATTATACAATTAAGTGTAAGACTGGTTTCTATGATTTGGAGAAAGAAAAAGGGTTTTTTAAAAAAAATGCTATACTTTATTATGATAATAAAATTATAAAAGGAGACAGTCTTTATTTTGAAAGTGAAAAAAATTATGCTGCAGCAACAAAAAACGTAAGCATTTTTGATTCAATTAATAACTCCATTATAAAAGGACATTATGCTGAAATATTTAAAGCTAAAGACTCTGCAGTTGTTACAAAGAAAGCACTATCGATCAATATTATTGACAGGGATACACTATATATTAGTGCTGACACACTTCTTGCAACCGGACCAGACGAAAAAAGAATAATTAGAGCATACTATGATGTGAGAATTTTGAAAAATGATATGAGAGGTCGCTCTGATTCTCTTCATCTAGACAGGTTAGCCGGATTAACAAAACTCCTAAGCAAACCTCTGACAAGAAAACAGGAACAAATTTTTACAGAAGTTGATAGAAACAAATCAAATCCAGTCATTTGGTTCAATAAAAGTCAAATGTCAGGTAATAACATTCTTTTGATGTCAAATAAAAAAACAAACAAATTAGATTCTTTAAAAATTAATGGAAATGTCCTAATTATTGAAAAAGATACACTAAGTAAGGACGGTTACAACCAAATTAAAGGAGGTTTACTAGACGGATCATTCAGAAATGGAAAACTTGATAATATTATTATCAAAAAAAATACTGAAATGATATATTACTTATATAATGATGAAGATTTTCAACTAATTGGTATTGATAAAACTACCTGCAGTGCACTAAAAATGGACTTTTTAGATGGAGAAATAAATGATATAACTTTTTTAGTTACACCATCCGGAAATGTTTATCCTGAAGAAGAAATACCATTAAATGACCGTACTTTAAAGGGATTTATTTGGAGAGATAACGAGCGTCCTAACAACATCGATGATCTAATTGATAATTTTGAAAAACAGAAAAATTGATTAACGTTTTAAAATTTGGTAAACCTGAAACCACTATAAATAAGATGCATTCATTAAAAGATGATTTTTTAAAATTTCAAGCTAAAACCAATCCATATCCACTTTCTTTAGAAATAAAAAAAGCAAAGGGATCTTATATAACGACGACTGATGGAAAGAAATATTTAGATTTTATAGCTGGAGTCTCAGCTTGTAGTTTGGGTCATCTGCACCCAAAAGTAACTTCTGCGATAAAAACTCAGATAAAAAAATACATGCATGTAATGGTTTATGGAGAGTTTGTTCAGGCTCCTGCTGTCAAATTATGTAAAGAATTATTAAGACTTCTCCCAAAAAATCAGGAGACTGTTTATCTTACAAATTCTGGAACTGAGGCAATTGAAGGCGCAATAAAGTTAGCTAAAAAAGCTACAGGAAGAGAAGAATTAATAAGTGCTTTTAATAGCTATCATGGAAGTACCCATGGGTCATTAAGTTTACTAGGTTCAAGTAATCAAAAGATGGGTTATGGCCCTATGCTTCCTAAAGTTAAATTTATCAGATTTAATCATGAGAATGATATAAAAAAAATAACAAAAAAAACTGCAGCTGTTTTACTTGAAACAATTCAAGGAGGTGCTGGATTTATTGTACCAGATTTAAACTATTTAAAAAAAGTAAAATCTAGGTGCGACTCTATGGGTGCTTTATTAATATTGGACGAGATACAGCCAGGTTTCGGTAGAACTGGACGTTTTTTTGGATTTGAACATTTCGATGTTGAACCAGATATAATTGTGATGGGTAAGGGTATGGGTGGAGGATTACCTGTAGGAGCTTTTTCATCGTCTCACAATTTAATGAAACATTTTCAAAATAAACCGAAACTTGGACACATCACAACTTTTGGAGGTAATCCAGTTATTGCGGCAGCCTCTTTAGCAACATTAAGAGTTCTGAGAGATTCAAAATTAATAAATGAAATTAAAAACAAAGAGGTGCTTTTTAGAAAAGAATTAAAACATCCTCAAATTAGAGAAATTAGAGGCAAAGGATTAATGTTAGCAGCTATTGTTAAAAACGAAGAAATGGTTGATAAAATAATAGAAAAATGTATTAAAAAAAGAGTTCTCCTATTTCGATTGCTATGGGAAAAAAAAGCTTTAAGGATATCGCCTCCTTTGACCATCAGTTTAAATGAAATAAAAAAAGGATGTGCTATTATTCGTCAAGTTTTAAATAGTTTGTAATCATTTTTGTGTTAATTAATTTGTTAAAAACAATATTAATCTTTGATTTAATTCCCTAAAGGAGTCCTTAAATTTAGTTATTGTTGTTTTAACCTATGCTTAATTTCAATTCAGGGGAAACTAAATCATCAATAGAAAAGTTCAAGCGAATGCTAAAAACAAATTTGAACTTCTACTTTGATGCGCAAGAATTTGAGGATATTATTGTATATTATTTAGGGCTTGGTGATAATCAATTGGCAAAAAAAGCACTACAAATGGGCTTAGATCAGCACCCTAGTTGCCATGAACTACTTCTTCTACAAAGTGAATTGTACATTATAGATGAAAAATATGATACTGCTTTGAAACTTTTAGAATGCATAGAAGATCTTAATCCATCAAATGAAGAAATTGCTTTACAAAGAGCAACTATTGCATCTAAAAAGGGTGATCATAAAGGTTCCATAAATTACTTGCGTAATGCTTTAAGCATTTCTAATGACCCCTATGAAATATGGAATCTATTGGGAATGGAACATTTAATCTTAGAAAATTACTATGAAGCTTCTTGTTTTTTCAAAAAATGTTTGAGCGATAACCCTGAAGATTATCCCTCACTTTACAATCTTTTATATTGTTATGAAAAACAAAATATGGATCATGCTGCAATCGAAGCACTAAATAAAGTTTTAGAATTTGATCCTTATTGTGAGGTGGCATGGCACCAACTAGGTAAAGTTTATCTAAAGTCCGGAAAATTTGATGATGCCCTTTCAGCATTTGAATTCTCTATAATTAGTGATGAGACATTCACAGGTGCATATATTGAAAAAGGGAAAGTACTTGAATTGCTTGGACGATTAAATGAGGCAATATTAAATTATGAATTTGCGCTACAAACGACTGAATCAAATGCATTTATTCAAAATTCTATCGGAAGGTGTCATGAAAAGCTTGGAAATAACATTGTTGCAGAAGAGTTTTATTTCAAATCAGTAGAGTTAGAACCAACAAATGAAAATTGTTGGTTATCATTGATAATTTTTTTAGTCTCGCAAAAAAAATTAAAAAGGGCTAAACTTTATCTTGAAAAATCTTTAATAATAAATGCTGATTCTATTGAATTGTGGAAAAAAAATGTAGAACTATGTGTTGAACTCGAAGAAGAAAAGGAGATATTTAAATCTTGTCAAAAACTTTTTAACCTTGGCCATTACGGGTCTGATGTTATAATTAAAATTATTGACTTTTTCCTTAAGAAAAAAAAATGGAGAAAAGCACAAAATATCGCAGAAAATGCATTTTCATTCTGCCCAAATAGTAGGAATTTAGAAATCAGAATTGCTGGATGTTGTTTCCATTTGAACGAAATCGATGAAGCGATATATCTGCTAAATTTGAATCAGATGGATAGAAAAGATAAAAGTAAATTTTTATTTCTATTTCCAGAGCTAGAATATTTTGTTGCTAAAACGTAGTAACTTAAAAGTTTTTTGATATCAACTCACTATTTCTGTTCCTAAAAAGTACAAATGCAATACTTAGTCATATTCTTTAAAGGTTTACTGATGGGAACGGCAGATCTCATTCCTGGTATTTCAGGTGGTACTATTGCTCTAATAACGGGTGTATACGAAAAACTACTTAAAAGTATAAATTCTATTTCGTGGAAAATCATTAAGGAAATAAAAACAAGTGGGATAAAATTTGTTTGGAATAAAATTAATGGACGATTTCTTCTGACATTGTTATCAGGGGTTATTACAAGTATACTTTTATTTTCATGGCTATTAGAATGGCTATTTAAGAATGAATCTATTGGGCTTTGGTCTTTTTTCCTTGGAATATTATTAGCAAGTTTTATTTTTTTAATTAAAATTGAAATTCAGAAAAAAACTATTTCTTTTTTTTCAATTTTATTTGGAATTTTTATCTCATACCAAATAACAAAAATTGCTCCAAGTCCCATCCAAACTGTTTCCCTCTGGTATATATTTATAAGTGGTTTTTTTGGAATTACAGCTATGATTCTACCAGGAATATCAGGTGCATATATTCTTATTTTAATGGGTGTTTATCAAACAATCTTATCAAATATTAGACAAGCACAACAGCTAATTTTCAACTTTGATAAAGAGGTATTTGTAGATGTTGCTCAAGTTCTTGGAATATTTTTTTTTGGTATTATCTTGGGAATTAAGTTCTTCACAAAGTTGCTAACTTTTCTATTAGATAATTATCGAAATTATGTAATGTCTTTTTTAATCGGCTTAATGATAGGTTCTTTGAATAAAATATGGCCGTGGCAAAATTCTATAAGTACAAGTAACCTAATTGAAAATAATCAAATGGTTCCTGTTTTACCTCAAAACTATAATGGAGATGACCCAGAGATAAGTAAGGCAATTGCTTTTGTATTTTTGGGATTTGCATCAATCTTTTTTTTAGAAAAAATCAAATCAATTTTTAAAAAATAATGATTTTACCAAGCAAAAAATCAGTTGTAAATTCTTTAATCCTTGTTGCTAAAGGAATTTTAATGGGTACTGCGAACAAAATACCGGGTGTTTCTGGAGGAATTATAGCTTTAGTATTTGGTTTTTACCATAAACTTATTCAGTCATTCCAAAAACTAAATATTAACGCTTTTAACCAGATAATAAACTTACAGTTCAAAAGCTTTTGGACATATATTAATGGTAGCTTTTTGTCATTAATTTTTGGCGGTGTCGTAATTAGTTATTTTAGTGTTTCATTATTGTTAGATTATTTATTCAAAATAAATGAAACTATTGTTATAGCATGCTTTTTTGGTATGATTCTGGCCTCTTTATTCTTAATAATTAAGAAAATAGATAATTGGGAAAAAAGTGTATATTTTTTTTTAGCTGTAGGATTTGTAGCTGGTTTATCATTAAGTTTTGCGCGTCCGATGGAGGAAAACGATAATCTATTTTTTATATTTTTTTGCGGTATTATAAGTGTTTCAGGTATGACCATACCAGGTCTTTCTGGTTCTTTCTTACTTATGGTATTGGGTAATTATAATTTATTGCTTGTTGATGCTGTAAATAAATTATATTATGTGATCTCTGAAATTATTTTTTTGAACTTTACTCCATTTACTGAACCTTACACCAAGAGATTTTTAGTAATTATAAGTTTTTTTACGTTGGGTTCTTTATTTGGATTGGTCATATTCTCAAACTTTTTGAAATTTATATTAGATAAATTTCCAAACCAAACAATCTCAACAATAATTGGGTTTATTTCAGGTACCTTAATACTCATTTATCCTTGGAAAGTAAAAGAATACTTGTATGACGATCATGGAAATCTTATGACAAACTCTGTTGGTAATGGAATTTTTTCAAATTTTCAATATTACCTACCTAATGTTTACGAATCAAAAACCTATTTTGAATTTTTCAGCATAATTTTTGGAATTATTATTATTCTTGTTTTAAATCATTATGAAAAAAGAAAAGCAACTTAAGTTATTTGGTTTAATTGGTAGAAATATTGATTATTCTTTTTCAAGAAAATATTTTTCAGAAAAATTTAAAAAAAATAACTTTAATGACTGTATTTATAGAAATTACGATTTAAAAGAAATAGGTGAGTTTAAAAAGTTAATCAGTTCATCTTCTAATTTTAAAGGTTTAAATGTTACTATTCCTTACAAAAAAGTTATAATTCCATTCTTAGATGAGTTATCAAAAGAAGCTAAATCTATTAATGCTGTCAATACAATTGTTTTTAAATCTTGTGGGAAAATTATTGGTCACAATACCGATTATATTGGATTTAAAAAAGCCCTAGAAGAAAAGTATAAATCGAATCCAGAAAATGCATTAATCCTAGGTTCAGGTGGTGCCTCAGAGGCAATTAAATATGTGTTTAAAAAAATTGGCTGTGATTTTAAAATTGTTTCTCGTTTTCCTAATAAAGATCAGTTAAGTTATAATCAGTTATCAAAAAAAATAATACGAAATACTGATATAATTGTTAATGCTTCACCTATTGGGACATATCCAAATATTATGGAAGCACCAAATATTCCATATAAATATCTAAATTCAAAACATTTACTCTTTGATTTAATATATAATCCAAAAGAAACCGAGTTTTTAAAAAGAGGTAAATTATATGGGAGTAAGACTTCTAATGGTTTAAAGATGCTCAAATATCAAGCAGATAAATCATGGGAGCTTTGGTCCGTTTAGCTAAAATTAATTGATTCAACTTGAAAAAATCAAAAAAATGTATATTAGTATACTAATACAAGTTATACTTATGGAAGAGAAAACTCTACGACCTGGTGCGGAGGAAAAATCAAAGCCGCAAATTAAAAATAAAAGCAAATTAGACCAGAAAAAAGTAAAAAAGCAACCTAAAGCGGCTGACAAAAATATTGCTACCCAAAAAGATGAATTAAAAGGTGTTTCAAAAAAAACAAATTCTATAAAGAAAACAGAAATCAAAAAGGGCGAACCTGAAAAAATAAAAAGTGAAAAAACAAACACTGATAATAACTTAGTAAAAGAAAAACGAGATTATACAAAGCTTAGCTTAGAAAAACTCATAAGTGTTTTTGAAAAACTATCTACAGGAGATTTGTGGTTAAAAAATCAACAAAATCTCCAGCTAATTAATGAAGTTTTTGAAAAGAAGTTTCAAACTGAACTAAATAAACAAAAGAAGATTTTTGTTAAACAAGGTGGCAATGAAGTAGATTTTTTCTTTAAACCAGATTATAAAAAAAAGTTTGATAAAATTTCTTTTGAATACAGAAAAAAGAAAAGGGATCATTACAAAAAGCAAGAAGCAATTCAGATAACTAATCTTGAAAAGAAAAATAACATTATTAATGAAATAAAAGAACTGATTGATCAAAATCAGATTGATTCAAAAACATACAAAAAATTTAGAGCCCTTCAAGAAAGTTGGTATAATACAGGTTATGTCCCTAGGAATGAAACCCAAAATTTATGGGAAACTTTCAGGCACCACACAGAAAGGTTTTATGCCTTTTTACACCTAGATCGTGAATTTAGAGATCTTGACTACAAACACAATTATGAAGAAAAATTGAAAATTATTGAAAAAGCAGAAGAATTGAAAAATGTAATGGATGTGGTTAGAGCATCTAGAGACCTAAATATTTTACATCAAAAATGGAAAAATGATCTAGGACCAGTTGCAAAAGAACATAGAGAAGATTTATGGCTTCGATTTCAAAAAGCTTCAAAAGCGATTCAGACCAAAAGACAAGAATATCAGAAGGATAAAGTTGGTATCATGCAAGAGAATCTTAAAAAAAAGAATGACTTGCTAAAAAAAATGAAAAGTATTCTTGATGAAGTTCCAGAAAATCATAATTCTTGGCAAAATGCTCTTAAAAATTTTAATTTACTTAGAGATGAGTTTAAAGAGATTGGATATGTTCCCGCAAAGAATAGTAAAACATTATGGAAAAGCTTTAGGGAATACGGGACTGAATTTATGCGTAAAAAGAATATATTTTACAAAGAACAAAAAAGGACATTTACAGTTAACATAAATGAAAAAAAAGAAATAATAAAACTTTCAAAAAACATCCTAGAAAGTAAAAATTGGGATAATTGCGTTGAACAAATGAAGGGTTTCCAAAAAAAATGGAAAATGGTTGGATTTATTCCTAGAAAAATTGAAAACAAATTGTGGAAAGATTTTTCTGAAATTCATAAAGATTATTTTGATCGATTAAAATTAGGATTTAAAAAAATCTCACATGAGCAGGAAAAATTATTAAACGAAAAAAAATCATATTTAGAAAAAATTAAAAGTAACCAATTTGACAAAAGTATCGAGTCGATCGAAGATCAGTTAGAAAAGCATGTCCAAAACTGGAATATTTTAGGAGTATTGGATGCAAAGAATGAATCCAAAATGAATCAGGTATTTTTTAAGAACCTAACTACAGAGATAAAAAATGCAGACTTAGAAAAAGATGAATTAAAACATGTTCTTAAAACTATTAATACTAAAATGTTCGAATATGATTCAAATCTACTAGACATTGAATACGATAATATTAAAAGTCAATTATCTAATTTAAAATCTGAACTAACTCAATTAGAAAATAATTTGGAGTTTTTTAGCAATTCAAGCACCGAAAATCCGCTATTTAAAAATGTTGAAAAGCAAATCAAAAGCTGTGAAAAGAAAATTGAAAAGTTTCAAGATGAATATATTTATTTAAAAAAAATAAGAAATAAAAAAAATAAGAAAACTGATCAGATTGAAATAATCGAGAATAAAAAAACAATAAAAAATCAAGAAGACTCATCTTCTAGTGAATCGTAGTTTTTTGCCTCTAACCATAAGTTGTTTAATTCAGACTGATTTAATTCGTTGATTGATTTTCCTATTTTTTTTGCACTATTTTCTACAAATAATAAGCGTTTTGTGAATTTTTGGTTTGCTTTCTCTAAAACACTATCAGGCTCAATATTTAAAAAACGTGCATAATTTACCATTGAAAATAAAAAATCTCCAAATTCTTCTTCAATTTTACTTTGAGTTCCTTTTTGTATTTCAACCTTAAGCTCAACTAACTCTTCTTGTACTTTTAACCAAACTTCCTCCGCAGTATTCCAATCAAAACCAACACCTGCAGCTTTTTCTTGAATTCGTTGTGCTTTAATTAAAGAAGGTAGTGAATGTGGAACCCCACTTAATAAATTATTTTGACCCTCTTTAAGTTTTAGAACTTCCCAGTTTTTTTTCACATCAGATTCGTCAGCTACTTTAATATTACTGAATATGTGGGGATGACGGTAAATTAATTTCTCACATATTTTATCGATTACATCTTTAATGTCAAAGGCATTTTCCTCACTTGCAATTTTAGAGTAGAAAACTATATGTAATAATAAATCGCCAAGTTCTTTTTTAATATCATTCCTGTCTCCATTTAAAATTGATTCTGATAGTTCATATGTTTCCTCAATTGTAAGATGTCGCAAACTTTCGATCGTTTGTTTTTTATCCCATGGACAGTCATTTCTCAACAAATCCATGATGTCTAGAAGTTTTGCAAAAGCATCTAATTTCATTGATTTCGAATTCATAATTGGAATATAGTTTAAAAACTAAAAATTATTTGAGTTTTTTATTATTGAATTTCATCTCATAGTCAACTTTAATTGATCCTGAAGAGATATTATTAAGCTTACCTTTAATGAGTCTTTTTTTTAATGATGATATATGATCAGTGAACAAAATTCCCTCTATATGATCATACTCGTGCTGAACAACCCTTGCGGCTAGTCCACTAAGCTCTAGTCTATGAAATTGAAAATTTTCATCAAAATATTCAATTATTATTTTACTCCTTCTTGAAACATCCTCTCTTATTTCAGGTATACTTAAGCAGCCTTCATTAAATTCCCAAAGACTGCCATTCTCGTTAATAATTTTTGGATTTATGAAGACTTTTTTAAAGTTCTTGATAGAATTTAATTCAAAATCATCCATATTTTCATCATCTAAAAAAGGGGTTGCGTCAATAACGAAAAGACGAATTGATAATCCTATTTGAGGGGCAGCTAAACCAACACCTTTTGCAGCATACATAGTTTCCCACATATTACAAATAAGCTCATTTAAATTTGGGTACTTGGGTGTAATATCGTTTGCTAATTTTTTTAAAACAGGTGAGCCATAGGCTAGTATCGGTAAAATCATAAATTATTTTTTTTAAACTCCAGATATGATTGCAATATTAAAGTCGCACTAATTTTATCTATAATTCCCTTGTCAAACCTCATCTTTTTTTTTATTCCTAATTCATTAATTAAATTTTTTGCAATTTTAGAGGTGTACCTTTCATCATAGCGATCAATTTTTACTTCTGGAAAATTAATTTTTATTTTCTTAATAAAATCCTTGATTTTTTCTTCAACATTTGAGGGTTTTCCATCCCTTTGAATTGGTTTTCCAATAATTAACCTTTCAACTTCAACCTTTTCAAAATAGGCTCTAAGAAATTTAATCACATCTTTGGTCAAAATACTTTTCAAACCAGTAGCTATTATTTTA
>ENA-OSEY01002389-OSEY01002389.1-marine-metagenome-genome-assembly--contig:-NODE-2389-length-12173-cov-2.974950_pt1 | contig 12173 bp, 5 predicted proteins | sample MGYA00248465_ERZ534230 | MGnify/ENA primary metagenome ERZ534230 (study PRJEB26409, sample SAMN06344110) | marine metagenome | isolation source: Sea water from surface | place: Atlantic Ocean:Southern... | reverse complement strand
ATTGATTTTCAGTATAATTATATGTAATTATATCTATTTTTGATTTAATTAATTTTACAGTGCGGTATTTCGTTTTAAATTCCGTATCCCAGTAAAATATAGTTTGCCTGTCTTCAAACTGCTTCATTTGAGAGGTGTGCTTTTTTATCCAATGTTTTCTTAACAAAACAAATTGTTTTGCTTGGCGAAATGAGGCTAATCTAGGGACAGCAACTCGGACTCCTTTAAATGGTCTTATGCTGATATTTATATTTTTGGCTTTTTTACTTCTGTAAAGCGTAATGGATATTCCATCTAAATTTAGTTTTTCTTCTAAAGGCATAAACCGCTATAAATGAAGACCACACTCCGTCTTAGGACTGTTATTCCATCTCCCTTCTCTACCCTTTCCTGGGACTGTACAATGTTCACAACCTATGGAAAAGTATCCTTTTGAAATGAGGGGGTGAAAAGGTAAATGATGGTCTTTAATGAAATTCTCTCTTTCATCTTGTGTTACATCTAAAAGAGGATAAAACTTAATCATCCCATTTCTTTCTTCAAATACATCCAAGGTTGATCGATTATCACTTTGCCAACGCATTAATCCAGAAACCCAAACTTTATACGATTCCTTTATTTTTTCTAAAGGCTCCACCTTATTAATAGAACAACACAGATCAGGATCTTTAGTCCAAGTTTGATCATCAGTTGTAAATTTGTGTTTCCATTCTTCTGCCGTTATATTTTTTACGTTTAATTCGTATAACTGAATCAGATAATCCTTATAAATAAGTGTTTCTTTAAAATGATATCCGGTATCAATAAAATAGATTAATTGTGACTTGTTCACATCAGAGAAAAACTTAAGCAACATCGCGGAGGTAGCCGCAAAAGAAGAAGTCAACATGATTTCATCATTGGAAAAGTCATCATACAGAGAACCAATACGATCGTGAACTGATAGATTTCGATACTTTTCATTCAAATCCTTAAGTTGTTCCGCAAGAAAGCTACTATCTATTAAATCTTGTTTAATTGACATAATTACCCCGTTCGTTTTCTATAAAATCACTAATATCATTCATTCTTCTACTGTCACTAAGGTTAAGACTTTAGAACAGTAACAAAACAATAAAAGTGTGTGTGAAATATAAGCTAAACGCATTTAGAGAATTTTAGCACTTAACCCAGCATCAATAAGTGCAGAACAAATGGGTTTTAACGCAGAAAACTCTCCTCTTTTTATCATGCATTTTCCATTATTATGCACTATCCAAGCACATTGTTCGGCCTGTATAAAATCATGGTCACAATATTTGCAAAGCATGTTGATAACATGATCAAAAGTATTTACATCGTCATTGTACAAAAGCAATTCGCTTTGTTCTTCGATAACCTGATTTACTGCAATTTCTTCTTGATACTGATGATCTAAACTCATATATAACAAACATATTAAATAATCTGAATTATTTAAAAGAATTCAAAACTTTATCCAGCGAAGTAGGCACGCCATCTTTAAACACGACAATTTTAGCTTCGTTCATGTTTTCCATTCTACATGCATTTTGATCTGTAATGGCTTCCTCGTAGGAGTTACGACTTTTAGAGAGATAAGTTGTATTATCTCCCTCTTTATATGGCTTGATTTCTAATTGCTTTAGATTTTCAAATGCGGTGAAAACATCAGGTGGAAGATCATTTTGGAAACTTCCAAGATTGACTTTAAATTCATAGTTAAAAGCAAATTCGTCTCTGTTTGATTTCAATACAAAAACATTAACTAGACCTGCGGAATTAGCCGTTTTTTGAGCCTCTAATGCTTCGGCCCTAGAATTGTATTTTTTACTAAAGAATTGTTTTCCGTCTTTTCTTACTCTCGATCTTATATTTAGAGCACGTAAATTTATAAATGACTGTGCAATGGAATTCGATGTGGAATCATTATATGTTCCAAAGTCTAAATAATAAAATTCAGGGTTTTGATACGCTACTACTCTATTTGGATTAGAAGATGTAGCCTGATCTAATGAAATTGTTCTTCCATCGTTGTAGGCGATTATAAAAGCATCGGCAATACCTTGTTCAATAAGAGAAGCTTTCTTCCTACCAGCGTCTTCAATTGAGTTAAAAATACCAGTAGAATATTTATACAATCCATTGTAACGGTTAAGTACAAGTGGCGAAACGTTTAGCTCATTGTCATTAGCAAGAGGCTTTGAAAATGCGCCTACCTGTACGGAGAAAAACACCCCTTTTATGGTGTTTGCAGAAGTTGCTGGAGCTATATCTTGATCCGAAGAAGTACTCAAATTCGCAGTAGGAGCTATTACCTCATTATTTTTGTTAGGTTGAATTATTGGGGCCGGAGCAGCTACATTTGTTGAGGATTCCATATTTCTAGCTTCACTTAGTGTAACTCGATTTCCATTGTTTAAAGCGACTACAAATGCATCTCTGTAACCTAAACCTCTAACTTGATTTTTAGCTGTATTGGCTACATTGTAAGACGTGAAATAACCTACCCTATATCTTGTAATGTCATCCCTTACCTTTTCTGCACTAATGGGAGCAAATCCTTTAAATAAATCTTGCGGTATAGGGTTTCTAAATGCACCCACTTGAACCTTATAAATTAACCCATCAGGAAGTTTTGGATTTACGGGTATAGGATTATCATCGCTGTACACTGAAACTTCCTCTGCAGTGAATTTGATGATATCAGTTGTCACTTTTGATGGAGGCACATAAGTGTTTGATGTAATTTCCCCTTTCGCAGGTACTATATTAACAATTGGGGAGCTATCATCTACTGTGGTATTATCTGTGTTATTTAATTCCACATTTCTATTTTCAACAACATCTTCATTGGGTGGCAAATCCTCGGCAATTTGATCTATTAATTCTTCTGCTTTGCCAGAAATAGCCAATGCTCTAACTTGAGTTGCTGAGTTGGAATCTAAACTTGACAAAATGATTTCTTGTTCGTCTTCTTTAGTCCTGATTTCACCATCTAATGAGTCAATGGATATGATTAATGCATCTGCTAAACTCTTTTTCTTTTTAGCTTCTCTTCTGAATTCATCTCTATCAGCTAATAAATCTGCTTTTTTGATGGGATTCTTTTCATTTTTAGCTTGTTGCTCAAGGGCATCTGCTTTAGCATCTAGTTGTCGGCTCATATTTTGATATGCCTGTTGATCAGCTGATTTTTTGGATTTCTCCACTTCAAGGTTGTTTAATGACTTTTGCTTTTCATTGTAAGATTTAAACTCCTCTGTGCCAGCCACATAAGATATGTCTTCATTTTCAATATTTTCTGCAATAGCGATATCTTTCACCATTGCCTCTTCAAGTGATTTATATTTCTTGGATTTTGAGGCGTAACCATCTGCTTTTATTTGCTCTTTTCTTGCTAATTGATCATATTGATCTGCCTGGACTAACGCCTTTGCCCTATCTTTTTTAGACATGCCTGCTGATTCATTTCTGAGTTGTGTGGACTTATTTCTATAATCAGTTGCCTTATTGGATGATGCATTCGACAAGGCGTCTAACTGATCAGATTGTTTTTCGTTATTACCCTGAACTGTTTTAGCTAGTGTTAGTTTATCATCAGAAAAATTTTCAACGATAGCCTCGCTGTATAACTTATTTGACTTTTGATAATACGCTATAGCGGTATTTTCAGAAGAAGTAGCTTGCTCAAGCAATTTTGCTTTTTTAACAGGATCTTTTTCATCGTCTGCTTCCCCTCTTAGTTTTATTGCTTCATCTGCTAGTTGATCCGCTGAATTTTGATACGTAACAGCCTGATTGTAATTAAAATTATTGGTAGATAGTATAGAAGCTTGTTGTTTTGATGCATTGGCCTCTTCATTTAATTTATTAATTTCTGCCTGATTCACTTGGGCAACATCAGAAGCCATCTTCAACTGTGATTTGGCTTTTTTCTTTTCTATTTTATTTATTTTCTTATCAACTTTTTCAACCAATTTTTCATTAACAAGATCTGCTTTTTGCATTTCTAAGGTTTGCTGCTGGTCACTTAATTGATCTACTTTATCAATGGATTTTCGATTTTTCTCTACTAACTCTCTGCCTGAAGGATTAGAAATGTTGGAAACATTTACAGTTGGATTTTCATCCGCTACAGCTGCTACCTCAAAATTCTGAGGCTCTTGATTAGGGTCAAAAGATTCACCGTTTATTTTTTGAGGCTGAACTTTTGGTGGATCAGTAGAAACAGGAATTGTGATAGGTGAATTATCAATAAGTTCGGTAGTTTCTTCTTTTTCCCTTTTGAATTGATCTTCTAGAGAAGAAGCGGACACTTCCTCTTGTTTAGTAGCGATTTCAGATGGGTATTTTTCTTGAACATCATCCAAAAGATTATTTGCAGTTTGCTGATCATCAATAGCTACCATTTCGTATTGATGAGCTTGCTTTAACAAATCATCTTTTTCGTCAGGAGAAGTTCTTGGATCATCCGCTTTTTTTCTTAGTGATGCGGCCTTGTCTTTTTGTTTATTTGCAGATTCCATGTAGAATACAGCACTTAAATAATCTTCATCTGACTTGGCATCATTAGATAAGCTGGCCGTTTCTTTTTCAAAAACCTCATCATTATATTCTATTTCATTTTTATTTATGTCTTCATAAGCTCTAATAACCTCATTTTCCTTTCTATCAAGATCATCTGATTTTTGATTGATCTGTTGATTGATTGACTCTATTTTATTTGGATTAGTTGTAGTTTTTAACTCATCTTCCAGTGCAGTAATTTCTGACTTCAAATCCACTATTTCTTCTTTATTTTGTTCTAATTGTTGAGAAGATTGTTGTGAACTTTCATTGTTATAACTTATCAAATTTTGAGAAACATCCTCAAAATCCTCAGCCTCTGTAGTGGTGTTTTCAAGTGCCACACTTACTTCATTATATTCTTCCACATTGTCTTCCTCTATTAAATCAGACATCATTGTATCTTCATTTAGATTAGAAGAAACTTCACTAGTATTCTCTTTTGCTGTATCAACAGTAGAATTCGAGGTCACGGTTGAAAGCAATTCCTCATTTTTATCTAAGTAATCTGTATTAATTTGATTATTTACATTTTCCACTGCCTGTATATCTACATTCTCTTTGACTTCAATTTCGTTGTATTCATCTGAAAGTTGAATCGATTCCATTAAGTCTGCTTCATTAACTAATTCTTTCCTTTCGAATTCGGCATTTTCATATAGTCTAAACTGTTCTTCCACCAACAGCTCTGTTTCTTTCACTTTTTCTTCTAAATCAGCAATATTTTCTTCTAGTTTTACTTTATCCTTTTTCTTCTTAGTAAATTTTAATGCCTCTTTGTTTTTATCAATTTGATAAATCATACTTTCTTGATCTGCTCTGAGCGCTTCTGCTTCGGACAAAAAACCGTTTGCTTCTTTTTCTTTCTTTTTAGCATCCTCTTGTAAACTCTGAATTGGACTCTTAATTTCTTGATCTTCAGATTCGTTAATTTGTGCCGTTAAAGCTGCTAAATCTGATCCATTTTCTTTGGCATTTAAAAGCTCTTCATTAAACCCACTTAATTTTTCGGCTTCTGCCCTTTTTTCATCAAGAGCTACATCATATCTAGAGGCTACCTGTAGACTTTGTTCCGCTTCGTCCAATAACACTTGAGATTGTTCCTGTTTAGTTTTAGCTTCTCTTAGCAAGCTATCTTTAGAATCCAAGGAACTAGTTGAATTGGCTTGTTGAATAAGCAAATCTGCTTCCTTAGCCTTATTTGATGCTTCATTAGCTTTGTGTTCAGCAATGGATTTAGACTTATTACTTAACATCTTAATCTCATCTATTTCATTTTTATTCTCTGAAATATTTTGTTGGTTTAAGGCAATTAATTCATCTACATTTGAATCAACAAGTTCATTCGAATCAATATCAACTTCTTCTACAGCAATTTCAACTGGATTTAGTATACTATCAGGAATTTTGTCAAAATTCACTTCCGGATCAGCCATTTCTTTCACAACCGTAGCTAGTATAGTTGCCTCATCAGCAACCTGTTGATCAAATTCATTTAAAATAACAAGCGTTTCGTTTCCATTTTTATCCACTAATTCAATTTCTTGTTTTAGTGCTTTTAACCCTTCTTGTGGTGGAACAGTAACAAGACCAGCATGTATCTTTTCACTTAAAGGGGTTTCAACAATGAACTTATACCTTCCAGCACTTGGTAATAAAATGGTGTAATTTCGATCATCTGTAACAGTGTAAACGCCAATTAATTTGTTATTCGCCACATTCTGAACCTTGATTGATGCTTTAAAGTCACTATCATTAATTAGGTTCTTAAACTCCCCAGCGATAATTACGTTTTGAATAGGTAGTAACTTAACCTTTACATTGTATACATCAATTTTACCCCCATCAGAAGCTCTTTTGGATGAAAAAAATGCATTTTCATTATTATCATCGACTATATAAAGAATGTCATCATCTGTAGAATTGATTTTGTAGTCTAAATTGGAAACAGGACCAAAGTTATTACTTGCAAAATCGTAGCTACACCTAAAAATATCATATCCACCCATAGAGTTATGACCTTTTGACGAAAAATAAAATGTTTTACCATCAGGTTGTAAGTATGGAAAATCATCATCATAAGGTGTGTTTATACTTTCAGGTAATCGTATGGGTTCCGACCAATCACCAGTGGATTGTCTTGTAACCATGTAAAGGTCTAGTCCTGTTTTACCATCTTTACCATAACTGGAAAAAAACAATTTATCTTTACCTAGAGGAGGAAAGTATATAATGGATTTGTAATCCATTTTTTGATCAAATTTTGATTGAAAAAGATCAGTTACTAAAATTCTGCCTCCTATTTCGTCTAAATTATAGCTATACTGAAATTTATCTTCAGCAGTAGAGGTTTTTTCAACTACGATTAAGTTTGACATGTTGCTCATCAGGGTTTGACCACTTTTACACATTGACATATACATGTCTAGTTGAAGAGATTGTGCTTGTTTTGGATCTGCTAAAGTTTCAAATTTCTCATATAGCGAAAGGGCATCACTGAATAGATAATTGAAATGTTGTGCTCTTGCTAAATAGAAATATGCTTGGGGATCAACGTTTTTATCCTTTAAAGCCTTCCGCAAATACCCAATAGCTTTGGTTTTATCAGCATATTTATATAAAGCACAAACTCCATATTTAAAATTAAATTCTGAATTATTTTTTGTACTCAAAAAATGTAACATATGAGGTTCCGCCTCGATAAATGATTTTTCTTCAAATAAGTTATTAGCGTGGTTTAATCTATCTTCTTCACTATTGAATTGTTGTGCATTAAACGAAAAACCATAAATAATGCATAAAAGCGTGATATAGCATTTTAAATTATTCAACGTTTTTAGCCTTTTTTAGCTTAATGGACATCTTACTTTCGGTGCCAGTCAATAAACGCTCAATATTCTTTTTATGCGTAATGATCACCAAAATAGAGATTGAAATAGAGAAATATATTAAAGATGGACTGTTTGATTTCAGTACGAAAATGGTAAATATCGGAAAGAAAAAGGCAGCTGTAATTGCTCCCAGTGAAACAAAGTTGGTTACAAGAAAAATAAGTAGAAAGATAATCACACATCCTATTGCAGCTTGAAAATTAATAGCTAAAATGATACCCATTAGCGTAGCTACCCCTTTACCCCCTTGAAACTGTTCATACACCGGAAAAACATGACCTAAAACAGCACTAATCCCAACAGCTAATTGCATATTTATAAATGCTTCTTGAGATAATGTAGCAGTAAAAAAATAAGTAGTAATCAATTTTACAGAGGCCCAACCCTTTAAAATATCTACAAACAATACACTAAAGCCTGCCAATTTTCCAATCACCCTAAATGTATTTGTGGCACCTGCATTGTTACTACCGTAATCTCTAACATCAACTCCAAAAAACCATTTACTAACCCAAATAGCGGACGGAATTGAACCTATAAGATAAGCCAGCAATACAGCAGTGATATTATTGAATTCAAAAATTTCTTGCATATTAATCCATATACGAAGTCTTAAATGGAGCTACCAATTTTTGTGTTCCTAACATAAATTGGAAGTCTTCTTGGTCTTTTTCTCCTTTAAACTTGGTTTCATCTTTTTTAGTTTCACTAATAATAGTGTTAAACTCTTCATTTGAACTGTAAACTTGCATCAGCCCTCTCTTGTAATTAAAGTAATAATAGTTCTTATCATCCAACTGTAAATAGATTGTAATATCGTTACCAGTCATTCTCTTAGAAACTACAATTTTACCTTTAACGTATTTCATAACCTGTCTTTTATTAATATTGGCAATACCTAAATCACCGTAGGACACATATGCTTTTTTATTTGGATCCCACCTAAATCGGACATCTCCAAAATAAAAAGGAGCTTCTAATTTTTCTGGATATTTTTTGATTTTCCCATTAATAGTTAATTCTGAAACCATTTTATCTGCCATATCAATTCCTACTAATTCTCGTAGTGCTTTCTCATAATAAGAGTTTGAAGCATCTAAAATTCTAAGATCTGGAAACTCCAAAATGGTCTTACTTAATTTATCTAAAGCTTGTTCACTAAAAGGAAATCTAATAATCGTAGACGTTTTTAAATCTGTTGACCAATTTTTGGGATTAAATTTAATTTCACCAGCTGGTTCCAGAATTACTTGGTCTAGCTCTACTCCAATTTCAAAGGGACCATCTGCCTTAATTCTACAGCTTTCAGTATTAATTGATGCATACGTACCCGGAAGCTTATATTCTGTTAATTTATCCTTATTAGATAGTTGATATTCCTTGCGTTGATTATTATATGTTAAATAACCGGTGGCATTCAACATCGATAAATGACTGGAATTTGATTTTTTTCCCATAAATGAACCATATAGCGAGACAGAGTCAGTGGTATTAAACACCATTCCTGAAAAAATTCTGTCTGGGTCATCTTCTTTACTCACTGTATCTTTCACTATTGGGATAAGTATGTTGTTAGGATCTATATTTGCCGTAAATTCCACCCATTCTTGAGGAATATTTTTGCAGGAGTGATTGATTTTTGTTACTCCACTAAACTCCAAATTAGGATTGGTTGATGCTAAATGGACCTCTCCATAAAAATCATATTTAGGGCCGAGTTTAAAGTTTTTATCTTGATCAATAGTAGCTATACCAAAAGTTTGATCCGTAGTATCGGGCTGTAACTTGGAAAAGTAGATGTTTTGAACTTGTTCATTTTCATCCACATAATCATATGTTCCTGAAGCTATATAATCATGTCTGGTATTTACTTCAATTTCAGCATCATAAATTTTATAATACTTAGATACATCATTGGTATACAAAACTGCATTCTTAAGCGTTTCCATTCTTGCCTTACGTCTAATTACAATATTTCCACTATCAGGAACTATTCTTGTATCTGCAATTTTCACAAATGGAATCTTTGTGCATGTAATCTTTTTTCTTTTCACATCAAATCTAGCTTTTGGAGATCCAAAATTTAAGGAATCTTGATCAGGATGTATGGAATAGAAATTGGATACTGCAAGGTCTAAATCAGTGTCTATATTTATGTCAGCACTAGCTTGTTTGCTGTTTTGCATTTCTAGATCATCATTATCCATATACCAATTAAATTGATCCATGTAACATATGTATTGATTCTCAGGGAAAGTAACGAAAGCCTCTCCCGAATTAGACTTAAACTCTCCTATTCTCTTTGTAAAATCCACCCTTGCATTTAGGTTCTGCGTTTTAAAGGACAATTCATCTAAACTTTGGTCTTCAGAAACCAACCTAAACTCAGCTGTATCCGCTAGAATGGCATCAGTTTCATACGTGTATTCATATGATTGCACTTCTCCTTTTCCAAAACGCATAATTCCATTTCCTTTTATACCTTCAAAATCTAGTGTTAATTCACCAATCAGATCTGCATCATCATCATCAAAAAACACGAAGTGCTCTTCTATGGATTGGGCCTTTAAGATTTTGTCATTTGGCAAATAAGAAATCCTACAATCTTTTCCAACAACCTTCGGTATTTGTGGATCTTTCTCTTGTTTTACGTTTTCATAAGAATGGGCAATTGCTCCAACAGAATCGGGGTAAAAAGTAATATCATCGGACATGGCTGTTGATGTATAAAACTCAATTGAACCTGAACCTTTTAACCCTTCGTTTGACAGTCTTATCTGATCATCATAACTAGCCACTTGGCTGTAAATACGATATCCATCTTCTGGTGTTTCACGTATAAAACCCAAAGAGTAATCTTTCTGAATAGAAAGTTTTTCTTCAAAGTCAGGAAAAATTCCTCCCGACTTAAATAATCCATTTAATGATAGTCCTTCATTTTCGAAATTATCTAGGCTATCCATCATAAAGGGTTCAATAATAAACATAAAGGTATCTCTTGAATACAATCCTCCCTGAATAGAGGGATCATCATAATAAACAAATGACTTTGTATTGGAAAAAAACTTGGGATAGTCATGCATGGAGGTATCAATCCCAGACTTGTTTAAAGAGTCATCAATTTCAATATAACCCACCAAAGACTCTAAAATAGAAGGCGATTGAACTAATTGACCCTTTCTTTTACCCTCTTTGTAGTCTGCCCAAATCAACATAGAATCACATTGAGTCATATTAAGCTTAAACTCATCATATAAAAAGGAAAATCCATTTCCAAAATATTGTGTTTTACCAGCTGTGATTAACCCGTCAAAGTTCATATCTCTGTTCTTTTTGACCCTAATTTGATTACCAACTGGTTTAATCCAAACTTTATTGGCTGAACTTAATAATACTCTGTCAATTCCATTAATATTCAAATCATAGGAAGACAAACTTAAACTAGCATTGTTTTTTGCATTGGAAGAAATAATCAGTACGTCATAGTCCTGTTTTCCAGCTCTATTTTCTATGTAATTAAATAGCTTTTCAGAACAGCTAACTAACTTTCTATCATCATCATAATTAATAAATCCATATTCCGTTAACTTAAATAATAAGAACTGGATGTCTTGTACAGTTTTTCTAAAATAATTAGCAAGCGCAGTTACAGGAAACTCGGTTCCTCCATATTCAATGGTGAAATTTTTTATCTTAACCAGGGGATTACCGGTATTTCCAGTAAGATCATCAAAAATACGTTGATCAAAAAAGTTTAGAGAAGCGAACTGCGCTCTATTATCTGAAGCTAGTGGAAGAGGTTCAAAATTTATAATAGGGTCTCCTAATTTCCAAATCATAGATTGAGGATACATATCCAAACGATGATAACTATTGTAAAAAGGGGCCGCAGAAATCCCATCATCCCCTCTAGTTAAAGTAAGTGTTTTTATTGATTTTACATACTTAAAAGTAACAGCAGGATGTGTAATGGAATCTTGTTCTATATAAAATTTAACTTTTGCTCTATCGGATGAAATTTCTTCATCATTTATGATGAAATTTATGGACTCTGCATATAAAAACCCTTTATCTTGATAATTAAAAATCAATCGAGCTAAATTATCAATAGATCCTGCCCCAATTAAATTTCTACCTCTTATAGTAAATCCACCATCATAATCCACATTAGGGAAAACATCCTTTATAAGTAATCTTTTGTCGTATGATTCAAAACTAGGGTACCTTACCTTTTTGTAACCTAGATTTGAAATCACTTTCTCGCTCAATTTACCTAATACTGGATCATTAAAGTAATTACTATAAAACAGCGCAGAATCAGAATTAAAAGAGGTACTTCTTGTTTGTATCTTTGAAAATTCCATGATCTTACTAAACCAAAATCAAATAGTTTTTCTTTATCAAAATCATCATCAAAAACCACAAGTTTTAAAGGAGTTCCTGCAGTTCCTGAATAATCATTATAACCGTTAATACATTTAAATTTACTGTAATCTATTACTTGTGCAAAGGTTTGTCGGTCATCAATTAATTCATAGGTAATTGGATCATCTACAAATCCTAGAAATGATTTAATATTCTCATTAAATGGCCTTTTACAACCATTCTTCTTTTCATAATTGATAATTTCTAGTGTTTTATCCCAAAAGCCAAATGTATCTAATTTGTCAATTGGAAGTATTTTTTGATCAGATATTTTATTTTCAGGAAAAAAAC
>ENA-OSEY01002386-OSEY01002386.1-marine-metagenome-genome-assembly--contig:-NODE-2386-length-12178-cov-5.227915_pt1 | contig 12178 bp, 11 predicted proteins | sample MGYA00248465_ERZ534230 | MGnify/ENA primary metagenome ERZ534230 (study PRJEB26409, sample SAMN06344110) | marine metagenome | isolation source: Sea water from surface | place: Atlantic Ocean:Southern... | reverse complement strand
TATCAAGTATAAAATTATCCAGAGCAGGTTTAAGGGAAGGTGAAAAACCGGTAGGTTGTTACTTATTTTCTGGCCCAACAGGTGTTGGGAAAACTGAAGTTGCAAAACAATTAGCTGAAGCTACTGGAGTTAAGCTCATAAGGTTCGATATGTCAGAATATATGGAAAGACATACTGTCTCAAGATTAATTGGAGCTCCTCCAGGGTATGTTGGTTTTGATCAAGGTGGTCTTTTAACTGATGCTGTCGATCAAAATCCTCATTCTGTATTATTATTAGACGAGATTGAAAAAGCGCACCCAGATTTATTTAACTTACTTCTTCAAGTAATGGATCATGGAAAATTAACAGATAATAATGGTAAATCTGTAGATTTTAGAAATACGATTTTAATTATGACTACAAATGCAGGAGCACAAGAGCTCTCAAAAGCAGCGATAGGATTTAAGCAAGAAAATCGTGAAGGTGCAGATAGCGAAGCAATTGACAAATTATTTGCACCAGAATTTCGAAATAGATTAGATGCCATAATTCCTTTTGGATACTTACCATTAGAAGTTGTTAGAATGGTTGTTGACAAATTTATAATGCAATTAGAAGCGCAATTATCTGAAAAAGGTGTATCTGTTGTATTAACTGATAAAGCTAGAGACTGGCTGGCAACAAAGGGTTACGATAAAACCTTCGGTGCCAGACCTCTAGGAAGAGTAATTCAAGAGCATATAAAAAAGCCTTTGGCCGAAGAACTTTTATTTGGAAGATTAGTTGATGGTGGAGTTGTTTATGTTGATTTATCAAAAGATAAATTAACATTAAAAACAGAAGGTTCAGCTTCTAAAGACAAAAAAAAGAAGACAATAGGTCCAAAAAATAAAAGTAATGGTGCTACGGAATTAACTTAAATATTTGAGTATGGAGAATTTTCTGTATTAATAAATTTTATTTGTTTGTTAATTTCTATTTCTTCTAATTTAGTAAAATTTTTAATGGCTTTTGCAAAAGAATCATTTAACACAAAATGATTACTATAAGTTGGTTTTGCAATATACCCTCTTTGTATTTTGTGATGACCTTGTGCACCTGCTTCAACTATTTTGATGTTTTTTTCAATTGCATATTCAATCGCTTGGTAATAACAAAGTTCAAAATGTAAAAAAGGAATATTTACAATAGAACCCCAATTTCTACCATAAAGAGTATTTTTACTAATAAAGTTCAAAGCGCCAGCGACAACTTTTTCGTCTTGTTTAGCTATAATTAATAAAATATCGTTTTTCATTGTATTATTTAGCAAATGGAAAAATTCTCTAGTTAAATATGCACCTCCCCATTTTTTATCTACTGTGTTTAAATAAAAATTATAAAAAGAATCCCATATTTCATCGTTTAGTTGTTCACCAGTTAATTTTTCAATAACTAAGTTTGTATTTTTAATTTTTTTTCTTTCATTTCTGATTGCTTTTCTTTTTGAACTCTTCAGTTCATTTAAAAAGTCGTCAAATGTTTTATAATTATTGTTATGCCAGTGGAATTGTAATCCCGTTCTCCTTATCCAATTATTGTTTTGCAATCTTTTATTAAAGTCATCTGTAGTGAAGTTAATATGTGCTGAACTCAATTTGTTGTCTCTGACAATCAATTCATATGTTTTTATTATTAATTCAAAGATTTTTTTATGGTCTGTATTTTCAGGGTTGATCATAATCCTTGGACCAGTTGCAGGTGTAAAAGGGATTGCGCAAATTAGTTTGGGATAATATTGTCCACCAGCATTTTCAAAAGCATTTGCCCAAGAATGGTCAAAAATATATTCACCGTATGAGTGCATTTTTAAATAATTTGGGGAAACCCCTATTATTTCCTGATTTGTATTTTTAATTATTATGTGTTGAGGATTCCAGCCTGTTGATGAATGAACTGATTTTGAAACTTCCAAAGAATTCAAAAAATCATAAGATGTAAATGGATGATTATAAGTATTTAGATTATTCCAATCACTTTTATCTATATCTGATAATTTGGATATTAACTCAACTCTCATTATCAAAGGGTTTTAAGAAAATATAATTTAATTTTCAATCTCAAAAATACCTTCGATTTCTACTGGGACATTTCTTGGAAGCGCTGGTGCTCCAACTGCAAATCTAGCGTGTTTCCCTTGTTCTCCAAAAATTTTAACGAATAAATCTGATGCTCCGTTTATTATCTTAGGTTGATCAGTAAAGTCTGGTGTAGAGGCTACAAATCCACCCAATTTAACGACTCTTTTGACTTTATTAAGATCACCATTGCAAGCTTCCTTTAATTGGCTTAGCAAAGCCATTGCGCAAGCTTCAGCCATTTGAATTCCTTCTTCAACAGAGACATTATCTCCAATTTTCCCTTTTATAGTTAATTCTCCATTAATAAAAGGTAATTGTCCTGATATGAAAACTAAGTTATTTGATATTACGTATGGAATGTAACTTCCTGCTGGAGCACTAGCATTTTCAATATCTATATTTAATTCTTCTAATCGCTTATTAATATCTTTAGTCATTTTAAACCCCTAATTTAAGAACAACCCGAAGTAGCACCACATGTATTACACTTCATACATGTACCATTTCTAACTAGAGTAAAATTTCCACACTCTCCACAAGCTTCCCCTTCATAGCCTTTGATTTTAGCTTCTATTTCTTGAGAAAGACTTGGAGCCTTTGTTTCATCAATAGTAATAGTAGTATCATTATTATCTGATAATTCTACGTCTTGATCTTTTAGGGAAGTGGTTTGTGGCATTACTGAAATATTATTTGAACCTCCAGACACGACTTTTAATTCTCTTCTTACAAAGCCTCGACTAGCTACTTTTTCTGAGAATAGCGCTTTGTTATCACCTGAGCCAGTAGTGCTTGAATCTAGATCGTCTGGTCCTACATGACCAAGATCGTTTCGATCCAAATATGATATAGCCAATTCTCTAAAAATATAATCAAGGATTGAAGTTGACATTTTAATAGTATCATTTCCAGTTACCATTCCTTGAGGTTCAAAGCGTGTAAAGGTATAAGCTTCAACAAATTCTTCTAAAGGAACGCCGTATTGCAAACCAATTGACACTGCAATAGCAAAGTTATTCATTAAAGATCTAAAAGCTGCACCTTCTTTATGCATATCAATGAAAATCTCGCCTAATTTCCCATTTTCATATTCACCAGTTCTAAGATATACTTTGTGACCACCTACCATTGCTTTCTGTGTATATCCTTTCCTTCTGTGTGGTAGTTTTTCACGTTCTGCCCTAACAACTCTCTCAACTATTTTTTCAACAACTTCACTGGTTCGTTTTGTGATATCTTGTTCGATTGTTGTATTATCTTCGTCGATGTCATCGTCATCTAGAAGTGCTGAGTTAAGTGGTTGGCTTAATTTAGATCCATCTCTATACAGTGCATTAGCTTTAATTCCCAATTTCCATGACAACATATAAGCATCACTACAATCATCTATAGAAGCATCATTGGGCATGTTTATAGTTTTAGATATAGCTCCAGAGATAAAAGATTGTGCTGCTGCCATCATTTTAATATGACTTTCAACGGACAGGAATCTCTTACCTATTCGTCCACACACGTTTGCACAATCAAATACTGAAAGGTGTTTTTTATTCAAATGAGGAGCGCCTTCAAGAGTCATAGCACCACAAACGTGAATATTCGCCACATCTATTTCTTCTTGGGTAAAACCTAAAAACTCCAACATATTGAAACTAAAATCATTCAATTGTTCAGAAGAAATACCTAATGTGTTTTTACAAAATTCTTCTCCCAGGGTAAATTGATTAAATACGAATTTAATGTCAAAAGCTGACTCTAAAGAGGCTTCAATTAATTTTATTTCTCTGTCAGTAAAACCTTTTGAAATTAACGCATTGTGGCTTATTGCTTGACATTCTTTTAGACTACCAGCACCAACAGCATATTTTTGCATGTCGTTAATTTGGTCTGTATCATAACCCAAATGAGCAAGTGCTTCAGGAACCACACGATTTATAATTTTAAAATATCCACCACCCGCTAATTTCTTAAATTTTACCATTGCGAAATCAGGTTCAATACCAGTAGTATCACAATCCATTACTAATCCAATTGTTCCAGTTGGAGCTATTACTGTAGCTTGAGCGTTTCTATAGCCATTTTTTTCACCTAAAGAGAGTGCTTTAGCCCATGCATCTTTGGCAGCTGTTATTAAGTTTTGATCAGGGCAATCCTCAGACATCAAAGGAACTGGATTTATAGAAAGGTCTTCATAACCTCGTGTTTTACCCTCTGATGCTCTTTTGTGATTCCTTATAACCTTTAACATGCTATTTGCATTTTCTTTATATTTAGGAAATGGTCCTAATTCACCAGCGATTTCTGCTGATGTTGCGTATGATATCCCAGTCATTATTGATGTAAGAGCAGCGCATATAGATCTTCCTTGGTCACTGTCATAAGGGATACCCCAAGACATTAATAAGCCACCAATATTTGCGTAACCTAGTCCAAGTGTTCTATATTCATAAGATCTCTGTGCGATTTCTTTTGAAGGAAATTGTGCCATCATTACGGAAATTTCAAGGGTTAATGTCCACAATCTAGTTGTATACTCATATGCTTTTATATCAAATGAGGCGTCATCCTTCTTAAACTGTAATAGATTTATTGATGCCAAATTACAGGCAGTGTCATCAATAAACATATATTCAGAGCAAGGGTTAGACGCATTAATTCTACCAGCATTAGGGCAAGTATGCCATTCGTTAATGGTAGTGTCATATTGCAAACCAGGATCTGCACAAGCCCAAGCAGCTTCAGAAATCTTAGACCACAATTCTTTTGCATCTACTGTTTTATGAACACCACCGTCAGTTCTCCTTTTTAGATCCCATTTACCATTTTGAGATACTTTTTCTAAAAATTCATTACTAACTCTTACTGAGTTATTTGAATTCTGCCCAGATACAGTTAAGTAAGCTTCGCTATCCCAATCTGTATCGTAAGTTTGGAATTCAATTTCTTTAAATCCTTGGCCGGCAAATTGAATTACTCTTTGTATGTAATTTTCAGGTATCATTACTGCACGGCAATTTAATATTGCTTTTTTAAGCTCGTTATTAACTTTTGGATTTAATCTGTCTTTGTCATTATAATGTTCTAAATTGCAAGCATCCATGACGGATTTTAAATTTTTCGCAGTTAGTTTTGAGCCTGCTACCAGCGCGGCAACTTTTTGTTCTTCAACGACTTTCCAGTTTATATATTCTTCTATATCAGGATGATCTATATCAACTGTGACCATTTTTGCAGCTCTTCTCGTAGTACCACCAGATTTGATTGCTCCAGCAGCTCTATCACCTATTCTTAAAAAACTCATCATTCCTGAAGATCTTCCACCACCTGATAAACCTTCAGTACTGCCTCTTAATTTAGAAAAATTGGATCCTGTTCCAGAACCATATTTGAATAACCTGGCCTCTCTAACCCAAAGGTCCATTATCCCGCCTTCATTAACAAGGTCATCTGCTACAGATTGAATGAAACAGGCGTGAGGTTGTGGATGTTCATATGAGGATTGAGATTTAACAAGTTTTTTTGTTTTGAAGTCAACATAGTAGTGACCTTGACTAGGACCATCTATACCATAAGCCCAGTGCAAGCCTGTATTAAACCATTGTGGTGAGTTTGGAGCACACATTTGTGCGGCTAGCATAAATCTCATTTCATCAAAGTAAGTCTTTGCATCATCTTCAGTTGTAAAATAATTACCCTTCCATCCCCAGTATGTCCACGTACCAGCAAGTCTGTTAAACACTTGCTTTGCTGATTCTTCGCCTTTGTATCTTTGATCTTCTGGTAACTTATCTAATTTTGATTTATCTGGTTCTGAACGCCATAACCAATTTGGTACATTTTCTTCTTTTACTTTTTTAAGATATACTGGGACACCAGCTTTACGAAAATATTTTTGCGCAATAATATCTGCGGCAACCTGAGAATAGTTAGCAGGCACTTCAATATCAGGCGCACTAAATACTACAGTACCATCGGGATTTTTAATTTCACTGGCAGTAGTTTTAAATTCCATACCTGCATATGCATCATTTCCTTTTTTTGTAAATTGTCTTTCAAATTTCATCTTTTTCCCTTTTTTACAATAAAGAAAACAATACTCAGAATCTGTTCTTACATTTTTAAAAAACTACCTGTGGATAACTTGCTTTTTGGTAGTTAATCTAAAAAATTTGTTTCAATAAAGCGTTGTTTTTCCTTAATTTAATCTTTGTTTTATGAATTTTTGTTACTACGGTAGCCTGTGGATAAACACAAGATATAGTAATAACGAAAGTTTAAAGTACATGATTTAGTATGCATTCGTAAAGTACATAATTCAATTTTTTTTACTTTTTTTTTTAACTCATTAATTTTACTTAATTTTTATGTGTCAAAAAAATTTATTAAAAATAAAATTAATAATGCTGATTTATTATTTTTATAAATGAGATATAATATTGGTAAATAATCTGACTAGGAATATTAAATATGAGATACAGTTCTATTGAAATTTTGATGGGGGCAGTTGTTTTAGTAACAGCCATATTCTTTTTAATATTAGGTATGCAATCGATTGATAAGAATCAAACTGACGGCTATAATATATCTCTTATATTTGGTTCTTCAGCAGGTTTGAAAAATGGTGATGATGTAAAAATATCAGGTATAAATGTAGGAAAGATTACTAAATTGGATCTTGATCTGGCCGATTATAATGCCAAAATCTATATCAAGCTCAATAACGAAATAAAGATACCAGATGACTCGCAAGCAAGAATTACATCTTCTTCCCTTTTAGGAGGTAATTTTTTGGATATTATACCTGGCTCATCTGAAACATATCTTAAACCAGATGATATTATATATGATACTACTGATGCTGTAAGCTTTACAGATTTGCTAGGGAAAGTTGTATTTTCAAAAGAGTAACAAATATCTAAATATCACTTAGGTTATAATAATGCGACTTTTAGAAATTTTTATCATAATAATTTTCTTATCAATTTCAAAAACTATATTTGCTTCACAATGGATTGAAGGCAATAGATTAGTAATCCAAGGTTTGGACAAAATTACGGCCCGAATAAAGACTTTTGAAGTTGATGTAGCCAAGACTTATAAATTTGGGGTATTAGATATTTTCGTTGAAAGGTGTGTTTTTTCAAAACCTATTTTTAAACCTGAATCATTAGCATATATTAGAATAAAAGATAATTCTGATAGATTGTCAGAAGTTAAGTTTAAGGGGTGGATGTTTGCTTCTAGTCCTGCTCTAAATGCTCTAGAAAACTCAGTTTATGACATTTCTATTCTTGCTTGCAAAAAGGATGATAAACAATTAGAGAAATCAACATCTGTTTCGCCAAAAGACAAAATGTCTACTTCTAATTGAATTGCTTTTTGAAGATCCTCCTGAAATTCATTTTTACTTATTTCATAAGCCCCAAATTGTAATAAATGGTCATTTAAAAACTGAACATCTAAAATTCTAAAACCCGTTCTCCACAATCTTGCTACAAGATTTAATAAAGCTATTTTACTTCCATTTGGTATAGCGCTAAACATAGATTCTGCAAAAAAAACACCTCCTATTGCTAGTCCATATACACCCCCAACCAATTTGTCGTCTTTCCAACATTCTACTGAATGAGCGTATTTCATTTCATACAGAGAAATAAATAAGCTTTCTATTTCTTTGTTTATCCATGTTTCAGTTCTGTTGATAGTTGCACATGATTTAATGACATTTGGAAAAGCTTTATTTAAGGTAATTTTAAAAGGTCTTTTTTTTACGATACGTAGAAGGCTTTTTGATATATGAAAATTAAAGATTGGAATAACAGCTCTAAATTCTGGATCAACAAAGAAAAACTTCTTATTTGTTCTGCTCTCTGACATTGGAAACATACCGAGCATATAAGCTCTTATAAGCTGGTCTGGAGTAATTATTTTATTATCTTTAGTTCTCAAAAATATATATTGGGTCGAATGATAAATATTTTAATTATTATTTAACAGTTTATTTTCTAACCATCTTATATCATATGACCCATCTTTCATCACAGAGGTTTCTAATATATCTTTATGTAAATCAATAGTAGTAGAAATAGGTTCAATAACAATTTCTTTTAATGCTTGCTTTAACCTTAATATACATTGTTCTCTATCAGACGCATGCACAATTAGTTTGGCAATTAAACTATCATAATATGGAGGAACTACGTAACCAGAATATACACATGACTCTATTCTAATTCCTAACCCACATGGAGAATGGAATTGTGTGATTTTGCCGGGTGAAGGAATAAATGTTTTTGGATCTTCTGCATTAATCCTACATTCAATAGCGTGTCCATTAAATTTTACATCATTTTGTTTGAAAGATATAGGTTGACCAGCAGCAATCATAATTTGTTCTTTAACTAGATCTATTCCAGTAATAGCCTCTGTAATTGGATGCTCAACCTGAAGCCTTGTATTCATCTCAATGAAAAAAAATTGACCATCTTCATATAAAAATTCAATTGTACCTAATCCTAGATAGCCCATTTTTGCCACAGCCATAGATGCAATATTACCTATTTTATCTCTTGTAGTTTGGTCTATAGCAGGTGAAGGAGCTTCTTCAATTACTTTTTGATGACGTCTTTGTATCGAACACTCTCTTTCACCAAGATGGACGGTATTACCAAATTTATCTCCAATAATTTGAACTTCAATATGCCTTGGTTTTTGGAGATATCTTTCCATATAAACACGATCATCACCAAAGGCTGCCTTTGCTTCACTTTTTGCTGAAGTAAAAGCAGCTTCTAAATCTTTCTCACTCATAGCTACTTTCATACCCCTACCACCACCACCTGATGCGGCTTTGATGAGTACTGGATAGCCAATTTCTTTTGCTTCAATTAATGCATTTTTAAAATCTACAACGTCACTTTTAGAGCCTGGAACAAGAGGAATACCTAGTTCTTTTGCTGTAATTTTTGCTTGTATTTTATCACCCATACATTTTATATGCTCTGCTTTTGGTCCAATAAAAACGATATTATGAGCCTCCACGATTTCTGCAAAATCAGAATTTTCTGATAAAAAACCTACTCCGGGATGGATAGCATCTGCTCCTACTAATTGAGCTGCAGTTATTATAGCAGGGATGTTCAAATATGATTCTGATGATGATGGTCCTCCAATACAAACAGTCTCGTCTGCCAATCTAACATGCATTGCCTCGCTGTCAGCAGTTGAATGAATAGCGACTGTTTGAATATTAAGTTCTTTGCAGGCTCTTAAAACTCTTAATGCCACATCACCACGATTTGCTATTAATATTTTTTTGAACACCATAATTTAATTACTCAATCACAACTAGTAATTGATCAAATTCTACTGGTTGGCTATCCTCAAATCCAATAAATACTACCTTTCCAGATTTAGGGGCAGCAATTGTATTCATTACTTTCATAGCCTCAATAATGAGCAATGTATCTCCCTTTGTAACTTGAGAATGTAATTTGATAAATGGATCTTTCCCAGGTTCAGGTGCAGAATATGCAGTACCAACCATTGGAGAATTTACTGCACCAGGATGTTTGTTGGTAAATTGTTCTACCTTTGCAATTGACTCAGAAGTCTCTTTATTTTCGCTAGCGTTTGGAATGCTAACAATAGTTTCTTGAGGTGTTGAAAAAGAAGTTTTCATATTTTTTACAACTTTAATCTTAAAGTCATCTGCCTCATATTCCAATTCCATTAAATTATCTTTGTTGACCATATCAACGAACTGTTGGACTATACTTAAATTTTCTTTGTGGACATTTTTTTTTGTCATAAAATTACCTTTTCTAATTTAATCTTTTATAAGGTCTTTGATGGCATCTATAGCGTGGAGGTAAGAATTAAAACCAAATCCAGCGATTATTCCATTTACAACTGGTGAAATATAAGATTTATGACGAAAATTTTCACGAGCGTAAATATTAGTTATATGCAATTCTATTTTAGGGCCTTTAAACATATTTAGAGCATCAAGGAGTCCAATTGAGGTATGAGTTAATGCTCCTGCATTTATTATAATTCCTTGTCCATCATTAATAGCGTTATGTATTTCATCAATCAACTCACCTTCAATGTTTGATTGAAAAAAACTTAAATCTAAGTTGTAATTTTTACATTTTTCTAAACAAAGTTTTTTTATTTTATCTAAAGAAATATTACCATATTTTTCAGGTTCTCTTGTACCAAGAAGGTTTAAGTTTGGACCATTTATAATGTATAATTTTTTACTCAAAACATATCTCCAAAAATTGGGTAATTTAAATTTTTGTCAATTTTAAGACTAATTACCAAGATAAGTTAACTTTCTCTAAATTGTTTTATTATTTCTTTTAATTTATTTAAGTTTAATGCACCAGGATAAATAATATCGCCAATTATAAATGCAGGAGTTCCATTTAAATTAAGTAATTTTGCAATTTCTCTATTTTTCGCCAATTGTTGTTCGATCTCTGGATTATTCATGTCTATTTTTAGTTGCTCTATATCTAAACCTATCTCCTTAGCTGTGCTAAATACCTTTTCTTCATTAACTCTTCCTTTTATTGTCATTAATGATAGATGAAATTTATTGTATAGATCTTGATTTTTTGAGGCAAGGGCTGCTTTAGCAGCAAAATATGATTGTTGAGACAAGATTGGAAATTCAACGAAAACAAAATTAACTTTTTTATCTTCAGATAAAACATCCATTATTGTTTTAACTACCGATTTACAATAACCACAATTATAATCAAAAAATTCATATATGGTTATATCAGCTTGTTTGTGAAAAATACCTGGGTTATCAACATCCTTTAACAACTTGATTGCATTTTGTTTTTTTTTGTTTTCAAGAAATATTTTATAATTATCTAATGTAGATTTTACAAAATCAGGATTTTTTTTTAAAAAATTTTTTATTATTATATTTATATTATTATTATTTATCTCATGTGAATGAGACGAAGATATTATTAGAAAAATAGATATCAAAATAGAAATGTAGATAAACATTATTCTTGTCATTTTATTGCTTTTCAATAGTTTACTTATTTTTATATTTTAATTTTATTTTATTAAGTATATCGGATCCTCTTAACTTATAAGATATAGGTAAACTAGTCTGTTTGTTAGCTAAATCTACATATTTTTTTGCTTTAATAAAGTTTTTTTTAATAAGCGCCTCTTCAGCTAAAGCAATATAAGCAATTCCTTTTTTGTTTAATTTACCAGATGCTTTTGATAATAATCTCCATAAATAACTCCAATTGGGATTGTTCAACAGTAGTTCTTCTAAGAGTATAATTGACTTATTTAAATTAGCACTATTATTAGTTTGCAAATATGTCTTGATTAGAGAGAATTTTATAAGATCAGTTGAAGGAGAAAAAACTTCCTGCAAAGTCTGAATAGCTTTTTCATATTCATTGATTGCAACATTGAATTTACCTTCTTTGTAACAAATATCACCTTTTAATTCATAAAAAAATGGATACTTTTCGTATTTATTTTTAATTAATGCGGTATACAAAAATTCTGCTACCAACCCAGGTTTTTTTCCAGGTGATGTAAGTTCTGAAAAGTCGATAATCGCTTTTAAACTACTATTTTCTATTTGAGCTAAAGTCACCCCGTTAGCTTGAATACCTATAATGTGCCAATCCCATTTACTAATCATTTGCCAGTCACCGTCTGGAAGTGCAAATTTTTTACCTCTGAAAGTAATTTCATCAGAATAAGTTTTGTTTTTACTAAACCACGTCTCAGCTAATGAACTTTGAAGAGGACAAATAATTAAAACTATATATAAAATTTTCTTTACAAGATTCATAATTCAAAAAGTCATATGTTGGAGTCTTTTTTTCTTTTTTTTTCCTCTTCGACTAGAATATCGAGTTTTTTTTTAAGAGCATTTCTTACTAAAATAAAGAATAACACTCCACAAAAAGTAACTGATAAAATTATAATTGCAATTGTTTTAAACATCTAAATTTTCTGCACGTCTTATTAATAAACTAGGATTCCTATAATCTTCTTTTCCATATAAAAAAGGTTTTTCCTCT
>ENA-OSEY01002385-OSEY01002385.1-marine-metagenome-genome-assembly--contig:-NODE-2385-length-12178-cov-10.918023_pt1 | contig 12178 bp, 14 predicted proteins | sample MGYA00248465_ERZ534230 | MGnify/ENA primary metagenome ERZ534230 (study PRJEB26409, sample SAMN06344110) | marine metagenome | isolation source: Sea water from surface | place: Atlantic Ocean:Southern... | reverse complement strand
GGGGAAGGATTCGAACCTTCGAAGCACGAGGCGGCAGATTTACAGTCTGCTGGGTTTGACCGCTCCCCAACCCCTCCGAGTTGAAGTAGTTATTATCAACTTCCATATTTGTTAGTCAATACATATATAATTTAGATAATGAAGCACTATGTCACTAATAGAGAGTTATTTAAATCCTATCCAGAATCAGTAAAAGAAATAATACTAGGAGCAGGTTGTTTTTGGGGCGTTGAAAGAGTATTTTGGAAAATTCCTGGAGTATGGATTACATATGCCTCCTATTCTGGAGGACGTAGAGATAACCCTACTTATGAAGAGGTTTGCATGGGAGTAACTGGACATGTTGAAACAGTTAATGTTGTTTATGATGAGAAAGAAGTTAGCTTTGAGAAGATTTTAAAGATATTCTGGGAATGTCACGATCCAACACAAGGCATGAGGCAGGGAAATGATGTTGGAGAACAATATAGATCTGTTATTTTTTGTAAAAATAAGGAACAACTAGTTCAAGCTAATGCATCAAAAGATAAGTTTCAAACTAAATTAAAAGAAAAAGGTTATGGGAGCGTAACTACAGAAATTAGGATTGTAGAAAGATCATTTCCTGCAGAAGAATATCATCAACAATATCTAGCAAAAAATCCAAACGGATATTGTGGCATTAAGGGAACTGGCTGTACTTTAGATTTATAAGTAATTCTAAGTTTTATATATCATCAAAAAGAGAGTCAGTATTTTTATCATTTTTTGTTTTGACCTTTTTTTCTCTATCTTCAATATTGATAGACTCTACTTCTACATTCTCATCTGGTATTTTTGATTTAGTTATTTTTTTTTGTAAAGCATCAACATCGACTTTTAAAGCATTAGCATCGACCTTTTTAGAATTATCTTTTTTTTCATTCTGCTTAGTTTCAGGTGGCATTTGTGTTGCTGGAATCCATATAATTGTGATAATTAATACATACCACCCAAAGATAGTAAGACTATCATTAGGACTTGGCCAATATCCTCCATTCGAAAAAGGCACTGCGCCGAACATTGCAAAAGGAGCGGTCATAATTAAAAAAGCCCCGATATTACCAAATGCCCCAATATTTTTATCTTTGACCAAAAAGAGTGCGCAAAATAAGAAGATAAAAAATAAAATAACTAATAACCAAACACCAGGTGAGGCAAAAAATAAATCTAGAATATCCATAATGTTTATTTAACTATTTTTTTAATAATTTTTGGAAGATTTTTTGATTCTGATAATTCCCCATCTTTGCTTTTAAATTTATGTGCTAAAAGAGTTTCTCTAGATTCCTCTAAGACTAAAGTTCTCCCATGTGGAGAATTTTCTAAATCACCAGTTTCAGATTCAAAAAAATCAGCAGCCATAACTAAATTATTTAGAGAAAGTTCATAAACTTTTAAAAGTGCAGCGTATAACTTCTTAGAACGGTCTAAAATTTTTGATAATCTTCCATCATTTTTAAGTTGATTAATATATTGATCTTCATCATTGGCGTACTTAAAGATTTTAATTGTATTCTCAAATGAAATAACTTGGTCTGTTTGAATAAGCAAATGGTCAGTGATTTTTTTAAATAAATCTTTTCCTCGATTTACAAATTTACTTTTAAACCAGGCGTTTTTAATTTTTAATTTTATTGACTCAATATCTTCTTTATCTTGTTCAACAATTTGTTGATCTTGCATGCCAATATCTTTGATTCCCTCGATTAATTCATTAGTTGATTCAAAAATTTCATTTGCTTCAGAAATAATTTTAATTTCACTTGCAAGCAACTTGACATCTAAGTGTTTATTTACGATTTTCTGGACTCTTTCGCTATTTATGGGATTCTCAAAAACTTTGATTTCTTGAATATTTTTTTTGCTTGGAATTAGTTTTTCGCATTGATCAAGAATAATCTTCTCGATATCTTTTATTTTCTCTGATTCTAAAAAAATATCTGTTTCTTTCCCTTCTAATTTAAGTTCATTAACAATATCAGTTAAATAATTTTTTAGATAAGTAAAGCCCGTCTCAACTTCTGATGGGCGTAAATAACTCCAAAGATTGTCTTCAATCCAAGGTAATGTAACTTTTTTAAATTGGGAGTTAGTAGACAATCCATTATCTTTTTCGAAATCATAGGCTAGACCTTTAACATCAAAATTTAATATTTCTGTTGGTATATCGTGTTCTAAAAAAAGACCATTTAGCCTAAGTAGATGCTTTTCTTTTACTGCTTGTTCTTTCGCAGCTAATTTTTCCTGTTTTACTCTTTCTTTTTCTGCTGCTTTAGCTGCTCTTAATTCTTCTCTTTGTCTTGCTTTTTGTAATTTTTCTGCTTCTTTTAGAGCTTTTTTTCTCTCTGTTTCTCTTGCTCTCTGTCTTTGTTTATTTTTTTTCGCTGCATCACGCATACCTTGTTTAGCAACATTTCCCCAATCAATTTTTCCTTTTTTATAAAGTTTTAGTCTAGCCATCAGAACTTAATTCCTTTTTAAGTTTTGCAGCTTCGCCATTAATCATTACCGAAAGCATCCAAGAAAAGAGGCCTAAAAAAACAAAAGCTGCAGTTCTTGTAGCAAAAGTCGAATTTTTTACATCAATTAAATCTCTGAATTTTGCTATTATTGAAAAGGATAAAATTGTACCAAATAGTATTTTAAAAAAATAAATCAAAATGCCTAACCCTCTTCCGTTAGCTTGAATTGAGGATAGAAGACTGTATCTAATACAGTAAAAAAGACCTCCTAAAGCTATCAATAAAAGAATGCAAACAATAGCTTGCTGGTAAAAAAATAATTCGAAAAATGATTGATAGCCCTCAGCATAAATTAAAATTAAAGCGGTAATTATGAAGACCTGGGAAAATGAACAAACAAAATCCTTCGTATCATAGAAGAAAGTAACTTTATTCATTAAAGTAAGGGCAAAAATTACTATGCTTGATATGCCCAGTATGGAAAATAACAAGACAGTATCGAAATCATTCATAGTTAATAAATTTTAAAATTAAAATTATTAATTTGAAAGAGATGAAAACTTTTTTAACAATACTTATTAATGTAAAATGCTTCACATGCCACCTTAGCTCAGCTGGTAGAGCAACTGATTTGTAATCAGTAGGTCGTCAGTTCGACTCTGACAGGTGGCTCCAACACAAAAAAAAAGACACCAATTTCTTGGTGTCTTTTTTGCAGATCTAAGTTTTGTTTCCAATCCTTATTTCTACATTTTCTATATTACATAATTATCTAGTAATTGTCCAGCCAGTTTGCCTTAAAACTAGCTCTTCTTCAGATAAGCTCCAATAGCCCTGTACCATACCATTTTCATTGAATCGCATTCTAGTGAAGTTATGTGATTCTGCTTCCTTTCCAGAAACTTCATCTTTAGATTTGGACCAATGCCAGACATATGCAATATTTTTTCCTCTATCTACTACTACATCTCCAATTTGGTAATCAACTAAATTACTTGCCCATTCCTCTGCGTCTGCAGATTCGATATTTTCCAATACCTGATCTTTGGACCAAGTTGGATTTACAATTCCTCTAGTTACAGATACTTTTACCCTTTTATTATTTCTCATAACAACAGCATCAACGGGCTCACCAGGTAATCCAGAAAAGCTAAGCTTCCCTGTATTAATATTATCTTCAGTAACCTTTACACCTTTAACAGAAACAAATTTATCTCCTACCTCTAAAACTCCTTCTGAAGGTGAACCAGGAATTACTCTTGTAACAATCATTCCTTCTTCATTTTGCGGATCCCAGTTAAAACCGAAACCTACAAATCTGCCAGAAAAACTTACTCCATCTTCAGCCATATGATTTTTAACCATAGCTAAAGTTTTTTCTTTACTGGTATATTGTGCTTTTACCCAACTTTCAGCTACAGCTGCCATAGACTTCATTCCACCTCTGTGGTGGTCTGCAAAAATTGATAACGAAATTAGGACTACTGTGAGTCCAACAATAAATTTTTTAATATCCATGCTAAAACCTTAAAACAAAATGATTTCTTTTAAAAGCAAAAAAAAAGGCGCCATAAAAATAACGCCTTAAGCAATGAATTTTATTATCTAGTTATAGACCAACCAGTCTGCCTTAACAAAAGTTCATCCTCTGAAAGAGCACCAATAAAATTAACTTTGCCACTTTCATCAAATCCAACTCTTGTAACAATATAGGTTTCTGCTTCTACTCCAGACTCCTCATCTAAATCTTTTCTCCAATGAAGTACATAAGCTACTTCTTTGCCTACAGCAACATCAATCATTCTATATTCGATCAAGCTTGACCCCCATTGTTCTGAATCAGCTCCCTCAATATTTTCCACAAAAGTGGCCTTATCAGTTCTAGGCTGCACAACTGTTCTTGCCATTTCAAGGTCTACTTCTTTGCCGTCCCTTTTGACTTTCACATTCCATACATCACCAACTTTTGTTGCCTCTGGATCAGTATTTCTCCAGTCCTTAACTCCATTTATTGACAATACTTCGTCTCCAACTTTCATTGCCTCTGATGCTGAGCTTCCCTCAACTGTTGAAATTACAACATCAGGCTGATCTCCATTCGGATCATAATAGAACCCAAAACCAACAAAACGACTTGGATATTGATATCCATCATCTGCCATATGTTTTTTCACCATCTTTAGAAATGGATCTTTACCTTTATAACCTGATTCAACCATTTTCTTGGCAATCATCCCTTTTTTAGCTCCTTTGTCTTTCATACCATCACCTTTGTGATGATCTGCAAATATTGATAACGAGAATGTGACTACAAGTAGTCCAATAAAAAACTTTTGAATATTCATAATTACAATTTAAAACAATTAATAAGAACTTTGAAGAAAAATAGAATTAATTTGCAGAATTGTGACTTATTCTTTTAAGAAATTATTTACTTCCTTTAAAAAACGATCAAATGAAGGTTGATGATTGTACATCATATGTCCTGCTTCAAATTCAGAAAAAATAACTCTTTCCATATCGACCCCATTGTCATAAAGAAAATTTTCAGCAGTAAAACAAGGTGTAGCTAAATCATAAATTCCACAAGAAACGTAAACTTTAAATTCTTCATTTCCACGTTGAGCATAACCGATATGTGGTGTTGGGTTTACATATCTCGGCCATTTTTGATCTTGGGTGGAGTTCCAGTCCCAATTATTATATAAGTCTCTATCACTGCTCTGGTACAGCATCACAGTTTCAACACCAATCTCAGAAAACCATGTATGCAATGCAGATACATATGCTGAAGAGAAACCTTCCATTGAAGCATCCGTATCAGGATATTGACCAGCAGCTACATAATCTTTCATTTTATATCTTGAGTCTGCTCTTCCAACAGAAAAACCCTCATCACGCAATAACTCTTTTCTAAAATCAGACGCTTCAACTCTTAAATCTGAATTCCTAACAAACTCTTCACTTAAACCAGTATAAAAAGAATATTCTTTAACTATTTCGTCGTATTCTTCTTGAGAAATTCTTGTACCTTTTAATAAAGCTGGACCATATTTTTCTAGACTAAATTTTTTTGAGTTTTCGTAAAATTCGAGCAAAGTCAAATCTGTATCTACCTTTCCATGATAATAGGCAGTTACTGCATAAGTTGGAAGATAGCCATAATGTGGAGAATTATTTCCTGGAGCAAATCTTATATATTGCATATCAGCAGCAGGTGAAACTAGAAGAAGACCGTTGACTTCGATGTTTGTTAAAACGCCACTTCTTAACTCTGATACCAATAATGGTCCTCTAATTCCACCATAACTCTCACCTAAAATATATCTCGGTGAGTTCCATCTTTTATTGTCGTTAATCCATCTTCGAATAAACTCTGCTATTACTACGGCATCTTGTTTTACTCCCCAAAATTCTTTTCCTTCATGTTCACCCAATGGTCTGCTATAGCCGGTCCCAATTGGATCAATGAAAACTAAATCAGCTTTATCTAAGGGCGATAATTTGTTGTTTATTAAATTATATGGAGGAGAACCATCATCACTTGCGTCGCTTGGAACTTTCACCACTTTTGGACCTAAAACTCCCATATGCAACCACAATGATGCAGATCCAGGACCTCCATTAAAACTAAACATGACTGGTCTATTTTTTTGATTGCTTACACTGTATTCAGTGACGACAAAAGAAGCTAAAGGTTTTGTTGAGTCATCTCGTTCAAAAATTACTTTTTCGTAAACTTTTGCGGTGTACTCCAGCTTTTTCCCATTGAAAGTGCCCGAAAATTTTTTTGAAAAATCAAAATTACTCTCTGCAAATGCATAAGAAGTTAAAAGTAAAAAAAGAATGGCTCTCATTATGTAAATTTAAACTAAATGATTTTCTCGAAATTTTTCAGCGGTATGAACAATTCCACTTTTAGTTTTGTATGGTTTTGATTTAATACCTTTAGTCCCTTCTTTGACTAAAAGGAACAAGCACATTGTTGTGAGAGATATTAACCCAAGCGCCCCCACGATTAAGTATTGAATCATGGTTGTATTCTATATCATTTATGGTAAAAAATAAATTTGCGAAATGGTTAATAAAACAAGAGATCAATTAAAAATTCTCCTTTTACAGATAAGGGATGATCAGAAAGTGCGCAAAGAAGAGCATGAAAGCTTCGCGAAATACAGTGAATTAGAACTTAACCAAATAGATATACTTAATGTTTTTGATAAGCCAAATTTTTCTACAGATGTATTGAATGGTTATGATGCTTTGTATGTTGGTGGAGCTAGTGAAGCTAATGTACTTGAACCTGAAATATATCCATTCATCAAAGACTCTGTAGGACTAATAAAATTTGCTGGAGAAAATGCAATACCAACTTTTGCTTCATGTTTTGGGTTTCAATTAGCTGTACTAGCTTTTGATGGAGTAATAAAAAGCAAAGATGCTGATTATGAGATGGGAAGCATACCTATTAAAACAACAAATTTAGCTAATATTGATCCTGTTTTTAAAGGGGTTAAATCAGGATTCTATGCTCTTTCGGTTCATCAACAATATGCAGATGACTTACCAGAAAATCTTGATCTTTTAGCATACACACAACAATGTTTACATAGTTTTAAATTAAGAGATAAACCACTCTGGGCATTCCAATTTCATCCTGAAGTAGATCGAGCTACAGTTTTTGAAAGACTTGCAATCTATAAGACAAAATATACTTCTGGTGAAGAAGAATTTAATAAAGTCCTAGACTCTCTTGTAGAAACACCAGATTCACATAAATTAATGCTCAATTTTGTAGATAATGTTTTACTTAATTATTCTTAAGGTAATCAATTGCAAGAAAACTCATTGCCCTAACGCCTTCGTCTAATGCTTCATCATCAACAATGAAATAAGGTGAATGATTTCCTGCAACATCAGACCTTCTGTTGAATTCGCCAGATGCCTCTCCCTTGCCTGGTCTATTTACACCTAAATAAAAGTACATGCCAGGTATTTCTTGGGAAAAATATGAAAAATCTTCTGCGCCTGTAGTCGGAACATCAGAAATCATGAATTTTCCGTTAGAAGCTTCTTTTAGAGTTGATGAATATTTCTTGACTAGATCTTCTTGATTATAAGTAACTGGAAAGAAGCCACCTACATCAAATTCGACATTTATTGTTGTACCAGTTCCAACTGCAACACCTTCTGCAAGTTGTTCAATTTCACTGTAGATTTCACTTCTTAATTCTGGATCAAAAGTTCTAATGGTTCCCATTATCATGGCATCTTCTGGAATAATATTATTTCTTGTGCCTGCCTCGACTATGCCAACTGAAATAACTGCAGGATTATTAATAATATTTATTCTTCGACTTACAACTGTATTTAAAGACTGAATTAATTCTGCAGTTGCCATTATTGGGTCAATTCCCGCCCATGGAGCAGAGCCATGCGCTTGTTTGCCTTTGATTGAAATTCTATAAGCAGATGCTGCTGCCATTGCTGGTCCAGGCTTTACAGCAATTAGTCCATTAGGCATATTAGTTACATGTAAGCCAAAAATTGCTTCAGGCTGATATCTTTCAAATATTCCCTCTTCAAGCATCATCTTAGCTCCACCTCCTTCGTCTTCAGGTGGACCTTCTTCAGCAGGTTGAAAGATAAGCATGATATTGCCTTCAAGTTGCTCTTTATGTTTTGCTAAAAACTCTGCAGCCCCCATCAAAATAGCAACATGTGCATCATGACCACATGCATGCATGACACCTACATCGTTTCCAAGATAAGTTGTTCTTACTTTTGATGCATAGGGAAGTCCAGTCTTTTCCTCTACAGGTAAGGCATCCATGTCAGCTCTAAGTGCAACTGTTGGTCCAGGTTTTCCTCCTTTAATTATTCCAACAACACCTGTATATGCTATTCCTGTCTCTATCTCAATTCCCAAACTCTCTAAATGATCTGCAACTTTTTTTGAAGTCCTAAATTCTCTGTTTGATAGTTCTGGAAACTCATGAATATCATGTCTCCACTCAATTACTTTAGGCATTAAAGATTTTAATGATGAAGACATTTCATCCCTTAAATCGTCTGCCCATAAAGAGCATGTTAGAAAAAAAAGAATAATTGAAAGTCTGTATTTCATTAATAAAATATAATACTTCTAAAATGAAAAAAAAGTTCAACAAAATAGTTTCGCCATGTATTTCTATTTGTCAGTATGATTCTGAAAATAAATGTCTAGGTTGTATGCGTACAAAAGATGAAAGAGTTAAATGGAAAAAAGATGAAACTACAGATGCATGGAAACATTCTAACCTCGAAGATATAAAAAGCAGAATGTCAGACTCTTTTAGAAAATCATGGGAAGATACATACGAGAAGAAAAAACAAAGAATAAAAGATAATGCAAAAACTTAGACCATTTCACCTAGCCATTCCTGTAGACTGCATTGAAAAGGCAAAAAACTTTTATGGAAATCTTCTTGGTTTCAATGAGGGTCGCTCTTCAGAAAATTGGGTAGATTATAATTTTTTTGGTCACCAATTAGTTTGCCATATTGGCGATGTGCCAAAAAAAGTAAGTAAAGAAGTTGATGGAAAGATGGTTCCAGTACCACATTTTGGTGTAATTCTTGACTGGCAAGATTTTGACTTGCTCTCTGAAAAAATAAAAGAAAGTAAGCTTGAGTTTGTTATTGAGCCTTATTTGAGATTTGAGGGAAAACCAGGTGAACAAAAAACAATGTTTTTTCAAGATCCTTTCGGAAACTCCTTAGAGTTTAAATCTTTCAAAAGTGATGATGAGATTTTTAAATCAACTTAGAAAGTTATTTAGATAGAAGTAAAACTCAGAAGGCTGTCTTTCTCTTGCATTGCGCCATTGTGTCGAACTATCTTTATTTAGCACTTTCAAATCTTTTGATAAAACAACTATTGTTGGCACTCCTTCCAATTCAGCAATTCCGTAATTAAGCAATATCTGCTTGTTCTTTGGTTCTGAGCCATCACGATAATCCCCAACATCGACATAAATTAGCTCAAAGTTTTCATTTATAAATTTTGCCATTTGAGGAATAAGTGTAATTTGATGAAGAATAATGCAATCTGGGCACCAATTTGCTCCAAAAATAATGAGTGGTTGCTTATTTTCCTTCAATGCTTTTTCAATACCCTCGATCACTAAATCTGGATAATTTAAATCTGGCTTATAGGGCTTAACAACAGTTTTTGGGATATCATCTTGTGAAAGATTTGAAATTGGTTTTTTAAAATTCATAACAAATAAGATGCTGGTTAATAAAATGACCACAAATAAACTAAAAATCAATTTATTCATAATGGCTAATTTAAGGATTATTTTTAAAAAAAAATGAAAAACGAAAATAATTTACAAAAATTTCACAATAAAGCCATTTACGACTACTCTCTGAGAGAAATTTGGCCTCAGGAGGTATTGACTGAATCAAAACTTCTGAGTGATGAAAAGGTCAATTCGGAAGACTTTAATGAATTGCCCTTTGTAACAATTGATGGTGAGGATGCTAAGGATTTTGACGATGCAATATTCTGTAAGTTAATTCCCGATGGATTTAAGCTCTATGTTGCTATTGCAGATGTATCTTTTTATGTGAAAGAAAATTCGGCTATAGACATGGAGGCGAGAGCAAGGGCCACTTCAACTTATATGTTTCGAAAAGTTCTACCTATGCTTCCAGAAAAACTATCGAATGATCTTTGCTCGCTCAAAGAGGGAGTCTTAAGAAAAACTTTAATAGTTAAGATTAATTTTGATAAAGCAGGCAATATTGAAAAATATACATTCCACAGAAGTGAAATTAAATCTTGTGCACGCCTCACTTACAACAAAGTTGAAGATTTTTTAGAAAATAAAATCAATCTCAATGGAGAAAAATACAAGGAGTCACTGGATTCAGCAAAAATTTTAATGTCAAAGCTTTTAGAGCGTAGAGCAGAAAGAGGTGCATTAGACTTCGAACTTGATGAGCCTTATATGAGGTTTGATAGAGAAGGAAAAATTCAAGAATTAAAAAATAGGACAAGATTGATGTCGCATAAATTAATCGAAGAATTTATGCTCTCTGCAAATATTTGTGCAGCTGATTTTTTAAATAAAAATTACAGTCAAGGAATATACAGAGTTCATGATTATCCTGAGAATTATAAAATTGATAGACTTAGCCAGATTCTAAAAAGAAGAAATATTAATTGGGAGGGCAGTATTGAAGATGTTGATAATCTCAATATTTTTATAAAAAATCTTTCAAAAAGAAGTGATAAAAGCATTCTAAACGCAGTTGTATTACAGTCCATGCAAAGAGCTGAATATTCAACAAAAGAAATTGGTCACTTTGGATTGAAATATAAAAAATATACGCACTTTACTTCTCCAATAAGAAGATATCCAGACCTTATTGTTCATCGCATGATAATTGCAAAATTAAATAAGCTTAATTATGAAATAGAGGATTTGGACGATTTATTGGTGCATTGCTCTGAACGTGAAAGATCATCAGAGTTTGCATCTAAACAAGTACAACAAAACATGTTGTGTTCTTATGCTGCAAATTTTAGGGGTCAAATTTTTGATGGTTTTATAACTGGTGTAAAAGACTTCGGAGTTTTTGTAGATATGCCAAAATTATATACCTCAGGCCTTCTACATATAACTGAGCTGCCAAAAGATAACTATAAATACAATGCAAGAGATAAAATATTATCAGGTAAACGAAGGGCTAATACTTTCTGTTTGGGTGACAAGATTTCAGTTGGTATAGATAATGTTATGGAGCTTGAAGGCAAAATATCGCTGTTTTATGTATGAAAATAAATATAAAAAACTTTTACTGTATTGAGGCTCTGATTGAATCTAATCCCGAGATTATTGAATTCATTAATATCCCTAATCCTAAAGATAAAAAGATTTCTGAATTAGCTGTTAATGCGAAACAATCTGGTATAAAAATTTTAAATAAATCAAAAGACTTTTACGCAGCATGTAAAGAGCCTGCAGTTAGGGACATAAAATCGGCAAATTATGAAATAGGGAAATCAGTTCTTATTTTTGATGAAGTTCAGGATACAAGAAATTTAGGATCTTGTTTAAGGACTGCATCATTTTTCGGCATTAATTCAGTTATTATTCCTAAAAATAATTCCGCAGATTTTAATAACACGGCTGTTATAGAGACCTCAACAGGAGGTGTCTACGATTTAGATTTATACAAAGTTGCAAACATAAGTCAGACCATAAACAAACTTAAAGAAAATAATTATTGGGTAACTGGTTTTTCTGAGCATGCTAAAAAAGATATAAATACATTAGTGCCCTCTGAAAAAAATGTATTCGTATTTGGCAATGAGCAAAAGGGCATAAAACAATTAGTTTTAAAAAACTGTGATGAAGTATTGAAAATCAAGCAAATTGGACAGACATCATCATTAAATATTTCTATAGCAGCTGCTATAGCGACTTACACGTTAACAAATAAAATATAAAAAAAGATATTTATAAACTAAAATAGCCAAATGCTCTCACAAAGAACAATAAAAAATAAAATTACTTGCTCAGGAGTAGGTTTGCACACCGGCAAAAAAGTTAAACTAACTTTTCATCCCGCTGAGCCAAATACTGGAATACTTTTTAGAAGAATTGATGGAGATAAAGTTGTCGATATTCCAGCCACTGCTAA
>ENA-OSEY01002383-OSEY01002383.1-marine-metagenome-genome-assembly--contig:-NODE-2383-length-12184-cov-4.603040_pt1 | contig 12184 bp, 18 predicted proteins | sample MGYA00248465_ERZ534230 | MGnify/ENA primary metagenome ERZ534230 (study PRJEB26409, sample SAMN06344110) | marine metagenome | isolation source: Sea water from surface | place: Atlantic Ocean:Southern... | reverse complement strand
GTCTGATTGACCTGGGCATGCGCCAGTTCACCAATGGCGCCCAACCCTTCGACAAGGGTGGAGCGATGGCAGCGCAGGGCTATGCGGATGAGGGCTGGGTCCAGCGGTGGCTTCAGGAGGAGTACTTTCAGCTTGCACCACCGAAATCCACGGGACGGGAGTGTTTCGGGCAGGAGGACCTCAACCGGCGACTACGTCAGCTCGGGGGAGCCTCAGCGACAGATGTCATCGCCACCCTGACAGCCTTTTCCGCTGCTGTGGTTGCCCAGGATCTGGAGCATCTGCGACAGAAAAGGAGCATTGCACCAATCGAACTGATCACAGCCGGAGGTGGCAGCCAAAACCCGGTGTTGATCGATGAGCTGCGGCGGCGCTGCCGAGGCGCGCAGCTCGATGCAAGCAGCAGTCTGGGGGTGCCGACGGAAGCCCGAGAAGCCCTGGTCTTCGCGTTGCTGGCCTGGTGGCACCACAGGGAGCATCCCGGCAATGCACCCACCGTCACAGGAGCCAAACGGGAAGCCGTGCTCGGCGTGCGGGTGAATCCGGCCTAACCGGGCCTGTGCAAGCGCAAGCGACGGGGAGCGCCCCTCAGACGGCGTGGCTGCTGTGATTCCAGGGCGGACCGCAAGCGCTCCTCACGGGTCGGGGCCGGTGCGGACGCCTCCAACTGCTGCTCATGGCGTTGCACGCCTTGCTGGATCAACACCCGCGCCATGTTGCTCACCGTGCGGGATTCCAGCTCCGCCATCGCCGTGAGACGCGCGCAGAGATCTTCAGGCAGAACCACCTGAATTCTCGGGGACTTGGGCTTCCCACTGGATGAAGTCTGACGGGTGGGCACAACCGGATCCCCAGGAAGGGGCTCTGCTACTAAAAAGTGTACAGAGATGGTCAAGGGTAGTATCCATGACTATGGTGGGGGCATTGGTCCTCCTCGGAGTACCCCATGACCCAAGCCACACCACGCCCTCGTCGCAGCCCAGCCGGCACCCGCGCTCGGTCCCGACGCCCCCGCCGCAGTGCTGAAAACAGCGATGTGCTGGTGTCAGCGGTGATCAGTACCTATCTGCTGACCCACCTGCACCACGTGTTGCAACGGGCCGAATACGGCGCCTCCCAGGAAGGGCGCAGCACCCAGGCCGCCAACTACGCCCAACTGCGCAAGGTGCTGTGCATGGATGCCCGCAGCATGAAGGACGCCTCGGCCCTGGGGCAGCACGATGACAGCATCGAACAAGCCGCCTGACAAGAGCTTCAGCCCTGAATAGCGTTCGAGCAGATGCCCAGATCGCGATGACTTCGAACGCCGCATCGCTGTACGCCCGAATCAGCAGCAATCCGGAGCAAACCCAGGCCCTGTTCCGTCAGGCGCTGCAGGATCCCAGCGGCGCCATGGCCAGCATCTGCAGCCTGGGCGACCAGATGGGGCTACCCGTCACAACCCAGGAGGTGCGCGAGCATCTGGCCAGCCTCGACGACGACGACAGCAAGCGCTGGATGGTCAAGGCGAGAGGCGGTCTTTGAACTCGGAAGGGCCGGACGTCAGAAACGCCTGGGGCTCAGTGCGCTGACGGCGTTCGTAGCCTCCACCTCCGGCCCAACTGAAGAAGAGCACATAACTCACAATCGCCAAACCTGCGGCCACCACAAGAGCGGCCAGCTGCTCCAGTTTCAGCATGGCGACCAGCCTCCGGGAACCCTCACCAGTTTGCCGACAGGGATGATGGGGGGCATCACGCCTTCCGCCGGTGCTGCGACTCGAAAACGTCAGCAAGATCTACCCCACGGGAGAAGTGCTCCGCGCCGTGACCTGGGAGGTGAAACCCGGAGACAGAATCGGCCTGGTGGGGGTGAACGGCGCCGGCAAGTCCACCCAGATGCGTCTGATCGCCGGACACGAAGAGCCCACAAGCGGCCAGGTGGTTCGCCAGGGGGAGCCCCGCATCGCCTACCTCCAGCAGGAATTCGACGTGGACCTGGAGCGCACGGTGCGCCAGGAACTGTTTCAAGCCTTCGGCGAAGCGGCCGAGGTGATGAACCAGCAGAAGCAGGTGGAAGAGGCGATGGGCTCCGAACGGGCAGCGGAGGACCCCGATCATCTGGACGAGCTGATCCAACAACTTGGAAAGCTGCAAAGCCGTTTCGAAGCGCTGCATGGCTACGAGCTCGATGCCCGCATCGACAAGCTCCTGCCCACGATCGGCTTCACCCCAGAGAGCGCTGAGCTGCAGGTGAAGGACTATTCCGGGGGCTGGCAGATGCGGATCGCCCTGGGGAAAATCCTGCTGCAGGAACCGGATCTGTTGCTGCTGGACGAACCCACCAACCATCTGGATGTCGAGACCATCCAGTGGCTGGAGAACTACCTGCTGGAGCAGAGCGCAGCCCTTGTGGTGATCAGCCACGACCGCACCTTCCTCGACCGGGTCTGCAATCAGATCGTCTCCACCGAACGGGGGGTGTCCCGCAGCTACCTCGGCAACTACACCGCCCACCTGGAGCAGAAGCAACTGGAGCGGGAGGCCACACAGTCGGCCTTCGAACGGCAGCAGAAGGAAATCGCCACGCAACAGGCCTACATCGATCGCTTCCGCGCCAGTGCCACCCGCAGCACCCAGGCCAAAAGCCGTGAGAAGCAGCTGGACAAGGTGGAACGGGTGGAGGCACCGATCGAATCCGTGGCCGGGCCGAGTTTTCAGTTCCCGCCTGCCCCGCGCTCCGGAGCCCAGGTTGCCCTGATCGACAACCTCACCCACAGCTATGGGGACAAAATTCTGTTCCTGGGGGCTGAACTGGAGGTGGAGCGGGGCGACCGCATTGCCTTCGTCGGCCCCAATGGTGCGGGCAAGTCCACTCTGCTGCGGCTGGTGATGGGGGTTGAAACCCCCGATGAAGGCAGTGCCCGGCTCGGGGAGCACAACGTGATTGCGGGGTACTTCGAACAGAACCAGGCCGAAGCCCTGGATCTGTCCAAGACCGTGATCGACACGATGTACGAAGCGGTTCCCGACTGGACCCAGACCCAGGTTCGTTCGCTTCTGGGCAGTTTCTGCTTCAGCAACGACACGGTGTTCAAGGAAGTCGGGAAGCTCAGTGGGGGAGAAAAGGCCCGCCTGGCCCTGGCCCTGATGCTGCTCACCCCCTGCAATCTGCTGGTTTTGGATGAGCCCACCAACCACCTCGACATCCCCGCCAAGCAGATGCTCGAGGACGCCTTGATGGCCTACGAGGGAGCCGCGCTGCTGGTCTCCCACGACCGCTATTTCATCTCCCGCGTGGCCAACCGCATCGTGGAACTGCGGGACGGCGAATTGGTGATGTATCGCGGGGATTACAACTACTACCTCGAGAAAAAAGAGGAGGAAAGGACAGCCGCCAAAGAGAAAGAACTGGCTGCAGAACGGGAGGCCAAGCGGAAGGCCAACAAGGAGAAGCAGAAGGCACGGGACGCCCGCCGTAAAAAGGCGGCCTGACTGGGATCAGACCAAGCACCGAAAACTTCACACAGGTTTAGGCAGGAAGACTTATTTCTCTTTACCTGCAGATTTCATCTGCATAGGCTGACAAAACTGACCCACAGCCCCGATGAGCATGGTTCCCGGCCCCGGCAACAGCGAACCCGTTGGCGGTTCAACAGCCCCCGGTCCGGCACCCCATGAGCAGACCTGGGACGCCGTGGAAACCTATTTCCAGTGCATCACCACCTGCTCACTTGACGATGGCGACTGCATCACCCAATGCGTTGAACAACTAAGGGACGCCGACGACGCCTGAGCCCGCAGCATCAGCCAGGAGTCAAAGCCGAAAGATCGACTGGCTTGACGTCAATCGTGACCAGCTCCTGACCACGCTTCACCTCAAGCACAACCGTGGCACCGACGCCGCGACGTTCAATGGCACTGACCACCGCAGCGGGGTCAGCGACAGCCTCGCCATCAAATCGCGTGATCACATCATCGACCTTGAGCCCGGCGCGGTCCGCCGGCCCTCCAGGCTGGACCGCGCGAATCACCGCACCTGGCGGCACCGGGGATGTGGGGGTGGGCCGAGGGACCGGGGACAAACGGATGCCGATCACCGGATGACGGGCCTTGCCGCTGGCCACCAGCTGCTGGGCGATGGCGCGGGCCCGATTGATCGGGATGGCAAAACCCAGACCTGCCCCAGGCCCTGATCGCACCAGGGTGTTGATGCCGATCACCTCACCGTCGGCATTGAGCAGTGGCCCGCCCGAGTTACCGGGATTGATCGCCGCGTCGGTCTGAATCAGGTCAAGACGTTTGCCGGAAATTCCCAACTGAGCAACGTTGCGGTTGAGGTTGCTGATGATTCCCAGAGTCACCGTGCTCTCCAGGCCAAAGGGATTACCCACGGCAATCGCCCAGTCGCCCACGCTGAGCCGGTCGGAATCCCCCAGATCCGCGACCGGCCAGGGCCCGGAGCCCTCCAGGCGCACCACCGCGAGATCGGTGAGGCTGTCTTTGCCCACCACTCGGGCGGGCACCCTCCTGCCATCGGAGAGGTCCACGGTGAGTTGATCCGCCCCCTCCACCACATGGGCATTGGTGAGCAACAGGCCCTTGGCATCGAAGATCACTCCACTGCCTTGGCCGCGCTGCACCCTGGAGCGCGGAGCTGTGGCGCGTGGGATGCCGAAGAAGTGGCGAAACAAAGGGTCCTGCATCAGGGCCGGCGGCACACCAGCAACACTGGACTGATTGACGGTCCTGGCCGTCTCCAAGCTGACCACTGCCGGACCACTGCGCTTGACAGCGGCTGCAACGAATGAGTCCCGACGGATTGCCGGGCGGGCCTCGGCCTGCTCGAGGCCAACGATCAAGGGAAGCGACGACACGCCGGCCACCAGCAATCCCCCCGCCAGAGCAGAGGCGACAAGCGAGCGGGACGGGGAGTTGACCACAGCTTCAGGGCGATCGGCTGCCTCGACGCTACGCAGAGCAGATCCAAAAACAGCCACGTTCCATGTCAAAGCTGTGACCACATGCGACCGGGGTCCCGATAGCGTGAGGATGCAGACATTCAGCTGGGTCGGAGGGTCATGCTCGGTTCGCTGTTTCCCCTCATTTACGGAGCGCTGTTCGTGGCCCTGTTGTGGCAGGCCTTCCGCGTGATGAGCAAGGGTTTCCGCGCTGCCAGCGGTCCGATCAACAGCGCGCCCAGCAACGCTCCGAACGACCGCACAGGCCAGGTCACCGTCCACCCAGAACTTCTGGACAGCGAGGGACGGATCACGGAAGAGGCCCTGCTGACGGTGCGCTTCGGCGGTGACGATGACGAAGCCTCGACGGCCGCTGGACCCGGCACTGAATAAATTGGGCGCTTGGAGTCGACAGGGGTCGCCTGAGTGGATCAGAGAACACGCATCGTTGCCGCGGTCATCAAGGGCCTCAAGCTGCCTCCCCGGTTCCGGCTTCGGCTGATGAAACAAGACCCAGTTCGCCTGGAACTGAGCCTGACTCCGGCCTACGGCAAGGACCCGATCACCGTGGGACTTGTGGAATCTCTTGATCTGGTGGCCCGTCGTGACCGGGAAGGCCGGATCCCCCGCGACCTTCAGGGCACCTGGGACTGGACCGTCCGCCACGGCCAGGTGAGCACCGGAGGCTGGAACCCCTATCTCAAGGAAGCACTGCAGACCATGTTTGAGACCGGCCTGCCGGCCATCGTGTTTGAGGAGCTCACTGGAGAGGAGTACCACCCCGTGGATGGGACCCGCCACGTGCGCTGATCCAGCAGGCGGGTTGTGTAAAGGCGTGCGAATGAATGCAGCGACGCGACAGGCCAGGGGGCTAGACCGGAATCAATCCGGCCTTTAAGAAAGTCTTCATGGCCTCCCTTGTCGTTTCGATCGGCCCGCTTGTGCGGCTGTTGGCGGCCGTTGGCGCCATCAGCAGCCTGGTGCTTTTCGGCCTGATGAATCTCATCCCGTGAATCGAGCGGCAACACCGCTTTGAGCCAGTTCCCGATCGACGCTCTGTTGGAGCAGATCTGTTCTGCGGTCCGCCCAGGGCAAACGGTTCTGCTCCAGGCACCGCCCGGGGCAGGAAAAACCACACGGGTCCCCCTGGCACTGATCGGGGCGTTATCGGAAGGTCAGGGCATTTTTGACGAGCATCAGAAAATCTGGATGATCGAGCCGCGGCGGCTGGCCACCAAAGCTGCCGCCGCCCGCCTTGCTGCAAGCCTTGGAGAAGACATCGGTGCGCGCATCGGTTATGCCGTGCGCGGGGAACAGAAGCGATCCGGCCGCACCCAGGTGGAGGTGATCACCGACGGGCTCTTCCTGCGGCGCTTGCAGAGCGACCCCTCGCTGGCTGGGGTGGGGTGCGTGATCTTCGATGAATTTCATGAGCGGGGGCGCGATGCGGACCTATCCCTCGCCTTGCTGCGCGAGGCGAGGCCTCTGCTGAATTCAGATCTCGCCGTGGTCTTGATGTCGGCCACGCTGGATCTGTCCGACCTGAGGGAACGGCTGCCCAAAGCGACGGTGCTGGAAAGCCCGGGCCGCTGTTACCCGGTGGACACCCACCACCAACCACCACGGCCGAACGAACCCCTGCCGAAGCAGGTTTTACGGGCTATCGAGCAACACGCACTCGACCAACCGCAGGGCAGCGGTGTTCTGGTCTTCCTGCCGGGGCTGGCGGAGATTGAACGCTGCAGGCAGACCCTGACGGCCGCCCCTTCCCTGCAGAACTGGAAGATTCAGGCGCTGCACGGTCAACTGCCCTTACAGCAGCAGAGTTCAGCCCTGCAGCGCTGCGACCCAAACCAAGACGGCAGCATCATCCTTGCCAGCGCCATTGCCGAGAGCTCCCTGACGATCGATGGGGTGCGCCTGGTGATTGACAGCGGCCTCAGCCGTCAACTGCGTTACGACCCCAACACCCGCATGGAGGCCCTGGAGACCACCGTCTCCAGCCTGGCCAGTGCAGAGCAGCGCCGGGGCAGGGCAGGGCGGCAGTGCCCGGGCCGCTGCATCCGCCTCTGGTCACCGGCAGAGCAACAGCGACGGCCACCCTTTCACCCCCCTGAACTGTTGCTGGCCGATCCCCAGCCCGTGTTGATGGAACTGGCCCAGTGGGGGGCTGGGCTGGGGGAAGAGCTGCCGTGGCTGGACCCTCCTCCCGCAGCAGCCATGCAGGAGGGACAGCACGGCCTGCAACAGCTCGGCCTGCTGGAGCACGACGGCCGCATCAGCGAACGGGGACGACTGATCGGCGGCCTCGGCGTTCACCCTCGTCTCGGCATGCTGCTGCTGGAGGCCCATGAACAGGGCGCCCCCCAGCTGGGGTGTGATCTGGCAGCCATCCTCAGTGAACGGGATCCCTTTGATCGCCGCCAGATCGGCAGCGATCTCGAGGCCCGGCTCAACAGCATTCAGCGCCATCCTTCCCTGCGAACGCTCAGCAAGCAACTTCGCCGCCAACTGAAGCGACTGGGTGTCTCACCCCAAGAGCGAAACGATTCCGTCAATGCCGGCGAGCTGATCCTGGCGGCCTTTCCGGAATGGCTGGCGCAACAGCGTCCAGGCCAGATCGGTCGCTATCAGCTGCGTCAAGGCCGCGGAGCCACCCTGCTGCCCTGGGATCCACTCCAGGGCAGTCCAGCCCTGGCCGTCGCCAGGGTCGACATGGGCGGCCGGGACACGCAGATTCAGATGGCCGTAGCCCTGAGCCAGGGCACCCTGGAGAGCATTGCTGAGCGAGATGGCCACTGGCATGACGAGGCCAGCTGGGATCCCGAACGCGAGCGGGTCCGTGCCGAACGCCAGCTCAAACTGGGGGCATTGGTGGTGCGCCGAACGCCACAACCTTCCCCAGCCGCAGGGCTGTGCCGCACTCTCCTGATCGAGCAGCTGAAGAAGAATGCCAGCCTTGATGCCCTGCCCTGGACGGACAGCAGCCATCAGCTGCGCCAACGGCTGGCATGGATGCACCAACAGGTGGGCGTCCCCTGGCCTGGTCGCGATTTGACAACCCTGCTGGCGCAGGCTGACACCTGGCTTGGTCCAAGCCTGGAGGGCTGCCTGGGCTGGAGTGACATCAGCGCGACAGCCTTGGAAGAAGCACTCTGGGGCGATCTGGGCTGGAGCTTCAGGCAACAGCTGGATAACCTGCTGCCGCGCCGCATCCCGATCCCCTCCGGCCGGCAAGCCGCGCTGCATTACACCGCCGACGAGGTGATCCTCGCCGTGAAACTGCAGGAGATGTTCGGATCTGACGACGGCCCCCACGTGCTGAATGGCCGCATTCCCGTCACGCTGGAATTGCTCTCACCAGCCGGACGCCCCCTGCAGCGCACCCGTGATCTGAAAGGCTTCTGGCAAGGCAGCTACCAGGAGGTGCGCCGGGAGATGCGAGGGCGCTACCCCAAACACCCCTGGCCCGAGGATCCCCGCCAGGCGCTGCCGACGGCCCGGACCAAACGCAGATCGGACGGGCGACAACCTTGAAACACGGGCAAAGGACCAATTGAGTAGCCCTTAGCACATGCAACAAAACTCCAACCTTTGTTACATTGATGCACATCCAACACGTTCACACCCATGTCTGACAACGCACGCTTCGGCTTCGTCAACTTCGCTGAAACCTGGAACGGTCGTCTGGCCATGCTGGGCATCGTGATCGGCCTCGGCACCGAGCTCCTGACCGGCCAGGGCATCCTGTCCCAGATCGGCCTCGGCTGATTCTCGCTCCACGGATTCACAGAACCCCTCGGCTCGCCGGGGGGTTTTTTGTTGTCTCTCCACAGGCCACCGCTGATGCAGCACAGTGGGGGGATTCCACCGAGGCAGTCATTGGCACCGCTTTACGTTCAGAACAGACGTGATGGATCAAGGCTGCTCAGCAGCGCCTTGGTGATCTGCACGGTTGGTGCCACCCAGATCCACCAACACTGGGGCGTTCTGCTGACCAGCATCTCGGCGATTGTCTGCATCTACTGGGGTTACGCCTACAGCCGTCTTGAGCGCTGATCGTCTCCCGAGCTATTCCGTTGCTGAGCTGAACACAGCCATCGGAAGCCTGCTGGAACGCGGCTTTGCGCCGCGTTTTTTACTGGAGGCCACGGTCTCAAGGCCTCAACTCAAAAAGGGCCACCTCTGGCTCACCCTCACGGATGGCTCCGCCAGCATTTCCGGTGTGGTGTGGGCTTCGAAACTGGCCCAATTGAGCTACCAACCCAAGGACGGTGACGGCGTCACCGTGGTGGGCAAGCTCAATTTCTGGGCAGCGCGGGCCAGCCTCACCGTTCAGGCGCTGGACATCCGCCCCAGCCTCAGCACAGTGCTCCGCGACTTTGAACGGGTGCGGCAAGTGCTGGAACAAGAAGGGGTGATCGACCCCAGCCGTCTGAGGCCGCTTCCAAGCCAACCCGCCTCCATCGCGGTGCTCACCAGCGTGCCCAGTTCCGCCCTAGCCGACATGCTGCGCACCGCGGCAGAACGCTGGCCCCTAACGCAACTGATTGTGGTGCCAATTCCAGTGCAGGGCTCCGTGGCACCGACGATCATCAACACCCTGGAAGCCTTGGCCAATCGCACGGCCGAGCTGGGACTTCAAGCTTTGGTGCTCGCCCGCGGCGGTGGCAGCCGGGAAGATCTCGCGGTGTTCGACAACGAGGCGCTTTGCCGTCTCCTGGCGAACTACCCCATACCGGTGGTGACGGGCCTGGGCCATGAGGACGATCTCACCGTCGCCGATCTGGTGGCAGACCATCGCGCAGCCACGCCCACAGCGGCGATCGTGGCCTTGCTGCCCGACCGCGAGGCGGAACGCCAGGGACTTACGCAACGGCAGAGCCGATTGAAAGACACGCTGCTGGGGAGAATCCTTCGCGAGCGTCAGCGCCTCCAAGATCGGGCCGTTGCCCTTCAGCAACAGTCTCCAAGGGAGAAGATCAGGCGCAAACGCCAGGAACTGATCCAAAAACATCAGTTGCTCAAGGCGCTTTCACCGGAACGCTGGCTGAAACGCGGCTTGGCCCTGATCAGCAACAAAGCCGGCGATCCCATTTCAGGTTTGGAATCGGTCAAGATCGGTGATCAGCTCAACATTCGGATGAGCGACGGAAGCCTTGAGGCCAGGGTCGATCAGATCCAGCCCAGTGCACCCAACACCACCTCCTGATGAGCAAGCGTCAAGTCCATCAAGAACACCGTGACCGCATCGAGGCGTGGCGCAAGGATGCCGAAGGCCTGAGCTACGAAGAAGCCATGCAGGCTCTTGATCTGCTGCTTGCTGAGCTGCAAAGCGACAGCGTTCCCTTGGCAGACTTGCAGCAAAAAGTGCTCCACGGCGAGGTTTATCTGAGCCGTTGCCAGACCCTGCTCGACAGCGTCGAACAGTCGATTGTCGAACTCGATCCCACAACCCTCAAAGCTGCGAACGATGCGTAAAGCACTGCCTTGGATCTATCTGCTTCTGGCCGTGTTGGGAGCGATCCTGCCCTGGAAGGCCAACCTGGAATTCATCGCCGAGGGGGGTGGACAGGCTTTCGATCTGGCGCGGTTCATCGCTGATGCCAACAGCACAGCTGCCTCACGCTCCTTGAGCGCTGACCTGCTGGTGGGAGCCAGTGCCGTCACCCTGTGGATCTGCGTGGAAGGACCACGCCAGAAGATCAAAGGCTGGTGGCTGGCCATCCCCTTGAGCTTCGGCGTGGCGTTTGCCTGCGCTGCTCCGTTTTTCTTGTTCCTGCGAGAACGGCAGCTCCAGGCTCAGGAATCGGAGTCCACGTCCTGAGCGACCACGTCAATGGTGACATCACTGGCCGGCGTGGACGGGGTTGCGGCACTGGCGGACTGAGCTCCTTCACTGGCATAGGGCGTGCCGCAGACAGCACAGACTGCAGCCCCCTTCAGACCGGTGGCACCGCATGCAGTACAGCTGATCATCCTGGACTGCAAAAGCTTCCAAGCAATCCAGCCAAGCCCCGAGAGGATCAAAGGAAGCGCCAAAAGAGCCAGCAGCACACCACCAGCGAGATCAAGCAAGAAACGACCGGCAGCGGTTGGCACCAGCAGAAGCAGAACAACCGCAATCCACAACACTGCTGGTGGTCGATTCATTGGCATCAACGGAGAAGGTCCGTCGAATCAGCTTCGCAGAGTTGAATCCAAGTTCAAGGGATCAGGTTGTTCGGTTCCCCGAGCCGTGGCTTTGCAAGACGAACTGAAGCCAATTCAACACTCAAGCACTGGCCAAAATAGAGAATCACACCTACCAACCAAACCCAAAGCGTCAACACCAAAACGCCACCAATCACGCCATAGGCCTGATAACGATTACCCAGGGAAACAATACTCAAACTTAGAATTTTATTGAGAAAAGCGAGGCCAAATCCAATCAACAATGCTCCAGGAATAAGAGGAATGGCAGGAACACGGCGGCTTGGCAATACCACCTGAAGCAGCCAGGCCATCAGGGACAAGATCAATGCGGGAACAAGAATTCGCCCGAGAGGAAGAATGGGACTTGAGCGCACAAAACCCATCAGACCAGGAATAAAGCCATTTAAAACACCAAGAATGTCTTCCGGAAGCTGCCCGATACTGATCACCAACTGTTGAAAGATAATCAAAACAGATATGGCAAATACGGTCAGGAAAGCCTCAACACGCGTTCTACAAAACTGCCCAACCTGTTGCCACCAAGACAAGCCGATTGAAGGCTCAGGAAGAATCTCAGACCACAATCGATCAGCTCCACGTTGGAGCGTTAAATAAGCATTACTGGCCGTGAGAAGCAAAACGACAACACCGAGGATTCCCGCTCCAAAGCCTTGATCCACCAACCCACGCAGGGTGGAATCCACCAGGCTGGTTACGGACGGCGGCAAAACCTGCGTCACCGAAGCCAACACATTATCCACACTGTCCGTCTTGCCAAACACCCTTGCTGCAACAGACAACGCAATCAAAAGCAGCGGAAAAAATGACTGAAGAACGAAATAAGCAAAAGCTGCACTTAGATCAACACATTCAGCGTTATTCCAACGCTGACAGGCCTGCCAAATTTGCCCACTCAAGCGTCGAACAAGTGAACGTCTTGGCACAGATGGGCGCAAAAGACTACCAAAACCTTACAACAAAAAAGCCACCTCAAGTGAGGTGGCTTCTTCGTGGGTGGTGATGGTGATTGCTTCTGCAATCAGCACATCA
>ENA-OSEY01002382-OSEY01002382.1-marine-metagenome-genome-assembly--contig:-NODE-2382-length-12191-cov-2.761516_pt1 | contig 12191 bp, 12 predicted proteins | sample MGYA00248465_ERZ534230 | MGnify/ENA primary metagenome ERZ534230 (study PRJEB26409, sample SAMN06344110) | marine metagenome | isolation source: Sea water from surface | place: Atlantic Ocean:Southern... | reverse complement strand
TCAATCGATGATAACTGTTTCAAAGAAAAATGATTTTAATTTCTAAAATTATTTGTACTGGTTTTGGAATAGGAAAAATACCTTTTATTCCTGGAACTTTAGCTTCTATATCAATTTTACCGGTAGTTTGGCTAATAAAAACAAATCTATCATTAGATTTTTTTATAATCGGTCCATGTTCGCTTTTAAGTATAGTCAGATCCCTTTTTATCGTTGTTCCATCAAGCTGTTTTACTTGTATGGTCTTTGTTCGTGTTTGAAATTTTTTCTGCTTACCGTCTAAAAGGTAATTTCCATCAACGAGATCTAATTCATAAGTATCAGAATTATCGATCGTGTTGTCAGTGTGGCTCCATCCTAAGCTCTCATTAAACCCTATAGCGATCCCAGGCATTCCAATGATATTGGCCCCATAGAGGTTTCTTCCATCTAAATTGAAGTGATATTCAGTAAAAAGGAATTCATTTGACCATGGCAAATGTGGATTTTGAACCAAAAGCGCATTGCCCGATGCTGATCTTGAAGGACCAATCGCATATGTATTGGACCCTTTTCCGGTCCACCGTTGCGCTAGTCCAAGATCACTACCGCCAATGAACCTTGTAAAAACAACAAACATTCCATGCATGTTGACATCTTGTTGGGTTACGGGTAGGACGACCTTATTTTTTTCATTTATTCGTTCAGGATAAAATTCAGTAAAAGCATTTATACCTTTGACAAAATTATTATACATGGATTTTAATTCTGGCAATTGATTTAAATCCCACTCTTGAGAAAGTTCTTCAAAACCCAAGGTATGAATTAGAATATCATTTTGTAAATATTGTTCACCCCAATATTCAGATGCCCTTCCTCTAGATTTACCGTATAGCTCCAAAACCTTATTGGCATGGTTTTGCATCAATGCCCAGCCCTGAGCAAAAAACAAATCGTCAGTGGACTTTGCCTTAATATGTGGTACACCATATCTATCCCAACTGATAGATGTTTCCCTGCTGCTATCTGAACTGCATGAATTAAAGATTATGGTTGCTGAAAGAATGATTAAATAAAAAATTGTAGTTGATGATGGTTTCATGTTCGTCTTTTTTGATTGATTGCTAATAAAGAAGATTAAAGAAACTAAATACAATAAAAAAGGGTGAGATAAAAATCTCACCCTAAATGGTAAAGGTTAAAGGAGAGAGATAAAACCTTTACATAATGCAGTAGTGAATAATTGGAGGGAATTAATCGCTACTATTTCTTATTGTTTTATATACAAATATCATGCCATAATAGTTCCATTCAATTTTTGATATTTAATTTATTAGACGAGAAAAAGCGGAAAAAGTTAATTTATAATTAAAAAAAATTTAATTAAATCTATCTGGTGATAACATTTGCATTTCATAGTCAAAGGGCTTTTTAGCAATTATATCGGTTACTAGTTTTCCAGTAATTGGAGCCAAACTTACACCAAGCATGGCGTGCCCAGTAGCTGCAACGAGATTCTTGCATTTTGCAAAAGAACCAATATAAGGTAATCCATCTGCAGAAAGGGGTCTCAAACCAACCCAAGGCTTTAGCGCTTCTGTCCATTCAAAACGATATTCTGGATAAAAATTTTGTACATTTTCCCTTATTGCGGTAAGTTTTTTTTCATTGATCTTCGCTGAGTTTTCTGTTACTGTCATTGTTCCACCCACTCTCCAAGAATCGTTAAAAGGTGTTGATGCAATTCTTGAATCAACTAGTATAGATGGAATATGGGGTTTTTTGGGGGGATTTTTCATTGTAACACTGTAACCCTTGCCAGACATCAGTGGTAATTTTAAACCCATTTGTTTAGCGAAATTGGAGGAAAATGACCCTGCAGCAAGAACAAAATATTTTGCGTTGCAGGTTCCTTTTGAGGTCGAAATTGAAGTTAATAATTCATTTTGCCTAGAAAAAGTATCAACTTTGGTCTCATAGAAAACCTTCACTTGCATCTCCTTTAGGGTTTTATTCAATGCATACAAGTACTTTCCAGGATCCAAATGAGCATCAAGCGGATAGAAAACACCTCCAGAAGAGCTAATTTTCATTCCTGTTTCCACTTTTGCAAGTTCGGATTGATTTAATGTTTGAGATTTCATGCCAAGTTCATTGGCCATCTTCGCAATTTCAATCTCTTCTGCAAGAAGTTCAGTTTTTTTACAAATCATTAAAATACCATTATTCTCAAAACCAAAATCCATGTTATCGCTTAGTTTTTTGTAAATATCTCTGCTTTCTAGACTGATTTGGCGTAAAAAGTTTGCTGCTTTTACTACATGCTTTTTATTGGCTGCACTACGAAATTTTAATAGCCATGAGATCATGTTCCAATTGGGTTTGAATTCAATAGAAAAAGGGCTTTTTGGATCCAATAACCATTTTAAACCTTGTTTTATAACCCCAGGTGCAGCTAGAGGCACAATGTGACTAGGTACGATCATGCCGGAACTACCCCAACTGCATGAATGGTATAGATCACTACTGTTATTATCGAAAACCGAAACATCGTACCCTTCTTTTGATAAAAAATAGGCACATGTCAGTCCAATGACACCCCCTCCAATTATGGCAACGTCAGTTCGCAATACTAAACCACTTGAAACCCATGCGCGTAGGGGTCATCATTTGTATCTACAATGATTTGATTATAGCCATAAACTTTTGCCCATCCCTCAATGCTGGGGACTATGGCTTTATACCTATCAACCTCTGTTGTGCTCTCGATCCTGCCAATAAATTGACTACCAATGATACTTTCATGGATGAAATTATCATCTATAGAAAGTTTTTTATTTGTGAACCATTGAGCCATCCTAGCTGAAGTTCCAGTTCCACAAGGAGATCGATCGATAGCTTTTTCGCCGTAAAAAACAGCATTTCTTGCAGTGGCGTTTTGATCGATTGTACTACCAGCCCATAAAATATGGGTACAGCCCTTTATTCGCGGATCAAGTGGATGCTCAAAGGTATGACTTTCATTAATTTTTTTTCGGATTTCTCGACTAAATGTAGCTAGATCGGCTGCAGAGTAGGAGTCAATTCCAGAAAAGTTTTTTTGTATGTCAATGATTGCATAAAAATTTCCACCATACGCTACATCCAAAGCGATCTTTCCAATATGCGATGAATTAATTTGAATATCTGTCTTATATAAAAAAGAAGGCACGTTGACTATTTTTACATTGGATACTTTGCCATTTTTTACTGAAAAATAAGCATCAACCCTCCCTGCGGGGGTTTCTAAAATAACCATATCTTTGTTTTTCGGTATGACCAATTTTTCTTCGATCATGATTGTCACAAGCCCAATAGTCCCATGCCCGCACATAGGCAAGCAACCGCTGGTTTCAATAAATAAAATGCCGACATCAAATTCATCGCTCTTTGGTTGGTATAAAAATCCTCCAGACATAAGGTCGTGACCTCTAGGTTCAAACATCAAGCTTTTTAATATCCAATAATAGTCTTTTATGAAATGCTCACGTTTATCCATCATATTTTCTCCAATTAATTCAGGAGCGCCAGAACGCACCAAACGGACAGGGTTTCCACAAGTGTGAGCATCGATACAATCAAAAATATGTTTAGCCAAAGATCAATCCTTGGTAAAGTTGCCGTCTACCATGCGCCAAATTTTTAATGGATTGTCAAATTGTAACTCTTCAGGCAATCTGTGATTTAGCCAGTCTTGATATGAAATAGGTCGAACAAATCTTTTAATAGCCATCGTGCCCACTGAAGTGAATCGTGAGTCTGAAGAGGCTGGATAGGGGCCCCCATGATGCATAGCTGAACACACCTCAACGCCAGTTGGAACCCCATTAAAGATCAATCTTCCAACTTTTCTTTCAAATTTATTTATGATATTTGAAAAATCGTCAAAATCTTCCTCCTCTCCAAAAATTGATCCAGTTAATTGCCCATCAATTTGATTTAAAATTTTCTTGATTTGTTCGATATCCTTGCATTTAATGACAATACTAAATGGTCCGAAAATCTCTTTAGACAATTCAGGGCTTTTAATGAATTCTTCTCCAATTACAGATATAAGTACTGGTTTAGCAAAGTTCTTCTTTTTCAAAAAGAGATCTTTTGTTTCGATTTTGATATTGTCTCGCTTCAAGCAGATTTCAATAGAAGAGTTATAGGTATTACAAATTGTTTCTGACAGCATTGCCTGGGGCTCTATGTTAGATAGATCTGTGGCAAGATCTCGAATAAAATCATCTAAATCAGGACCATCTATTCCAATAATAAGACCTGGTTTAGTACAAAACTGACCAGAACCCAATGTTATTGAACCTGCTAAAGTCTTAGCATTGCTTAATTTTAGTGAGCTTGGTAGCATCACAATGGGATTCACACTTCCCATTTCAGCAAAAAAAGGGATTGGAATTTCTCTCTTTGAAGCCATATCAAATAATATACGCCCTGCTTTTTCTGAACCTGTGAAACCTGCTGCTTTTAATAATGGATTTTGAATCAATGATTGACCCACTTCTCTCCCCGATCCATGCAATAAAGAAAATACTCCATCAGGCATGTCTGTGCTTTTAGCTGCCTTTATAATTGCTTCAGCGATCAGGGCACTGGTTCCTGGGTGCGCGCTATGCGCCTTAACAATAACAGTATTGCCTCCAGCTAAAGCAGATGCCGTATCTCCTCCAGCAGTGGAAAATGCTAGAGGAAAATTGCTAGCAGCAAATACTGCAACTGGGCCTAAAGGAACCAACATCCTTCTTAGATCTGGTTTGGGTATAGGCGATCTTTTTGAATCACCATTTTCAATTACCGCTTCAACCCAAGATCCTTCTTCTATTAAATCAGCAAACATTCTAAGTTGAGAAGTAGTTCTACCACATTCTCCCTTTACTCTCAATAAAGGCAATCCACTTTCAGCACAACAACGTTCAATTAAAACCTCTCCTAAGTTCTCAATTTCCTCAGCTATAGCTCTTAGAAATTTCGCTTTTTCCCTGCCTGTTTTGGTTCTATAAGTCTCAAATGCTAGAGCAGATTTACTAACAGTATCGGTTATTTCCTCATCTGTAGCATTGATAAAATCTCCTGGAAGTACTTCGCTTGTTACAGGGTTAGAGCCTCGAGTTACTCTTTCTCCCTTAGCACTTAATGTATGGCCGATAAAATTCTTTTCAATCATAGGGAAGGCATTTCTGGTCTTGAAGCCAATGCTTCATCAATAATATTTTGGACTCTTTTTCTCTCCATGCCGGAAAGAGGTAGTCGAGGTGGTCTAACAAATTCACTTCCTAATCCTGTAGCTACTTCAGCAAGTTTTATATTTTGAACTAATTTTGGATGGATGTCAAGCTCGAGAAGCGGCATAAACCATCGATAGATTTTTCGGGCCTCTTTAATCCTATTTTGTTTAACCAATTCATAAATAACAACTGTTTCTTCAGGAAAAGCATCCACCAGACCTGCAACCCAACCATCAGCGCCTAAAATGAGCTCTTCCAATGCTAAAGTATCAACACCACAAAGAATCTTTAAATCATCACCAAAGGCATTTTTTAAACGAGTCACATTGGTTACATCTCTAGTTGATTCTTTAGTAGCACCGATGTTCTTGACTTTTAGCAATTCTTCAAACATGGATATGGTGATCTCAATTTTATAATCGTAGGGATTATTATAAACCATAATTGGAAGATCACAGGAATTAGCAACCGATTTATAAAATTCAACAGTTTCATATGAATCTGCGAGATAGCGCATGGGGGGAAGCATCATTAACCCATCAGCTCCAGATTTCTGAGCATTATGAGCTGCTTTCACTGCTTTCGCTGTTGATTGCTCGGCTATGTTCATTACAACTGGTATTCTGCCATCAACATGAGCGATAGTTGCATCTAATAGTGATATTTTTTCTTTTTGAGACAGGGTACTGGCTTCTCCCAAACTACCCGCAATAACACATCCATGTACTCCTGCATTGATTTGTGCTTCAATGTTTTTAAGGTATAGTGGTATATCTAACTTATCGTCAGTCGTTAATTTGGTCGTTAGAGCAGGATAGATGCCATTCCAATCTGGTCGCATTATATTTACCTTTTAATTTTAAATTAATTTATTTCAAAAAAAATGTTAACGCAAAGTGGTTCTGGCGATATAAAAATTCAAGTAAATAATTGTTAAAAAAGATAAAAAAAAAGGCCTCTTGAAAGAGGCCTTCAGAAAGCAAATTAACTTTTAATTGAAATTATTCGCCAGCAACTGAAGCTTTGCGATAATCTGTAACAAGTTTTTTGATTTCGCCTAAAGCTTTGCGAGCTCTACTGCCTGCAGCTTTGTTGCCATTCATATTCTTGTTATGCTCTTCTTCAAAGGTTGCGTAGAGTGACTGAATCTGATCAAATAATGAAGTTGTTTTTGACATTGTTTATCTTTCTATTTTTTTTTGATTTGTAAAAATTAATTAATTTTCGTCGCGAAACTACAATGGAACATGAAATAAAAAAATCAATTTAATTTTATTTATCAAATAAAACTTTTATTGAGACATGAATTTAGTTTTATCAAAGATAACAAATAAATTCAGCAATATTAACCGATGGCTTCTGAACCTCTTTCTCCTGAGCGTATTCTAATACACTCCTCAATGGGCAATATAAAGATTTTTCCTCTTCCTTTGTCTCCATCCTTTTGGGCAACCTTTGTTATTGCTTCAATAGCATCATTGACAAAGTCATCGTTTAGTGCAATTTCTAATCTGACTTTGTTCAGCAAGGTTACTTCATGGGACAATCCTCTATATACTTCTTGAACAGGGATTTCTTTTCCTTGGCCTTTAGCGTTTGTAACTGTGAATTTATATATCTTCCTTTTAATCAATTCTTCTTTTATTTGTGGTAATTCTTCCGGCTGTATAATAGCAATTATAAGTTTCATTTCTTCTCCAAAATTATTCGACTGTAAAAATTTGAAAACCAGAGTATGCTTCCATATCATGCTCACCAAGATCTAATCCAGTCAATTCTTCGTCCTCGCTTACTCTTAAACCTAATAGTTTATCAATTGATAGAAATAATATGAATGAAGAAATAATGCAAAATACTGCATAACTAGAAACACCTATGAATTGTGTAATGAGACTGTGCTCTGCACTGAAAATCCCAACAGCCAAAGTTCCCCATATGCCGCAAACTAAATGCACAGAGATTGCACCAACGGGATCATCGATCCTGAGCCTATCAAAAAATAGAACTGACGCAACCACCAAAAGGCCTGCAATATAACCAACAATGACAGAATTCATTGGACTAATTACATCTGCTCCTGCAGTGATACCCACTAAACCTGCAAGAGATCCATTTAAAACCATTGACAAGTCTGGTTTCTTGGATAAGTACCAAGACAAAGTCATTGCGCCCAATACTCCCGCGGCAGCGCCAAGAGTAGTGGTAACAAACACTAAAGATATATTACCAGGATCAGCGGAAAGAACTGAACCACCATTGAACCCATACCATCCAAACCACAAAAGAAAAACCCCGATCGATGCAAGAGGCATACTGTGACCCATAATTGGAATTATTCCTTTGTTTCCATATTTCCCTATTCTTGGGCCCAAGATATAAGCCCCAATTAGAGCAGCCCAACCGCCCACGCTGTGAACCAGAGTTGAACCTGCAAAATCGTAAAAACCTTTTGAATCAAGCCAGCCCTCACCCCATTTCCAAGAACCAGCGATAGGATAAATAAATGCTACATAGATAGTTGAGAAAATTAAAAAACTGGATAATTTTATTCGTTCTGCCACAGCTCCAGAGACAATGGTCGCTGCTGTTGCAGCAAACATGGCCTGAAAAATAAAATCTGTAAAATAAGTATATTGGCCATTAAAGTAATCGATCAAGCCAGCTGAACCTTCTGGTGTTGAAATTCCCCAACCACCAAATCCAAAATATTCACCAAATGCGAAATTTCCCGGATACATTAGATTAAAACCGCATATTGAATACGTCAAGATTCCAATCGCCAGAATTGATACATTCTTAAATAATATGTTTACTGTGTTTTTAGCTCGAGTAAGTCCAACTTCTAGTGAAGCAAAACCTAAATGCATAATGAAAACAAGAATAGTTGAGACCAGCATCCATACATTATTGATTGTAAACAGGGCACTATCAGCTTTAGCTATACCATCCATAATTTATCCTTAATTTAAATATTTAATAAATTCTGATTTAATAGTTTAATTATTTTATTATAATTATTCAATATATTAAATAAATAAGGTATTTATATAGATAAACAGAAAAAAATAAAATATAAGAAAAATAAAAGAGTGGGGAGAAACAATAGCCGAACTCCCCCGAAATTCGACTGAAATATCCGAAGGAGGATGAATCAACCCCACTCTCTACGTATGAACCTTGCACCACAATGTGGTGCAAGGTAGTAGTTACAATTTATGAGTGCGATTGTTCCATTTTTTTAAAGTTAGGTCGTAACTATAGCAAAAAGCCTTTATTTTTGATAAAAGCTAGCAATTACTGAGGATTGAATTGGGTCTTCTTATCCAAATCATTATTAAATCTTGACAGTGCGAAGAATGAATCTATCCCTTTGTTGCCAATTACACGATCTGCCACAAACTCTCCGAGCGCAGGACCTAATTTAAAGCCATGTCCCGACCCTCCACCAATTACCCAAGTATTTTCTGCTTCTGGATGTTTATCAATAATGTAATTTCCATCAGGACTATTTTCATATTGGCACACTCTCGATTCAAGCAGTGGGGCATCTTTCATCGAAGGGAATCTCTTTGCTAGATAATTACGAGCAGATTCTAGTCCAGTTTCAGATGCTGTTCTGTCGCCTGATGTTGGGTCAAATTCAGCACCTCTAGTATCGTCTGCCACTTTAAACCCCCTCCAATCTGCACCAGGAATTCCATACCATATTTTTTTACCAAAATCGACCCACACAGGCATATTTGACTCAAATAAACTTGAATCACCATAAGGGGTACCAAAAAAGAATACCTCCTGACGGGTTGGCGTAATAATATCTTTTAATGCATTGGGAAATATCTTAGATAGCCAAGGGCCACAAGCAAATACATATGAATCGGCATTCAGTTTAGACCCATCAGAAAGAATCAATTCACTTAGTTTATTGTTCAGAATTTTGCCTGGTTCTACAGCCAATTGTTTGTATTCTCCCCCTCTTTTGACAAAATTTTCTAGGACAACTTGACAACAATGTCTAGCAGGTAAATATCCTGCCTCATGTTCAAAATAAAAGGATTTGAGACCATTTAGATCTATTTGAGGAAACTTTTTTTCAACTTCCTTTTTTGATAATTGCTCAGATTTTAATCCTGCTTGGTTTACGATCGGAAGGGATTTTTGTGCATAAGTATCGTCAACTTGAAAAAACCAAAGGGCCCCCGTAGGAAAGTAGAGAGACTGTTGCCATTGTTTTTGATATCGTTTCCAAAGCTTAAATGAGCGAGCTACCAAATCCACATATATTTTATCTTCACCGTAGATACCTCTAATGACTCTTGAATCTCCCCCCGAACTTGCTCGCGAATTACCCGGACCAAAAACATCCAACAATGTAACATCATAGCCTTTTTTTAGTAAATGATGGGCGGTCCATCCACCAAAAGCGCCTGCACCGATAACTGCGATATGCCCCTTTTTAATTTTCATCGTTTTGGATTTTGCCATAGCTTGTATTGGATTTGCTAAAGCAGCCATTATGGATGATTTCATAAAATGGCGGCGATCCATTAGACCTCCTTATTTAACAAATGTAAAATCTGAGAAATTTATTACCAAGAGAAGTATAAGAAAACAATTTCTAATTCTCTTCTAGATTATTTTTCTTAGAGTAGTTTAGGTAGTAGTATAAAATATAGATAGATATTGCGAAAAACGATAAAGAAGGCACAATTAAGGAGGGTCTACCCAGATAAATATTTGCTGCCATAGCTCCGAACATAAAAGCAGATAGTAAAAGGCTAGTAAAAATGGTAATCCTATGAGAATATTTCTTAATAAGCAATGAAAGGGAAAACCCTAAAGCACAAACAAGTTCATAAAAGCCAATAAATCTTACAAATTTTTCAGGAAAATATTGTACCCAGTACATATCAGCTACTAAAGATTCAATGTGAAGAAACAATTGGGGAAACCCACTTAGGGTACATGAAACAATAATGATTAATTTAAATGCTACAAATCTTCTTCTCATTAGGAATTGCCCTAAATTATGTAGGTGTTATGAGTTTAAAACTTAACTTAAATAATGGAGACATTAAGGAGATAGTTCCAATATCGTATCAATTGGTTTAAAAAGTATTATATCTCATTACTTAGTAAAAATGATCTTACCCTCTCTTCAATCTTATTCCTAGTATCTCTAAATAATTGAATATTGCTCTCTTCTACATTCCAACTTTCAAATGGGTCATCAATGCTCCAATGTAATCTCATTACATTTCCAGGAAAAAAAGGGCACGATTCATTTGCATCATCACAGGTTGTTATGACCACATCTATATCTTTATCTAAATAATCATCTAAGTGATCTGAGGTATGATGAGAAATATCGATATCTATTTCTTTCATTACTTCAATAGCCATGGGGTGAACTTTGTTTGGTGATAGTCCTGCACTAAATACCTCAAATCTATCACCGGCAATGTTGTTCAATAGACCATGGGCAATTTGAGATCGACACGAATTGCCTGTACAAACGAATAATATTTTTTTCTTAGCTGACATAGGGTCCACGCTCAATAATTTTTTAGTTCAAATAAATTTACAGAGCATATAAATAAGCGTTTTGAGCGTTTTAAAGAACAGTTTAATTTTAATTTCATTATAATTATATTGTTTAATCAATTATGAGATTATGAAATGATTTATGTTTTATTTATTTTATTTGCTATCAGCAATCTGCAGTCCCAGAAATTACATACCATAAATGCAGGTAACTATTATTATCAACCATCAAGCTTAACTATTGAACAAGGTGATACTGTTAAATTTGTTAATCAAGGCGGCTATCACGATGTAGCAGTCACTGCAGGTCCCGAATCGTTAAGTTTGCCTGCATGCTCTGGCCCATGCACCATTGGAATTTTAGTTTTTAATAAAGTTGGAAATTATGATTACATATGCACTATTGGTTCACATGCTAGTCAAGGGATGGTAGGCACTATTATTGTTAATGAAATAGTTCGAGAAACCGCCAATCTTCAAATCATTCACAACTCTCCCTACAAAGTTATTGACATCTATGTTGATGGCGAAATTACATTAACTCAAATCCCTTATAGGTCTAGCACTGGACAAGTAAAATTACCCACCAAAACTGTTTTAGGCATTGCTCCAACCGGAGAAGACTTGGTAGCTGAACTAGCGTTGGATTTAGAACAGTCAGAATCTTATGTCATTACTGCTTTTGGAATTGTAGGTGATAACAATAAACCATTCAATTTGTTGTCATCAAGTTTAAACCTAAATGCTACAAACGAAGACAACGTCACTATTAAGTTAATGCATGGTGTTACAGATGCTCCTGCAGTTGATATTTATGCAAATGGCTCTTTGGTTTTTGAAAACATATCTTACGGAAATTATTCTGATTATGTTAATGTTGAAGCGGATAACTATACCATGGATGTAAAAGCACATGGTGATGACAATACAGTTGCATCCTTTGATGCTCCACTCAATTCCTATGGAGGTCGATCAGGTATTGTTGTTGCTTCTGGATTCTTAAATCCAACCGAACAAGATTCTGCATTTGCACTTATTCTTGCGACACCAAACGGTGAAACATTGGAACTAGCTTCTGTTAAAACTGATCTATCTATTCAAGATGAAAAATCTATTATAGCTAGTGATATATATTCCATTTCAAACTATCCTAACCCCTTTAATCCTGTTACGAGTATCAACTACAGTTTAGCAAAAGGCTCTAACATAAAGATTGTCATTTATGATATCTTAGGAAATGTAGTTAAAGAGATCTATGGCGGTTTTCAAACTCCAGGCAAAAAATCAATTAATTGAAATGCTACCAACTTTAAAGGCGAAACTGTTAGCTCAGGAATTTATTTTTATGAAATTAAAACAGATCGTTCTCGCGTTGCCAAAAGCATGATGTTTATTAAGTAATAA
>ENA-OSEY01002381-OSEY01002381.1-marine-metagenome-genome-assembly--contig:-NODE-2381-length-12191-cov-3.221067_pt1 | contig 12191 bp, 7 predicted proteins | sample MGYA00248465_ERZ534230 | MGnify/ENA primary metagenome ERZ534230 (study PRJEB26409, sample SAMN06344110) | marine metagenome | isolation source: Sea water from surface | place: Atlantic Ocean:Southern... | reverse complement strand
TAGTTTTGATAATACTACCACTATCTTCTTTGCACCAAATGCTAGCGGATCTAGCGGATCATTAACTATTGACGGATTTGCTGATGCTGAATTTGCTACTATAACATTACAAATATTAGCAGATTCAAGTTTACCTGCCACTTCTGATGTTTCAGTAGATGCCTAGGTAGACATTGGGTTTACTTTTTATGGTGATAAATTTTCACTATATATATGTAAGGAGGAATAACTAAATAAAAAATTGTCACAAAAATACCTTAATTTAAATGCATTTTAGTATTGATCTTTATATTTAAGGTGTTTATAAATGTAACGAATTGTAACAAGGAATATTTTTTTTTGTTGCAATTAAAGATAAAAGATGATTTTTTTATGAAAAATAGTTATGTTTAGGCGAATCACTTTTATTGATTTGTTTTTTTTTAAAAGCTAATACTTCAGGGAGTATAAAAAATGGCTACAATATCAAACGCAACAACAGGTAACGATATCCTCGTTCCAACTAATAATGACGTAACCTATAGAGGTCTATCAGGTGACGACGTTTACATTCTATCATCAGCAATTGCTGCAAACGCTAAGATTAGTATCGTTGATACTGCTGGCGCTAACAGAATTCAATTAGTTGATGGTTTGTCAATAACCTCATCACGCTTTGCAGCTGATGCGGTTGAGCTAACATTATCAAATGGTGCTGTCGTAACCATAAATGGTGCTGACAACTTTACATTTGAAGTTGGTGGTAACGATACCTCAGGTACAGCTGGTACTGATCAAACTTATTCTGCCTTTGCAGAAGCAATGGGTGTTTCATCATTGCCAACTGGATCTACATTAGTTTCCGGTACTGCAAATGTTGCAGTCTCAGGTGCAAGCATTGGAGCAGGTGTTGGTGCTGGTAGCGTTTCAATTTTAACAACTGGATATGACGAATTAACTGGAGGAGCTGGCAATGATACTTATATTGGTGTTATTGGTTCTGGTACAACCCTAACAGCTAACTCTTATGATGTCATTGATGGTGGAGATGGAACAGATACAGTTTCCCTGAACTTATCTGACGGAGATTTCTCTGGTGATACAACAATAACTAATGTTGAAATTATGTCTTTCCGTGCATCAGGCGCAGCAAGAACATCAACAAGTCTTCTTCAACAAGAAGGTGTCACACAGATTACTAATGATAGAAGTACAGATGACTTAACTGTTGCTGGTGTTCCAAATATCGTAACAGTTTTTGCTGATAGAGTGCTAGCTGGTAAAGATACGAGAATTACATATGATCTTCTAGCAACTATTGGTACAGGCACAACACAACCATTAACAGTAACTGACTCAGGCGCTGCTTCAGTAATTGAGTTTAGTGCTTCAGGTACAGACGGTGTTGAGACAGTCGCTATTACATCAACAGGAAGTGCACTTGGTCAAACAATTGGTACATTGACTGTAGATGATGCTGCAACAGCTTCTACTTTAACAAAAGTTACTCTTGCAGGTGAATCAAAACTAACTATCACAAATGCACTTGATTTTGCTGGTACAGCTGTTGGTTCAGTTGTAACTGGTACAATCGACCTATCAGCAAGTACAGGCGGTAGTGCCTTAACAGTTGGTGCGGATGCTGAGAACATTGCATTTACTGGTGGTAGTGGTAATGACAAAATTACATTCGCTGCAACATTTAATTCAAAAGACACAGTAGATGGTGGAGATGGAACAGATACACTTGCTTTATCAGGTATCACATCATTCAACCCTTTAACTTCTGGTTCAATTACAAATACTGAAATTATCCAGATTGAAGCTACAGCTAATAATGACTTATCTGTTACAAATTTTGATAAAACAACTGCTACAGCCTTCCATCTTGTTGAAAATAATACAGATGCGAAAGATCTAACACTTTCAACATTGAAAGCCGGTGATACAGTCGGTGTTATTAATGATAATGATAACAATGTTGCTGAACTAAGTCTTGGCCTTAAAGATGCATCTGGATCTGCTGATGTTTTAAATGTTGAGCTTTATGGTGCAGATGGTAAAACTGGCGCTCAGAATGGTATCGATGATATCATTTTCACAGCTATTGAGACATTAAATATCACATCAGATGTTGTTTCAGTTCTTGGTAATGAGCAACTTACAACAACAAGTGAAAGTAACCTAATTTCTGATATTTCAGCGGATACTGCTCTTACAACTGTTAATGTATCAGGTAATGATAAAATCACTTTAACAGTTGGTGCAGAAGCTGCTCTATTATCTTCTCTTGATGCTAGTGGCATGACTTATGACGCTGTACTTACAACAAGTGCTGCATCTGCCGTAACTGTCAAATTAGGTTCAGGTAATGACACCATTAATTTTGGTACAACACTAACTGGTGCTGACACTGTAACCGATGGTGGTAATAGAACTGCTACAACTGCGGATAGATTAACTGCTACTATCTCTGGTTTATCAACAGTTACAGGAACAGGTAATTTAAATGTTAGTGGTGTTGAAAACATTGATCTTATAACAGCGACTTCAGCTTCTTCTGTAAGTGCTGCAAATATTACTGGTGCTACAGTAATTAATGCTGCGGGTACAGCTGGTGATAACACTACTGCTTTAACAATTACAAATCTTCCAGTAGGTACTAGTGTTGGTGTCGGTAATGCTGCTTCTGGTGATAATGATATCTATAAAGGTACATTAACAGTGTCTCTAGCTGACGAAACCGGCTCAGATGATAACATTACATTCCTACTTGGTGATACAGGTACTGATGATGATGTTGATGCAACATTAGTAACTAATGCTGCTGTTGAAACAGTAACAATCACAGCCTCTGCTGACTTGGTTGATGCTGCTGGAAACGAAGCAGATCTAAATGTTGCTAAAGTGAAAGCTTCAACTCTAGTTATTAATGGTGGTGATGCTTTATACACTGAAGGTCTTGACCTTACAGGTACAGGTTCTGCAACATTACACGTAAATACTGCAACCGTTAATGCTGCTGCGCATAAGGGTCCACTTACTCTTAAAGCAAATGCGGCAACGCCAACAACAGTTACTGCACAAGGTGTAGCTGTTCAAACTATAACTGGTGGTGCTAAAAACGATGTTGTTGATCTAACTGTAGCTGCTGGTACTGCAACACATGTCGTTGATGGTGGAGCAGGTAGTGATACAATTAAGGTATCATATAGTGGTGATGCTAATGTTGCTTCAATCGATAATTTTGAGACACTAGAAGTTACAGTCGGAGCTTCAAAATCTGTTGCTCTTACTCAGGCTGCTAATAAATTTGCTAATGACTCTGATGCAACAACTCTAAATATCAAGGGTGGTAATTCACTGTCTACATTTAGCTTAGCTGCTGATCCAATTGATGGTACAAACCTAACACTAATTGATGCTTCTGCATTTGAAGGTAGAATTAATAATATTACATTTGATGCTGAAATGTATGCAGATACAACACAAATTATTGGTGGTTCAAGCGCTAAAGATACTGTGAAATTCTCAACAGATACAGATACACAATCTTACATACCGAATACACAAAGTATTGAGTATCTATATTTCACAAGTGATACTGGTAATGATGGTAGTGAGACAACAACTCTTGACCTAACTAAAGCTACTGATATTTCAAGACTATATATCGGTACTGGTACAGGTTCAGCTAACACAGTGGCTATTACGAACTACAATAGTGCTAATCATGGTACAGTTTATCTTGGTCATTCACAAGGTGGTACACCAACATTTGATACAACTGGTGGTGGTAATCTAAGTGTTGCTCATGCTTCTGCTACTGGAACATCTGACACTGTTAACTTGTTCCTTGAAGATACTGACAATGCTGCAAGTACTGCAACAATAACTTCTGCTGGTACAGAGACACTTAACATAACTGTTGGTGCTGCTGCGGAAAGTCATAGTCTTGTGACTTCTGCTGTTACACCGACAACAGGAAGTGCAACAACAATTAATGTTAAAGGTTATCTTGCAACTGCTTCTGCTGCTGCAACCGTGACCCTTGCTACAACATCAGCTTTAACAACAACTGTTGATGCTGGTACATTTGCTGGTACATTTACACTTTCTGATCGTGGTTCTTCTGCAATGACTATTACAGGTTCAATTGGAGCTGATTCAATTCAGATGGAAAATGGTGGTGATACTATTGCGTCTGGTACAGGTGTTGATACTCTTGTTGTTAAATACTACTCAATTATTTCTGGTATTACAGTAGATCTTTCTGCTGCTGATCAGATTGTAAGTTGGGATGGTGCTGCAGCTTCAGGTACAGTATCTGGTTTTGAGAAAGTTAACCTTGCACAATACACTGGTGGATTTGGTGGTAATGTGACAATGGGTAGTTCAACTACTGGTTCTTATGAAGTTACTGGTACAAAAGCTGCAGACTCAATCACATTTGGTTTAGGTGCTGATAACTTCATCTATGATGACGATACAACACTAAGTGTTGATACAATCAATAATATGAACCTTCTTGCAACAGGTAACCAAGATACAATTGATCTTGACCTTTCTGTTATCGAAGGTTTAAGTGCTACAACAGGTTCCTCTGATCTTGAACAAGGTGATGGTACTGATGTTGGTGCAACTGATACTGTAACAGTTACAGAAGCATCTGCTGCTACTGACATATCTGCTCTTGGAAATGATATCTTAGTCTTAGTTGGTGCAACATATTCTGCAACTACTGATGTGGAAACAGCACTTGAAGCAGGTGGTAATAGAGTTCTAACAGTATCAAGTGATTTAGCAACTGTTGGCGGTTCATTCTTAGTGTTATACTCAGACGGAACTGATGCTTATGTTGCTGTTGCAGATGTTGCTGTAGAGACTGCTGATGATACTGACTTTGAGGCAAACGACTTAGCTGTAACAAATATTCTAAAAATTGCTGGCGTGTCTTCAATAGCCTCAGGTGATTTTGCAGATGCTGAGCTTGATCTTATCTAGTAATGTTTAAATAAATAAAGAAGAGGGGTCTTTTAGGCCCCTTTTTTTTTGGGTATAATATAATTATGAATGCAAAATTCACAAAAGATGATTTAATTTACCTTAGTGACCTATTTGAAAAACAACGTTTTGATGAGCTTAATGCTAAGCTAGATGTTTTTCTTAAGTTAGGTGATAACGCTATCCTTCTAAACCTTAAAGGTGCAACTTTAATTGCCCAAGAAAAATACTTAGAGGCTGAAGAGGTGTTAGACCGTCTTGTAAGTAAGTTTGATATTTCCATTGATGGCAAAATTAATCTTGCCAATGTTTATCATAAAACTAATAGATCTGATCTTGCCTTAAATATTCTTAAAGAACTAATTTTGATTGATGAGCTAAATGTTGAAACTAAACAAACATTAAATAATAATATTGGAATGATCTGCAATGAGCTTTCAGAATATGATGATGCTATTTTATATCTTAACAAAGCTCTTGAATTAAACTCAAATTCCATCGAAACCTTAAAAGGTCTTGGAGCTGCTCATAGAGGTAAATTTAATTATCAAGACGCTATAACATATTATGAGAGGATTATAAGTATTATTGAAAATGACAAATTACATCCAGATCTTTTTTCAGAGGTTTGTATGGAATTAACACAATTATATAGGTCTGTTTATAATTATGCCAAAGCAGATGAATATTTGAAATGTGGTCCAGGTATAATTTCTATTTCCGATAAATCAGTTGATAGTAATTTATTCTCTCAATTACAGGTTCAAACGGATGCAGCTGATAATTTTATCGGTTATTGGGCTATAAACGATGATAAACTTATGGAACAAATTATCAATTTTTTTGATCAGAATCCAACTCTCCAATCGCCTGGAAGATCGGGTGGTCAAATAAATACCGATCACAAGAAATCTATTGATATTTCTATCCTACCTTCATCTTTAAAAGATCAGAAATTTGATATATTTAGTAAATATTCAGACATATTAATAGCGTTGTTTAATGATTACAAATGCCGCTGGCCAATGTTGGATAAGATACCCTTATATTTTTCAAATCTAAATATTCAAAAATACGAAACAGGTGGTCATTTTCAAGGCTATCATGCGGAAAGACTTAATAAAGGAACGATGCATAGGATGTTTGCCTGGATGACATATCTAAACGATGTAGAAGACGGGGGCTGTACATATTTTCCAAATTTTGATCTCCGTTTTAAACCAAAAAAAGGAACAACATTAATTTGGCCTTCAGATTGGACACATATTCATTGTGGTGAGGTGGTTAATTCTGGTGAAAAGTACATTATCAATGGTTGGTTTGAGCTCACATAATTAATTGATCTAACTTTCTCCAAATTCTAGTAAATAATCTTAATTTCATACTATTGTATTATTTTATCAAATACCTATATATATAATGTAATTGTAAGGGAGATAAATATGTTAATTGATGGTATAGCGGGAATGACAATATCTAACGGTGTTCTTAGGATTGCCGTAGGCAGAATTGATGCTAATGGTGAGACTTCAACTGAGGATATCTTTATTCCAGCAAACTGCATTAATAATGTTGTACAGGCACTCGTCCAAGGTGTTGAAGAATTAAATACAAAACTAGCTGAAGAAAATAAAGGTTCAGAGGATAGTAACTCCGGTGACACCAAGAAAAAAAATAAAAAATCTTCGCTAACTGATGTCGATGATAAATCTGAGTAAATATTCTATTTTATTTTTTAAACTTTTAATTGTTTTATCTTTTTTTAGCTCAGTAGAGGCTAATACAAATGAAGATGTTACATTAGACGATATACTAGGTTTAGCTTATCAAGCATCCATAGAAGAACCGTTTGTTATTTCTTCTAAAGCATATGTGAAATCTGCTGAAGCTGACTTAAGCGCATCAAAAAGACAAAGGCTCCCAGTTTTTACTGCTTCAATAAAAAATGCTCTAACAATTGATAGACAAATAAGTGATAGAAATGCGTTAAGAAAGTTTGAAGATGAGGGTTTGGATCTTCAAGTGCAGATGGTACAGCCAATTTTCACTGGCCTAAGCATAAGGGCAGATATTGACCGTTCTGAGTCAAACTTAAGAGGTTCAATTGTAGAAAGTAATAAAAGATTAGGTCAAACTATTATAGAGTCAACCTCTGCATATATGATGTATGTTCGTGATACGAAACTAAGAGATGATGTAAATATTGCGTTAAAAAGAAGCTCAGAGTTGCTTGAATTAGTAAAAAAAAGATATAATGCTGGACTAACTGACTTAAGCTTATTTGCTCAAATGAGAATCAAATATAGTGAAATGCAATTATTAGCAAACACGATTGAGAGCAAATTCACCAATTCAAGAGCTGTTTTCCTTCGATTTTTTTCTGAAGAGCTTTTACCTACTCATAATCCTACAGAAGTTATTAATTATGATTTTCTTGATTTTTTAGGAAGTAGTCAAAGTTACGACCTAGCATTAGCTAGAGCAAATCTTGATGCTGCTGAAGCTGAATTATTGCTTTCAAAAGGAAATCGTCTTCCAAGCATAGCTGTAACTGTAAGTGGAACCCTGTATGATGTAGACGGAAGCGATGAAGAGGAAGATGAGTATGATATAAAAGGAGGTTTACAAGCTAGTTGGAAATTCTTAGATTTTGGAGCCTCTCGAAAAAAGGTACAAGCATCACAATCAAAAGTACGTGCAGCTAAATATAATATAAATTATCAAACAAGGATCGATGAGGTTGAACGTTTAAGGCTTCTATCTCTTATTTCGAGCTTAAATAAGCAGTTAAAAGAGCAGTATGATGTTTTAGAAGATATTAATAGGCAAATAATGCTTATGGAAACACAACTTACTTCTTCAAAATTTTTAGGTATATCATTGGCAGATTTATTTTATCAAAAAATTAATGTACAATCATCAATCGACACTATGGAAATTGATTATGTTACAGGTAACCTTCAGCTCAAACTTTTAGCGGCTAATTTAGTTAGCTTTATAGCTCAAAAAGATATTATAAATTAAAAATTACTGTTATTTAATCACCAACACTTGTATTTTATAAATTAATATCTATTTATCTGATATAAATAGGGTTGAACATGGAAGATAGAAATAAACATTGGTTTTGGGGGCCAATCTTAAGAAGCAAAAGATTATACATTCAAGTAGCTTTAGGTAGCATTTTTATAAACCTATTTGCTCTTGTGACAGCCTTCTATATAATGACTGTGTACGACAAAGTCCTTCCAAATTTTGCTACTGACTCTCTCAAGGCACTTGCATTTGGTGTAATAATTGTCTTTATCTTTGACTATGCAATGAAAATGTTAAGAACCTACTATATTGATGTAGCTGGTTCTTCTATAGATAGATCTGTTGGTGATAAAATTTTCACTAAAATGACTTCTCAAGATATAGGCGAAGACTCACATCATGAGAGAAGAAAGGCAGCTGGGGCATTATCACAAATTGTTAGAGAATTTGATACTCTCAAAAATTTATTTACATCAGCTTCGCTAAATACATTCATTGATTTGCCATTTATGCTTTTCTTTATTGCGGTAATCTATTCAATCGCAGGTCCTGTAGCTTTTGTTCCTTTAGCTATTGTTGTATCTGTTTTTCTATTTGCATTTATAGTACAACCAATCCTTAAGAAATTTTCTGCATCAAGTTATGACTCAAATATGGGTAAATATTCTGTTTTAATTGAGTTGTTAACAAATATAGATACTGTCAAAGCGATTGCCGGCGGTAAAACCCTCAAAGAGAGATGGAACCATAGTGTTAATGCTAATTCACGCTTTGGTCTAAAAGCCAGGATGGTTACAGCTGCGGCATCAAACTTTACATCTACAGGTATGCAATTTAGTAGTTTAGGTATTGTTTTTATCGGTGTCTATCTAGTTCAGGACGCTAAGATTACAACTGGTGCACTCATTGCTTCAGTTATCCTATCCGGCAGAACACTTGCACCGCTTGCGCAATTTAGCCAAACATTGGGAAATTTAAATAATGCTCTTAAAGCTTATAAGCAGATAGATGATCTGATGAATGTAATTTCCCTTGAAGAAAGTAAATCTGACCAGGTATCAAAAGATACAATTGAGGGTGGTATAGTTTTTCAAAATGTAAACTTTACTTATCCAGGTAAAAATGAACCTGTTTTTGATAATCTTAATCTTAAGATAAATGTAGGAGAAAGAATTGCAATTATGGGACCTGTAGGATCAGGTAAATCGACACTTATAAGTTTAATATTAGGTTTGAATAAACCAAGTAGTGGTTATGTTTTACTTGATAAGGTTGATGTTAATAGCATAAGACAAGAAGACTTAAGGAATAATATTGGTGTAGTTCTTCAAAATGTTGAACTTTTTTCTGGAACATTAGAAGATAACATTAAAATTAATGCAGAGGATGTCAGCAATGACAATTTTTTTGCGGCAGCTAGATTATCAGGAGTAGATGAGTTTGCAGGTCAACTGCAAAATGCATATAAATTTCGCCTACAAGAAGGAGGTTTAGGTTTATCAGGAGGTCAGAAGCAAGCGATTGCTTGGGCGAGAGCTTTGATTAATCAGCCGAATTTGATGATTTTGGATGAACCAACCTCTGCTATGGATCACGAGACTGAGGCCAAGATTCTTAATAACTTAGAGGAGTATTTTACAGGAAGAACAATCCTATTTTGTACTCATAGACGTTCATTTATTGAAAAAGCCACCAGAGTAATTGTTTTAGATGACAAAGGTATCAAGTTAGATATTTCTGCAGAAGAATATCTGAATAAAATTGCCTCATTGGACGAAAGACAAAAAATTGGTCAAATTTAATGTTTAAAAGAATTAAAAATATAAATATAAAGGCTAAAATTTTTCAGATAATAAAAAAAATTCAAGACTTAAATCTAATAGGTCTGTTAAAAATTCAATTTGATAAGTTTATTGTTATTTCCAGAGATTATTTCATGGAGCGTTTTGACTCTCTAGATAATGGAGAAGCTATTGCTGATCATGCTAATGCAAGTGAGTCTGAGTTAACTCCTAAAATTAATAAGCCTAACCTGATGTTTTTTATGATCATAGCTATTACAATTCTATTTATAATATGGGGCTCATTAGCGAAAATTGATAGAAGTATTATTGCCATGGGTGAGATTAAACCTTCATCAAAAATACAAGATATACAATCATTATTTACAGGCAAACTAGAGAAAATATATGTTGAGGAAGGTGATTATGTCTTAAAAGATGAACCACTTTTTGCAATTGACTCTCTGGAAATTATCGCAGAGAAAAATCAAACGGAAAATACATATTATACACATTTAGCAAAAATAAGTCGCTTAAGACTAGAACTTGGCATAACAGATGAATTTAATTTTCCTAAGGAACTTATTGAAAATAGACCAGAGCTCATTGCTTTAGAAGAACAAATTTTTTTGAGTAATATGAGTTACTTAGAAATTCTCGAGCGCCAAGTTGAGATGACACAAGAATTGTATGATCAAGGTGCAGAGTCCGAAATGTCAGTTTTGGCAAGAAAATCTGCTCTTTTAGAAAGAAGAAATGTAACCTTAAATGAATTAACAAAAGCTGAAGAAATATTAGCCAATACTTTATCTAAACTACCGGCACAAAGAATTAGAGCCGAACAGGCAATAATTAAATCAACATCTGATGGGACCATAACAAATATTAATTTTTATACAATTGGTGCAGTAGTGGAAGCTGGAATGAAATTGGCTGAAATAGTACCTGATGATGATGATCTTGTTGTCGAGGCAAGAGTTTTACCTCAAGATGTTTCTTTTATTCAAGATGGTATGAAAGCTTATATTTCTCTAACCTCCTATGATGAGAGTATTTATGGTCGAGCCAAAGGGGAAGTTTTAAAAGTTTCTGCAAATACACGTTTAGATCAAGATGGTACTACTTTTTATATTGCTACCTTAAGTGCTGATTTTGAAGAGTTTTCTAGTAAGGTGAATGGGATAATTCAACCTGGAATGCAGACACAAATAAGTATAATTGGAGATAAGCGAACCGTGTTAGGATATCTTTTCTCCCCAGTAACAAAACTAACATCAAAAGCTTTCCGAGAAAAATAACAAATGAAACAATTTGTGCAACATTTACCTATTATTACTGAAAATAACCCAAACTTTATTGGTGTATGGTCCTTGAATGATATTACGTTTACCGATCTCTTAATTGACTTTTTTAATTCAAACCAAATGCTTCAGATGGACATGAAAATTGTTTCTAAGAATGGCAATAAAATTGATGAAAATGTAGTTAAAGGTAAAAGTATACTCAACATGAAAGCTGAAGGAATAACCAATACTAGAATGTTATTGTATTTTAAGTATTTGAATGAATGTTACAAAAATTATTTATTGAGATGGCCTACAATTATAAAACAAGAAAAATTAGGCCTAATGAATAATTTTGAATTGCATAAATATGTTAAAGGAAGCCCGAATAACTATGATCCTTTCTATAAAAGAAATCAACCATTAGCTGGTATATATTCTTTGTCTTTTATTACATTTTTGAATTCAGTTGAAAAAGGCGGGGAGCTGGAATTTTATTATCATGGAACATCAATTAAAGCATATAGAGGTGTTACTGTAATTTATCCATCTGATTGGACGCATGCATCAAAAATTACATCTAATGTTAGTGATGATCTGTATATAATTAGGGGAGATATTGGCTACTATGCTCACGAAAATCAGACCTATGGGGTCAGTTTGGATACATTTGATCAAGATGTGAAAGTAAAAACTGGTATTGAAGAAAAAAAGAAGTAATCAATATGATCGAAGGTTCAAATCAAATTGATGATGACATTAATTTTCTAAATTCTCTTTTAAAAAAAAGGGAATTAGATGAGCTCAAAAATAAATCTGATATATTTATAAGTAAATATCCAGAGCATTATGTTGGATTTTTTTTTGTTGCTGTTTATTATTTCTACAATAACAAATTTATAAAAGCAGAAAAATATCTAAATAAATCAATAGATAAAAACCAAAATATACCATCAGTGCTCAACTTAATGGGCTTGGTAAAAAAAAATTTAGGCAAACTAAATGACGCCGTCATTTATTATAAAAATGCTCTTCATCATGATTTAAACGACATATCAATATATATAAATTTGTCCTCTGCTTTTATTGCTTTAGAGAATTATAAGGA